>Ga0209343_10008806_pt1 | contig 11653 bp, 11 predicted proteins | sample RifCSPlowO2_02_FD_184026 | JGI IMG/M metagenome (GOLD analysis project Ga0209343, IMG submission 184026) | Groundwater microbial communities from Rifle, Colorado - Rifle CSP2_plank lowO2_0.2 (SPAdes) (version 2) | ecosystem: Environmental > Aquatic > Deep subsurface > Groundwater | place... | reverse complement strand
GTTCAGCGGCAGATCGGTCATCGTCTCCGAGTTCACCAAGCTCCCCAGTGTTCCCGAGGTGGTGTTCACGATGGGGGCCTCGGCGGTGACCGAGACGGTCTCGGTGACAGCGCCGATGTCCAGGGTGAAGTTCAGCAGCGCCTCATCACCCACGGAAATGCGCTGACCCTGCTGCACCCTGACTTGGAAGCCGGGATGCTCGGCCCGCACGTCATACGTCCCCACCCGCAGCGCCGGAAAGCGGTAGGCACCGTCGTTGCTGGTCTGGCCGGAGCGGGTCTGGCCCGTTTCCGAATTCGTAGCCGTTACCGTTACGCCCGGTATGACCGCGCCGCTCGAATCTTTCACCACGCCTGCGATCGTCGCAGTGGGCAATTGCGCCGGCGCCATCTGCGCGGCGCAGATCCCCAGAATTGTCGCCAACAACATCAACCCGATGTATCTGTTCCCCATTAACAGCTTAGACATGCCATCATCCTCCGTTTCTTCACACAGCAACCGATTGCGAAATGCGCCCACGCCACGCACAATGCGCTGGTAACGAAGTGGAGCTTTTCAGTACTCTCCCCCGTATGTTGAAAGTGGCGGCTAGACGGTATGAATCATGGCTCCGAACGGCATGGGATGTCAAGGGGTTTGAGGCTCGCCGGGCTCGCTTGTTTCCGCCGGAATGCTGTGTTACGATGAGGCGTTTACAGACCACCAAGAAGCCGTTTCCGAGGGAGAGGGTTCCATGTCAGGGCACTCCAAATGGGCCACCATCAAGCATAAGAAAGCGGCCACCGACGCCAAGCGCGGGCAGATTTTCACGCGTCTGATCAAGGAAATCACCGTGGCGGCGCGCCATGGCGGCGGCGATGCCGAAGCCAACCCGCGGCTGCGCACTGCGGTCCTGGCGGCCAGGAACGAGAATATGCCCGCCGACAACATCAAGCGCGCCATCCAGCGCGGCACCGGCGAGCTGCCCGGAGTTGTTTTTGAGGAAACCATCTACGAAGGCTACGCGCCGCACGGCGTCGCCATGATTGTCGAAGTGGCTACAGACAATAAGAACCGCACGGTCTCGGAAATCCGGCACATTTTCTCCCGATTCGGCGGGAATCTGGGCGAGGCCGGCTGTGTGGCCTGGATGTTCTCCAAGCGCGGCTCCGTTACAGTCGTAAAATCGAATGCCACTGAAGACCAGTTGATGAACATCGTGCTCGACGCCGGGGCGGAAGACCTCCGCGACGACGGCGAGAATTGGGAGATCATTTCTCCGCCGGAGTCCGTCGACGCCGTTGCCCAGGCCCTGAAGGCTGCGGGGGTCGAAGTGGCCGGCTCCGAGGTCGCCTTGATGCCGCAGACCTACGTCAAGCTCGACGGCAAGAACGCCGAGCAGATGATCAAGTTCCTCGAAGCTCTGGAAGAGCACGAGGACGTCCAGCATCTCTACTCCAATTTCGACTTCGACGCCAAAGAGCTGGAGCACGTGAGCGGCTAACGAAGCGAGCCCTTAATGAAACGACTCCTGGGGATTGACTGCGGCTCCAACGCCACCGGATATGGAGTGATTGACACCGACGGCCGCGCCAGCGCGATGATTGCCTCGGGCGTGATACGACCCCGTTCCCGGTCCGCCTTTCCAGAGCGCCTCCGATACATCTCAGAAAGCTTGCGGGAACTGATCCATTCCTTTGCGCCGGCCGAGGTGGCCATCGAGGGAGTGTTCCATTCGGTCAATGCTCGCAGCGCGCTGCAGCTCGGCCACGTGCGCGGCGTAGCGCTGCTGGTTGCGGCCGAGTCGAATTTGCCGGTCCACGAATATTCCCCGCTCCAAATCAAGTCCAGCGTGGTTGGTTACGGCCGCGCGGAGAAGATGCAGGTCCAGGAAATGGTGAAGCTGCTGCTTCGGCTCGACGCGCTTCCGCCGGAGGATGCTGCCGACGCCTTGGCCGTGGCCCTTTGCCACGCCCACCACTCCCTCACTCTCGAAAAGCTCAGCCGGTCTGCTTCCCGGGTCCCGGCGCGCCCGGCCCGTTCGCTGGCAACCCCGGCATGAAGCGGATCCTCTCCCCCGCATTCCTTGCGCTATCGCTGGTGATGATTCCCTGCCCCGAGGCGTCGGCGCAATACGAATCTGTCTCGCAGCCCACCATCACGTTGACCAAAGAATTTCCCGGCAGCTACCCGGCTTACTATTCGATCTCTGTCGGCGAAAAGGGCGACGCCCTCTACCGCCTTGCTCCGGATGAAAAGCCGGTTGCGTTTCAAGTTTCGCAGGAATCAGCGGAGCAGATCTTCGCACTGACGCGAAAGCTCAATCGGTTTCTGGGTACTGCTTTGGAATCGAAGCTCAAGGTAGCCCAGATGGGCAAGAAAACGCTTCTTTTTGAAAACGGGGACGAACGCAATCAGGTTTCCTACAATCACACCGAGAATCCCGACGCGATGGCCTTGGCCGATTTATTCGAGCGGCTCTCCAACACGCACCAGCACGCCGACCGGATCTCCTACCTGCTTCGCTTTGACCGGCTCGGAATTGTGAAGGAACTATTGCAAATCGAGATCGATCTGGATCAAGGCCGGCTGCTCGAGCCCACGCTGCTGCTGCCAAATCTTGAGAAGGTGCTAAGCAACAAAGCGCTGGTCAATGTGGCTCACGAGCGCGCCACGGGCATCATCGCCAAACTGCAGGCTGTCAAAAATTGAGCGGCCCGTTTCGCAAGATTGCCCGCGGGCCTGAAATCACCGCATGACCCTAAGCGTCTGCGGGGTTGACCCGCTTGATGATATCGACTAGCTCGCGCACTGCCGCGGCGCTCTTATTCAACGCTGCCTGTTCTTCCGCCGTGAGCTTTACTTCGTAGACTTGTTCAATCCCGTTTGCTCCGAGCTTGCACGGCACCCCCACAAACAGGCCGTTGATTCCGTACTCCCCTTCGAGGTAGGCGGCGCAGGGCAGAATCTTTTTCTTGTCTTTGAGGATCGCCTCGACCATCTCCGTCGCTGCCGCCGACGGCGCGTAGAAGGCGCTGCCGGTGCCAAGATATTTAACAATTTCGCCGCCGCCGCCGCGCGTGCGTTTCACGATGGCGTCAATGGTGGCGGCATCGAGCAGGTCGGTCAGCGGAATCCCTCCCACGCTGGTATACCGCACCGACGGAACCATCTCATCGCCATGGCCGCCGAGAACAAATGCCTGCACGTTCTCGACCGAGACATTCAGGGCCTCTGCGATAAACGTGCGGAACCGCGCCGAATCCAGCACTCCGGCCATGCCGATGACGCGCTGCTTGGGAAATTTGCTCACGCGCAGCGCCACCTGGCACATGGCGTCCAGCGGATTGGTTACCATGATCAGGATCGCATTCGGCGAATTGGCGACAATCTGCTCGGTGGTCGCCTTGATGACTTCGTAGTTCTTCATGAGCAGGTCATCCCGGCTCATGCCCGGCTTGCGAGGAAAACCGGCCGTAACGACGACGATATCCGAACCGGCCGTATCCTTGTAATCATTGGTGCCCTTCACTTGAGAATCCGAAGCCACAATCGGGCCGGCCTGAAGCAAGTCTAGTCCCTTGCCTTGCGGAATTCCCTCCAGGATGTCGGTCATCACGACATCGGCAAGCTCCCGGTCGGCGATACGCATGGCGGTGGAAGCGCCGACGTTCCCCGATCCAACCACAGTCACTTTCTTGCGCATGAATTACTCCTGTAGTATGAGAATGGTTTAAGTAAAGGAATACGGAAATCTCATCAACTTCGGGCTGCCGGCAGCGGCCCGGCGGCCACCAATCTCTTCTTTCGAGAATCGACCACGGCATTGAAGCCTTCGAGTGTGCGGGCGCCTAAGAGGCGCAGGTCTCCGGGCTTGGCAAAGACGACTTCGTCGACTGTCTTGAATTCGCCGCATTCAATCACCGCGATCCCCACGTCGCGGGTCACTGCGCGGCCATTAGCCATGACGAAGAGCTGGTCCTTCTTGAAAACTCGGACACCTGCCGACTTCAAGTCCGATTCCGGCAGCCAGGACACTTCAGAACCGGTATCCACCACGACCTTTTCAAAAGCAATCCATTTCGGCCTGGGGCCTGGTTTGCAAAGTCGGATGTCGACTTCAAAAACACCCATCTCTGTTCTCCGCTGAGTCAGACGGCGACCGCAACCGCCTGCAAGTTTTCGATGATGGCGCTCGCAAACTCGCTGGTTTTCAGCTTGGTTGCTCCAGGCATCAGCCGCTCCAGGTCGTAGGTCACTTTCTTCTGCTGGATGGTGCGGGCGATGGCGTCCTCGATAATGTCGGCCACCTCCTTCCAGCCCATGAAGCGGAACATCATGCAGCCGGAGAGAACCACGCTAGTGGGATTGATAACGTCCTTGTCAGCGTATTTCGGGGCCGTGCCGTGGGTGGCTTCAAAGAAAGCGTATTCGTCGCCGATGTTGGCGCCCGGCGCCATGCCGAGCCCTCCGATCTGGGCCGCGCAGGCATCGGATATGTAATCCCCGTTCAGGTTCGGTGTTGCCAGGACTTGGTATTCGTCGGCGCGCGTTACAACCTGCTGAAAGATGGAGTCGGCGATGCGGTCGTTGATCATTAATTTTTTCTTCCACTGCCCGTTGCCGTGCGTGCCATAGATGGCATTCAGCGTCTGCTGGACTTCGGCGTACACTTCCTTCTTGAAGGCCTCGGTGGCGTGCTCCAGACCCGGCTCCACCATGCCGGCGTTCTGCTCGATCGTCAGATTCGGGTTGCGGTCTTTATTGTCCACGATCCAGCTTTCCCGCTCGGTGACGATCTGGCTCCGGAATTCCTTCTTGGCCAGCTCATAACCCCAATCGCGGAAAGCGCCTTCGGTATATTTCATGATATTGCCCTTGTGGACCAGCGTTACCGTCCGCAAGCTGTTGTCCAGGGCATGCTGGATGGCGCGGCGCACCAATCGCTGGCTACCGGTGCGCGAGATGGGCTTGATGCCGATGCCGGAATCCGGCCGAATCTTCTTGCCCAGCTCCTTGCCAACAAACTCGATCAGCTTCTTGGCCTCCGGCGTGCCTTCCTGCCAATCCAGTCCGCAATACACGTCTTCCGTGTTCTCGCGGAAGATCACCACGTTCATCCGCTCGGGATGTTTCACCGGCGATGGAACGCCAGGGAAGTACTTCACCGGCCGCACGCAGGCGTAGAGGTCGAGCACCAGGCGAAACGTAACATTCAGGCTGCGGATGCCGCCACCCACCGGCGTCGTCAGCGGACCTTTGATGGCGATGCGGAATGCCCGCACCGCTTCGATGGTATCTTCCGGCATCCATTGCTGGAACATCGCATAGGCTTTCTCGCCGGCATAAATTTCGTACCACACCACCTGGCGCTTTCCGCCGTACGCTTTCTCCACCGCGGCATCGAAAATGCGCCGGGATGCTTTCCAGATGTCGCGGCCGGTGCCATCACCCTCGACAAACGGGATGATGGGCCGGTCCGGGATGATAAACTTTCCGCCCTGATAGCCGATCGGTTGTCCGTTGGTAGGAACTGGATTGTTATTATATGAGGTCCTGATGGATGACATGGTAATCTGCTCCTGCTAGATTTGACTTGGGTGTGTATGGAATGCCCGCCGTCGCAGCGGACAATCAGCATAACCACTAAAATTAGCATCAACTCTTGGAAAATGCAAAAACATTTGCAAGAAGAACCTTTGGAATTCTAAGCTGGTGCGGGAGAATCCACGCATGGCGCTTTCGCCCGGAGAGGAGTCCGATCCCGTGAATAAGCTTGCTTGGCGAACCGTAATGAGCTTCTTGCTTGGCGGATGGCTGATTGGGACGATCCTCATCGGTATCGTCGCCGCGGAAAATTTCTGGATCATCGACCGCTTGCTGGCCACCTCGCTCAACCCCGCCTTCCACAAGGACATCGGGCAGCTCCCGGTGGGAGAAGCTCGCGCCATGCTGCGCTACCTCGCCTCCGAGCAGAACCGTTTCTATTTTGTTTGGTGGGGATGGGCGGAGGCCGTACTGGGATTGGTGTTGCTGGTCATGGCAATTCGATTGAAGAGCGGGAGGATGGCGCTGGGCGTGGCGCTGATGCTCGCCACCGTCGCCGCTATGCAGCTATACCTCACTCCTCACATCGTGGAGCTGGGCCGCGCGCTGGATTTCGTCCCGCGCGAGCCACCCCCGGCAAGTCTCCGCACCTTCGGCTTGCTGCATGCCGCTTACAGCCTCATCGATTTGCTGAAGCTGCTGGCCGGATTTTGGGTAGCCTATCTCCTGGTCCGGCCCGCTGAAGATGCCGTTGTAAGCAGCCCAGGAAAAGGCCGTGCTTAACCGAGTTTTCTGCCGGGTGGCAGCGGCGGACTGGCGAGCAGTGTTTCGACCGGGGACAGCAGCGAGTCCGCCAGTTCTCCGATGCGCGCCAGCACGATGATGCAGCCCACCTGTTCGCCCACCGTCATCAGCATTTCCATCTCGCCGCCCATATGCCGACGCGGATGGCGGTGCTGTACGTTGATCACCCCCACCACTTCTTCGCGCGAGATGACCGGCACCGAGAGGAACGCTTCGAAGGTGTCCTCCGGCAAGTCGTGGAAGAAGCGGAAACGCGGATCCTTGTAAGCCTGCTGCCCGATGGCCACCATGCGACGCTCTTTGGCAACCCAGCCGGTGATGCCTTCGCCCATCTTCAGTCGAAGTTTGCCGATCTGCGCCGGATGTGGCGAGTTGGAGGCGCCGAGCACCAGGGTATCGCCCTCGTGGAGATAGATCAGGCAGGCGTCGGCTTCGGTGACGCCCATGACGAGCTCTACGATGGCCTGCAAGACCTGCGGCAGCGAAAGCTTGCGGGCCATCAGGCGGCTGATCTTCTGCAGCACCTGCAACTGGCTTTCGGTGCGTTCCAGGCGTTGATCCAGTTCCTGAAGCTTCTTCACGTTCGCCATAACAGCTCCTCACATAATCATAACCAGACTGGCACGACTCGTGTGCCACAAAAAATTAATAGCTGGCATTAGTTCCCGGCGCACCTCTCCGGTTTGCTGTGGTGAGCACTTCTATGCTACTTTTTGGATTCTGAACGCCCCGCGAAAGCATTGGGAATCGCATGCCGGTTCGGGAAACGGAAGCCATCATTTTGCGAACGGTTCCCTTCAACGAAGCCGACAAGATTGTGAGCTTCCTTTCTCGCGGGGAGGGCCGCACGCGCGGCGTGGCGCCCAACGCCCGGCGAAGCGTCAAGCGCTTTGGAAGCACACTCGAGCCGCTGTCGCACGTCCGGCTGCGGTATCAGGAGCATGCGGCGCGCGATCTGGTGCGGCTGGAGTCGTGCGAGCTGCTGGACTCATTTTTCGAGATCCAGAGTCAGTACGAAGTCGCCGTCGGGTCGAGTTACATCGCCGAGGTCTGCGAGCAACTCCTGCCGGAGCGCGAGGCCAACGACCCGTTTTTCCGGCTGGTGCTGCTGGTGATGAGCGAGATCCGCAGGACCGGAGACATCTGGCGGCCGCTGACTTACTTTGACCTTTGGGCCGTGAAGCTCGCCGGGTTTCTGCCGCCGATGACGGCTTGCATCCGTTGCCAGGAAACTTTGGAAGCCGACCAACCGGCGTGGTTCCGCCCGCATTGGGATGGTCTGCTCTGCAAGGCCTGCCGCGGCGAGGAAGCCTGGACACTGAGCGCCGAGTCGCGCGCCCTGGCTCACGTGATGCTCAATGCGGGGCTGCCCTCGCTGCCCGCGGAAGGCTGGTCAAGAAGAAACGCGGAGGATCTGCGCCGCTTTCTTGGCCAGCACATGGAGAGGCATCTCGAACGCAAGCTGATCACGCGCCGCCAGCTCGACACGCTAACGTAGGAGAAATCAGAGCCGCGACCGCACGGGAGCGGCGGCAGAAGGAGTGACGAGTGACAAGTGACAAGTGACGAGCAAAGGGCAAGCGGCCGCTAGTCACTTGTCACTGTCCTCGCAAATACTGTGCCCAAGAGCAAGAGCCGGCAGCCAGCGCGAACGTTACAGGAATTGATCTTTCGCCTGAGCCAATTCTGGGGCGAGCGTGGAAGCGTAATCCAGCAGCCCTACGACCTGGAAGTCGGCGCGGGCACTAGTTGCCCGGAAACCTTTCTGCGCGCTCTGGGACCGGAACCCTACAAAGTTGCGTATGTCCAGCCCAGCCGCCGGCCGGATGACGGCCGTTATGGCGAGAACCCGAACCGGCTCTACAAGCACCTGCAGATGCAGGTGATTTTGAAGCCGCCCCCGGCAGACGTACAGGATCGGTACCTCGAAAGCTTGGAATCGGTCGGAATACGCCTCCGCGAGCACGAAATCAAATTCGAGGAAGATAATTGGGAGAACCCCACGCTGGGCGCCTGGGGCATTGGATGGCAGGTGATGCTGGACGGCCTGGAGATTACTCAGTTTACTTACTTCCAGCAATGCGGCGGCATGGACCTGGACCCCATCTCGGTGGAGTTGACCTATGGACTGGAGCGCATTGCCGCGTTTCTCCAGGATGCCGACAGCGTCTACGCGGTGCGTTGGAATGAGACCACCACGTATGCCCAGGTGCGGCTCGCCGAGGAGCTGCAGTTCTCTGTTTATCAATTCGAGATGGCGGATATCGACATGCTGTGGAAGCAGCTCGGAATGTATGAGGGCGAAGCCAAGCGCCTGCTCGACGGCTGGCGCGTGCTGCAAGAGGATTCGGCAAAACAGCGCTATCCGCTGCTGCCAGCGTACGAGCTGGTTTTGAAGTGCTCGCACCTGTTCAATCTGCTCGACTCGCGCGGAGCTTTGAGCGTTACCGAGCGGGCTGGCGTCATCGGACGTGTTCGCGTGCTAGCCTGCGGAGTGGCCGCGGCCTGGCTCGAACAGCAATATCAGCCGCCTGCGGCGCTTCACCCTTAGTCCCCCAGGCTGTCATTCCGAGCGAAGCGAGGAATCTGCTTTTTGAAAGCCAGCAAACAAACAACCAATGAATTCCTGTTGGAAGTAGGCTCGGAGGAGATCCCCGCATGGATGATCCCGCCGGCACTCGCCGACCTGAAGCGGCTGCTCACCGAGGGCCTTGAGAAGCTTGGGCTGGCGAAGGAACGTCCCATCGAGTTGCAGATGTATGCCACGCCGCGCCGCCTGGTGGCTTACTGTCCCGCCCTGGCTGCGCATCAGCCGACAACCGATGAGATGATTGAAGGCCCGCCCAAGCGAATTGCCTTCGATGCCGCAGGCAAGCCCGCTCCGCCAGCGCTCAAGTTCGCGGAGAAGATGGGGACCAAGCCGGAAAAGTTGCAAACCGTCTCGACGCCGAAGGGCGAATACCTGGCTTACAAGAGGGTCAACAAAGGGCTGCCCACCGCCGAGTTGCTGAAGGAGCTCATCCCGCAAGCAGTGCTGGGAATCTACTGGCCGCGCGCCATGTACTGGGAAGGTAAAGATGGACCACACTTCATTCGTCCCGTCCGCTGGCTGCTGGCGCTCTATGGAGGCAAAATAATCCCTTGCGCGATCGGCTCGGTGCGCGCGGGGAAATGGACCTGGGGGCATCGTCAGCTTGGCAAGCCAAGACTCGCGGCAAGCAATTTCGCCGAGTACGGCAATGCTCTGCGCAAGAATTTTGTGATTCTCGATGCCGCGGAGCGCCGCGCGCGCATCGCCGAGCAGACCGCTTCCCTGCTCCGCGCCACAGCCAACTTGCGTGTGAGGCAGAACCAGGGGCTTCTCGAAACCCACTGCTATCTGTCCGAGTATCCTACGCCGCTGGTGGGCTCGTTTGACGCCTCCTACTTGTCGCTTCCCGAAGAGGTGCTCACTACGGTGATGCGCGGCCACCAAAAATATTTTGCCGTGGAGGATGGGCAGGGGAGACTGGCGCCTCATTTTGTGGCCGTCATGGAGACCGACGCCGACCGCACCGGGGTGATTCGCCACGGCCACGAGCGCGTCCTGCGCGCCCGCTTCAACGACGCCCGCTTTTTCTGGGAGTCCGACGCCCATACCACTCTCGCCGCCCGCTTGGAGCTTCTTCGGAACGTTACTTTCCAAGCCAAACTCGGATCCTACTTTGACAAATCCGCGCGCATGCAGGCGCTGGCGGACCAGCTAGTGCAGTCTGTGAGAGACGAAGGCCGGTCGGTTCCATCCGAGAAAGCCGCCGAAATCCTCCGGGCAGCGCGGCTGGCAAAATGCGACCTGACGACGAACCTGGTCAAAGAGTTCACCGAGCTGCAGGGCATCATCGGCGGATTATCCGCAAAGCGCGAAGGACTGCCGGAGGAAATCTGCACGGCCATCTACGATCACTACCGGCCGCAGAGCATGGAAGACGAATTGCCGCGCACGCTTGGCGGCGAGATCGTATCGCTGGCTGACCGCATGGACACGCTGGCGGGCTGCTTCGGCGTGGGGCTTTCGCCCACCGGCTCCAAGGACCCCTTCGGGCTGCGCCGCGCGGCACAGGGAGTGATCCGCATTCTTGCGGAAAGACAACTGCCGCTCACACTCGAATGCCTGGTGGCAAAGAGTTGCGAGGTCTATGAGGTGGCGCAGCGCATGGACGAGGCGTCCGCCTGGAGCGACCGCGCGGCGCGGCAGCCGTTGGCTGAATTCCTCGCCGACCGGCTCCGCTATTATTTGCGCGAAGTGCGCGGCTTTGCTTACGACGAGGTCAATGCCGTCCTGGCCGCAGGCAGAAATGATGTCGCCAACGTTATTCATCGCATCGAAGCCGTCGCGCGCATTCGGCCTACGGAAAATTTCGACCCGCTCGCCGCCGCCTTCAAGCGCATGAAAAATATTCTGCAGCAGGCCCGCGAGTCCTACGGCTATGCCGGCGGAGAGCTCAACCCGGATCTGCTCGAGGCAGGGCCAGAATCGGAGCTTTACGAGCGATACCTGGCCGTCTGCCAGCAAGCCGAGCGCGCCAAGCAAACCGGCGACTTTTTTGCGGCACTGGAAGCCATCGCTTCGCTGCGCCCGGTGGTGGATTCATTCTTTGACAAGGTCCTGGTGATGGACAAAGACGCCGACGTGCGGAACAACCGTCTGAGCCTGCTGGCCACACTGCTCGACCAATTTTCCACCATCGCCGATTTTTCCGAGATCGTCCCGAAGGAAGCCAAGACGGCTTCCCCTTGAAGTGCGCCAGAGCAATGTCATTCCGAGTGCAGCGAGGAATCTGCTGTTCACATTTCGGCACTAGAAGCAGATTCCTCGTCGCTGCACTCCTCGGAATGACAGCAGCAGAGAGCTGGGGTTTAGAGAGGAGAACGAATGAGTGAGCAGTTTATTTATTTTTTTGCGAACGGAAAGGCCGATGGCCACGGCACGATGAAAGACGAGCTCGGCGGCAAGGGCGCCGGCCTGGCCGAGATGACCAACGCCGGGCTGCCGGTGCCGCCAGGCTTCACTATCTCGACGCGCGCCTGCCGCAACTATTTTGACGAGAAGGGCAAACTCTCCAAAGACCTCGAAGACCAGATGTGGGCCTCGCTCGCGCGCCTGGAACAGGTAACCGGCCGCAAGCTAGGTTCGAAAGAAAACCCGCTGCTGGTCAGCGTGCGCAGCGGCGCCAAGTTTTCCATGCCCGGCATGATGGATACCGTCCTGAATCTGGGTCTCAATGACGAAACAGTAAAGACGCACGCGGCAAAAACGAACAATGCTCGCTTTGCGATGGATTGC
>Ga0209343_10008805_pt1 | contig 11654 bp, 9 predicted proteins | sample RifCSPlowO2_02_FD_184026 | JGI IMG/M metagenome (GOLD analysis project Ga0209343, IMG submission 184026) | Groundwater microbial communities from Rifle, Colorado - Rifle CSP2_plank lowO2_0.2 (SPAdes) (version 2) | ecosystem: Environmental > Aquatic > Deep subsurface > Groundwater | place: Rifle... | reverse complement strand
TCCGTGTACCGCCAGTTCAAGGACATCGGCCAGTTCCTCGATGAAGTGAAGGGGCTCCTCAAGGAGGACAAAGGCAAGCCCGCGGCGCCGAAGCAGCCGGCGCGGGCGCTCGCCAAGACGAAGTAGGCGGCGCTCAGCGCCCGCTGTGCGCCGCCAGCAGCACCCCCGCGATCACCATGCCCGCGCCCACGAGGTGGTAGGGATGGACGGCCTCGCCCAGAAGCGCCCACGAGAGCACGATCACCACGAACGGCCGGGGTCTCCCAACTCATCTTCAGATAATTCGGCCCTGCCGCGATGAGAGGCCGACAGGGCCGAGCGCCTCAGGGGCGCTTACTTCTTTTTCTTCTTCTTGGCCGCCTTCTTCTTCGCCACGAACTCACCTCCCCCCTGCACGCGCGTCAAGATCGTCGGCTTCTGCCGGCATGCTAGTGACCCGCGGACATCGTGTCAAGCCTAAAATCCAATATATGGGGGCTCCGGCCTGATTTCGTGCTACCGGTAGGGGCACCGTCCGGCCTGCCGTCGTTGACATCGCCCGGGGGGCGATGTAGCGTGGGCGGCGTTATCCGGGCTCGGGCCCGGCCAGGAACCCACACCCGCTGCCGCCGCGGAGGAGAGATCACCGATGAGGCGACCCCTCAAGAAGCTCGTCTTTGTCGAGCCGAAGTCCACGCACCTCCACATCTACACGCGCGTCTGTATTCCTCGGCTCGGCTCGGTCCTCCTCGGCACGATCATGCGTGCCAAGGGCTACGACGTCCGGGTCTACATCGAGGACATCCAGGAGGTCGACCTGCAGGAGGCCCTCTCGGCTGACCTCGTGGCGATCTCCGCCATCACCTCGACCGCGCCGCAGTCCTACCGGCTCGCCGACCGCGTCCGCGAGGCCGGGGGTCTCGCCGTCATCGGCGGCACCCACACGAGCTTCCTGCCCGAGGAGGGGCTCGAGCACGCCGACTTCGTGGTGCGTGGCGAGGGCGAATTCGCCTTCCCGGAGCTGGTGGACGCCATCCAGGCGGGCGAGGGGTTCGAGAAGATCCAGAACCTCTCCTACCTCCTCGACGGCCGCGCCGTGCACAACCAGGAGCGCCCGAAGATCCCGAACCTCGACGTGAACCCGATCGCCGACTACCGGCTCATCGAGGGCTGGAAGCCGGGCGGGGTGGTCTCCATCGCGACGTCGCGCGGCTGCCCGTACTCGTGCACGTTCTGCTCCGTTCCGGGCATGTACGGGCACGCCTTCCGGACGCACTCGATCGGGCGGGTGCTCGAGGAGCTCGAGGTCCACAAGGGGAATCTCTACACGTTCTTCGCCGACGACATCTTCACGGCGAACAAGAAGCGCGTGAAGGAGCTGCTCAACGGGATGATCACGCGCGGTCTCACGCCCCAGTGGGGCGCCCAGGTGCGCACGGAGACGGTGGACGACCCGGAGCTGCTCCAGCTCATGCGCGACTCGAACTGCTTCAACGTGTACGTCGGATTCGAATCGATCAACCCGCGCACGCTCAAGCTGTTCAACAAGAAGCAGGACCTCGCGAAGATCGAGCGCTCGATCGAGCGGTTCCACGCGCACAACATCCGGATCCACGGGATGTTCGTCGTGGGCTCGGACGAGGACGACCTGGAGACGCTCGACGCCACCGCCGAGTTCGCGCTCAAGCACGACATCGACTCGGTCCAGTTCATGATCCTGACCCCGATCCCGGGCTCGCCCGACTACGAGACGCTCTACGCCCACGGCGAGAAGTACGTGATCTCCAGGAACTGGCAGTTCTACGACGGCCACCACGTCGTGCACCAGCCGCGCCGCCTCTCGCCCTACGAGCTGCAGGTGGGCGCGATCGCCGCGATGGAGAAGTTCTACTCCTGGCGGGGCATCGGCAAGAAGCTCTGGAAGCGGGACCTCTACTACGCGACGATCCGCTACTGGGGCAAGAAGATGCTCCGCGAGTGGTGGAAGGACGAGGAGAACCGCGCGCACGTCGAGTGGCTGCGCGCGCAGCTCTACGCCGACGCGCGGCAGCTCGGGCACGGCGCCGTGCGCACCGTGGGGCTCCCGGCCCTGCTGCTGCAGGACGCGGTGGGCCGGCTGCTCCAGCGCTTCCTCGGCGAGCTCGGCGTCAAGGTCGTCCCGCTCGCGGAGGCGGCGGCCGGGGCGGCCGCCGAGAGCGCGGCGCGGGCGCGCGAGACGCTCGACTGCCTCATCACGCCCATCGTCAAGCGCGCCGAGCAGGAGCGCCAGGAGTTCCACACGCGGCTGGCGGCGGTGACCGAGGCGCTCCACGCGCAGTGGGAGCGGCTGCCCAGCGTGAGCTTCCCGATGGTGGACGGGCAGGGGCCGGTCTTCGAGCCGTTCGCGAAGATCGGGCTGCTCGTCACGCAGAACCTCGACCGCATCCGCGACGCCTACCGGAACGCCGGCGTCGCCGAGGGCCTCTGGGAGGCCGCCTAGCCTGCGGGAGGCTACTGGGGCGCCTTCGGCTCCTGGACGGAGGACGGCTTGCGGGCGTGGCGCCGCCGCACGAACTCCTCGTTCAGCGGCACGCCCTTCTTGCAGTAGGGGCACTCGTCGGGCTCGTACGTCGGGAAGTCGCGGCTCACGAGGCTGAACACCGGCTTGCCGTCCACTTCCACCGACGTGCGGCGCCAGAGGCAGCCGATCCCCACCACCTGCCCCCCGAGCTGCTCGACCAGGTCGACGAGCAGGTTCAGCGTGGAGCCGGTGCTGACCAGGTCCTCGACCAGCAGGACCTTCGACCCCAGGCGGATGAGCCGCTGGAACTCGACCGGCAGCGAGACCCGCCGCTTGCCCCCCGACAGGCCCTTGATGCCGTAGACCACGACCGGGCGGGAGGGGTGGGCGCGCGCCACGCAGTGGGACAGGATGAGCGCGCCGGGCCCCGTCGAGAGCACCATGTCCACCGGCCACTGCGCGAAGTGCTTCGCGATCACCGCGCCGAGCCCCTCGGTGAACGAGGGCTCCGTGGTGACGAGCGTCTTCTCGATGTACTCGCTGGTGTGCTGGCCCGACGGCAGCAGGATGTGGTCGTGGGCGTGGTAGGCGCCGGTCCGCTTGAGGATCTCGAGGTGGATCTTCTCGCGGACCTCGGTCTCGACAGCGGTGGGATCCTTCCTGCCTGCTGCGGTCATCCGACTCCTCCTGCGGGCATTATCGCATTTTCTTGCTAGACTTCGCGCATGCGGGTGCTCGCCGTGGAGACCTCGACGCTGGCGGGCGGCGCGGCCCTGCTCGACGGCGAGCGCGTCGTCGGCCAGTACCTGCTCGACGTGCGCGTCACCCACTCGGAGCGGCTGCTGGTCGCCGTGGATCGCCTGCTCGAGGACGCCGGCTGGCGGCCCGCGCACCTGGAGGGCCTGGCCGCGAGCGTGGGCCCGGGCTCGTTCACGGGGCTCCGCATCGGGCTCGGCACCGTCAAGGGGCTCGCGCTGGCCCTCGCGATCCCCGTCGCCGCCGTGCCCACGCTCGACGCCATGGCGGCGGCGCTGCCGTGGGCGACGCTGCCCGTGTGCCCCGTCCTGGATGCGCGCAAGGGCGAGGTGTACGCGGCGCTCTACCGCTGGGACGGCGCCGGCATGCGGCGCGAGGGGGACTACCTCGCCCTCGCCCCGGACGCCCTGGCGGCGCGCCTGACCGAGCCGACGGTGGTGCTCGGGGAGGGCGCCGGCCTCGTCCGCTCGCCGCACGCGCGCCCCGCGCCGCCGCCCTGCCGGTCGCCGTCGCCCGCCTGGGTCGGCTGGCTCGGCCTCGCGCGCCTGCGCGCGGGCCAGACCGTGGCGCCGGCCGACCTCGTCCCGATCTACCTGCGCCCCTCGGAGGCGGAGCTCAGACGGCGTGGCCACGCTGTCCGTTGACCGGATGCGCCCCGAGGACCTCGACGTGGTCCTCGCGATCGAGCGCGCCTCGTTCTCGATGCCCTGGTCGCGGGGCGCGTTCCTCTACGAGATGCAGCAGAACCGGGTGGCCCGCTGCGTGGTCACGCGCGAGGACGGGCGCGTCGTCGGCTACCTCTGCCTCTGGGAGATCGCCGACGAGGTGCACATCACCAACATCGCCGTCCATCCCGACGCCCGGCGCCGCGGCATCGCCCGCCGGCTGCTCGCGGGCGCCCTGGAGGACGTCCGCCGCCGGCGGCTGCGGCTCGTGGTGCTCGAGGTGCGCCCGAGCAACACCGAGGCGATCGGGCTCTACGCCTCCTTCGGCTTCCGGGTCGTCGGACGCCGCCGGGGGTACTATTACGACACGGGCGAGGACGCGCTCGTGATGGAGCTGGCCCTCCACGTCCCGCAGCCGGGAACCCGCGCGTAGCCTCCCGAGTTAGCTCAGCGAATCGGTGTCTCGCCAGGCGCCGACCGGCGCCAGACAGTCAAAGAGGAGGCTGAAATGCATCGTCCTATCTTCGTGGCGTTCATGCTGTTTCTTGCGGCTCTGCCCGCGACGGCGAGCGCCGACACGCTCCAGTTCAAGCTCCTGCAGAACCAGTCACGCGCTACTTTCAAGACCGACGCGCCCCTCGAGACGATCGTCGGCACGACCGCGGCCGCCGGCATCTCGGGCAGCCTGAGCGTGGACCCGGCCAGGCCGCAGGGCGCGCGGGGGAAGATCAGCGTGGACATGGCGCTGGTGCGCAGCGGCGTCGACAAGCGCGATGCCGACATGCTGACCAAGGGCTACCTCGACGCGCAGGCCGACGAGGCCAACAAGCTGGTGACGTTCGAGATCAAGTCCGTCGAGATCGCCGGGCCGCTCGAGCCGGGGCGCGAGACGCCGGCGAAGGTCCACGGCACCCTCACGGTGAAGCAGAGGCCGGTCGACGTCGTCGCGGACGCGCGCGTGACCTACGTCAAGCTCACGCCCGAGCAGGTCGAGGGCCAGAAGCGCTTCGGCTTCACCGCGGACAATGTGAAGGTGCGGGCGAAGTTCGGCACGCTCTTCACGAATCACGGCATGCAGGTGCCGCAGCTCCTGTTCCTGAAAGTGTCGAACGACATCCAGCTGGAGACCGACCTCACGTTCGTCCGGCAGTAGCGCATCCGCTTCACTCCGCCGACGCGGGGAGGGCGGTCCGCACGCCCTCCCCGCGTTTCTGCTAGAATCGCGTTCCCGTGACACGCGACCCCGCGAGGCTGATCGAGCGCATGCTGACGGGGGACCGTCTGGCGCTCGCGCGCCTGATCACCCAGGTCGAGAACCGCAGCGACGCGGTGCCCGCGATCATGAAGGCGGTGCACGGCCGCGCGCAGGGCGGCTACGTCGTGGGCGTGACGGGGCCGCCGGGCGCGGGCAAGTCCACGGTCGTGGACCGGCTGACGGCGCGCCTGCGCGCCGAGGGCGCCACGGTGGGCGTGGTCGCGGTGGACCCGTCGAGCCCGTTCACGGGGGGCGCCGTGCTCGGCGACCGCATCCGCATGCAGTCCCACGCGCTCGACCCCGGCGTGTTCATCCGGAGCATGGCCACGCGCGGCTCGCTCGGGGGGCTCGCGCGCGCCACCGGCGACGTGCTCAAGCTCCTGGCCGCGTTCGGCCTGCAGTGGATCCTGATCGAGACCGTCGGCGTCGGCCAGACCGAGCTCGACATCATGAAGCTCGCCGACACCACGGTGGTCGTCCTCGTGCCCGAGTCGGGCGACGCCATCCAGACGATGAAGGCCGGGCTGATGGAGGCGGCCGACGTCTTCCTCGTCAACAAGGCCGACCGCCCGGGCGCCCCGGCCCTCATGGCCGAGCTGAAGTTCGCCGCGCACCTGCACGCTGCGAGCGCGACCTCGCCCAAGGACATCGCCTGGGAGATCCCGGTGCTCTCGGCGGAGGCGCAGAACGACGTCGGCGTGGACGCGCTGCTCGTCGAGCTGCGCCGCCACCGCGCGGCCCTCGAGGCGACGGGCGCCTTCGCCGCGCGGCGGCGCGCGCGCCGCCTGGCCGAGTTCAAGAGCCTGCTCGTCGAGGAGTTCCGCATGGAGGTCGAGCGGGCGGCCCGGGCGGGCGAGCTGGGGGGCGCCTTCGCGCGGGTCGTGGACGGCACGCTCGACCCGTACACCGCCGCGCACGCGCTCCTGCCTGTGCTAAGGTTGAGGCCCGAATGAGTCCCGGCATCCCGTTCCGCGACACGTTCTGGAACGTGCCCGGCTGGGCGCAGGTCGCACTCTACGTGGGCGGGCTCGTCGCGCTCGCGATCTTCGCGTGGGGGCTCGCCGAGCGCGTGCGCCTCTGGCGCCGCGGCCAGCCCGAGCAGCGCTTCGACCGGATCCCCGCGCGGCTCGGCCTCGTCCTCACGCACGCGCTCGGGCAGGTCCGCGTGCTCTCGCAGGCCTACCCCGGCGTGATGCACGCGATCATGTTCTGGGGCTTCCTCGCCCTGCTCATGGGCACCGTGCTCGCCACGATCGACTGGGACGTCACGCTGCCGCTGTTCGGGTACAAGCTCCTCGCGGGCCACTTCTACCTCGCCTACGAGACCGTCCTCGACCTCTTCGGCCTCTTCTTCGTGCTCGGCCTCGGCATGGCCGTGTGGCGCCGGTTCGTGCTCCGGCCGCACCGCGTGGACCCGACGGCGCGCTTCGCGTGGGTGCTGGCGCTGCTGCTCGTGATCAACGTGAGCGGGTTCGTGATGGAGGCCGCGCGCCTGGCCGTCGTGCAGCCCGACTGGGCGCCGTGGTCGCCGGTGGGCTGGCTGCTCGCGCGGGGCATGCGCGGGCTCGGGATGGGCGAGGGCGGGCTGCGCGCGACGCACTTCGGCGTGTGGCTCTTCCACGCGGTGCTCTCGCTCGGCTTCGTCGCGCTGGTGCCGTACTCCTACTTCATGCACCTCGTCACCACGCCGCTCAACGTCTTCTTCGCGAAGCTCGGGCCGCGCGGCGCGCTCCGGCCCATCGAGAACATCGAGGAGGCCGAGAGCCTCGGCGTCTCGACGTTCGAGGAGTTCTCCTGGAAGCGCCGGCTCGACTTCGACGCGTGCGTGGAGTGCGGGCGCTGCCAGGCGGCGTGCCCGGCGTACCTGGCCGGGACGGCGCTCTCGCCCAAGTCGATCATCGTGAAGCTCAAGCGCCACATGCACGGCGAGCTGCCGGGGCCGATCCACGGCCAGTTGATCAAGCCGGACGAGCTCTGGGCCTGCACCACCTGCATGGCGTGCGTGCAGGAGTGCCCCGCCTTCATCGACATCGTGGACACGATCGTCGACCTCCGGCGCTACCTCGCGCTCTCCGAGGGGGCGCTCCCGTCCACCGCGCCCATGGCCTTGCAGAACATCCAGCGCGCGGGCAACCCGTGGGGGCTCCCCGCCGCCGAGCGGCTCGCGTGGGCCGCGGGGCTCGCCGTGCCCGTGCTCGAGCCCGGCCGCGAGGTGGAGTACCTCTACTGGGTGGGCTGCTCGGCCTCGTACGACAAGCGCAACCAGGCGATCGCGCGCGCCGTCGTGCGCGTGCTCACGGCGGCCGGCGTCTCGTTCGCGGTGCTGCAGGAGGAGCGCTGCCACGCCGAGGTCGCGCGGCGGCTCGGCGAGGAGTACCTCTATCAGACGGTCGCGCGGGAGAACATCGAGGCGCTCAAGCGGTACCGGTTCCAGAAGGTCGTCACCCACTGCCCGCACTGCTTCAACACGCTCAAGAACGAGTTCCCGCAGTTCGGCGGCGCGTGGGAGGTGCTCCACCACGCGCAGCTCATCGAGCAGCTCCTCGCCGCGGGCCGGCTCACGCCGAAGAAGGCGCTGCCGGCGACGGTCGCCTTCCACGACTCCTGCTACCTCGGCCGCTACAACGGCATCACGGAGGCGCCCCGCAACGTGGCGCGCGCCGTGCCGGGGCTCCGCCTGGTCGAGCTGCCGCGCAACCGCGACCGGGGGCTCTGCTGCGGCGGCGGCGGCGGGCACATGTGGATGGAAGTCAAGTCGGAGAAGAAGGTGAACCTCCTCCGGGTCGAGGAGGCGCTCGCGGCCAGGGTGGACGTAGTCGCCACCGGGTGCCCCTTCTGCCTGGCGATGGTGGACCTCGGCCGGAAGGTCAAGGAGGCCGAGGAGACCCTGCACGTCAAGGACGTGGCCGAGCTGGTCGCCGACAGCCTGGAATGAGGGAGCTCCTGCGCGCGCTGCCCGCCCTGGCGCGCACGGTCGCCGGGCTCGCGACCGATCCGGCGCTGCCCCGGACGGCCAAGGTCGCGCTGGCCGCGGCGGTCGTGTACCTGGCGAGCCCCGTGGACCTCGTGCCCGACTTCATCCCGGTGCTCGGCTACCTGGACGACGTGCTCCTCGCGGCCGTCCTCGTGGACGGCCTCCTCAACTGGGTGGACCGCCCGCTCGTGCTCCGCTACTGGCCGGGCACGGCCGAGTCGCTCGAGCGCCTGGCCCGCGCGGCGCGGGTGCTGGCCGTCTGGGTGCCGCGCCGGCTCAAGGCGCGGCTCTTCGCGGGGACGCGATGAGGCTCCGCCCCGACCCGCTCGCGAGCCGCTGACGATGCGGCCCGAGTACACCGAGCTGCTGCGCCGGCGCCTCGAGCTCCCGCTGGCCGAGGGCCCGGACAAGACCGCGACGCTCGAGGCCGCGGTCCGCCGGCTCGTCGAGCCCGGCCAGACGCTCTGGGTCGGCGCCGCCCACGGCCGCCCGAGCGCGCTCGTGCGGGAGCTGACGCGCCAGTGGTGGGGCCGGCAGCCCGGCTTCACGCTGGCGCTGACCGGCTTCGGCTCGCCGCTGACCGCGCTGGTCCTGGGCGGGCTCGTGCGCCGGCTGATCACGACGTTCGTCGGCGAGGGCTACCCGTTCCCGGTGCCGCAGGCGCTCGTCGGCCCGGCGATCCTCTCGGGCGCCGTGAGCGTGCAGAACTGGTCCATGCTCACGCTGCCGCTGCGGGCGCTGGCGGGCGCGATGGGCGTGCCCTTCATGCCCACGCGCTCGCTCCTCGGCTCGTCCATGGAGGAGGACAACGCCCGCGACGGCGACTTCGTGGCCGTGGACGACCCGCTCGGCAGCGGCGAGCGCGTCGGCCTCGTGCGCGCGCTCGTGCCCGACGTGGCGCTCTTCCACGCCTGGGCCGCCGACCGCGCCGGCAACGTGCTCACGGCGGCGCCGCTCAACGAGAACTTCTACGCGGCGATGGCGGCGCGCCGGGGGGCGATCGTCTCGGTCGAGAAGCTCGTGTCGACCGCGTTCATCCGCCGGCACGCGGGCCTGGTGCGCCTGCCCGGCCAGTACGTCGCCGCCGTCGTCGAGGCGCCGTTCGGGAGCCACCCCGGCGGGATGTACGGGATGGACGTCCCGGAGCTCGAGGGCTACGCCGAGGACCTGGAGTTCATCGTGGAGCTGCGGCGCGCGTTCCGCCGGGCGGAGACCGCCGAGGCGTGGGTGCGGGAGTGGATGCTCGAGGTGCCCGACCAGGCGGCGTACACCGCGAAGCTCGGCTACCAGCGGCTCATGGAGATCAAGGGGCGGGCGGCGACGGACGCGTGGGTCGCCGAGCTCGAGATGCTCCGGGACAACCTCGGCCCCGACGACCGCGTGACGCCCGGCGAGCGGATGGTCGTGACGGCCGCGCGCCTGCTCGGCGCCAAGGTCCGGGCGCAGGGCTACCGCACGTTCCTGGCGGGCGTCGGCAACTCGAACCTCGCCGCCTGGCTCGCCGCGTACACGCTCAAGGCCGACGGCGTGGACGTCGAGCTGATGGCGGAGACGGGCATGGTCGGGTACCTGCCGCGCCCCGCCGAGCCCTTCGTGTTCTCGTTCCGCAACTTCCCGTCGTCGAAGATGCTGACCGACATCGTCCACGTGATGGGCATCTTCATGGGCGGCCGCCAGAACCGCTGCCTCGGCTCGCTGGCCGCCGGCCAGGTGGACAAGCAGGGCAACATCAACTCGACGCTGATCCCGGGCGTCCTGTACATCACGGGCTCGGGCGGCGCCAACGACATCGCCTCGGCCGCGCGCGAGGTGGTCGTCTCGCTCGCGCAGAGCCGCACCCGCTTCGTGGACAAGGTCCCGTACGTGACCGCGCCCGGCCGGCGCGTGAGCACGGTCGTGTCGGACCTCGGCGTCTTCGAGAAGCCCGACGAGCACGGCGAGCTGGTCCTCACCGGCGTGCCCGACGGGCGGCCGGAGGCCGAGGCCGTCGCCGCGGCGCGCGCGGCGTGCGGCTGGGAGCTCCGCGTCGCGCCGGCGCTCCACCGCCACGCCGCGCCGACACCCGACGAGCTGCGCCTGACCCGCGTGTTCGACCCGCGCCGCTACTTCATCGGAGGCCTCGATGGCTGACGCAAAGCTCGGACTCCTGAGCGTGGGTGCCTGCGTGCCGCGCTACCGCCTCACGGGCAAGCTCCTGGCCCAGGTGTGGGGGAGCGGCGGCGGCGAGCGCGCCGTCGCCAACTACGACGAGGACGCCCTGACCATGGCGTGCGAGGCCGCGCTCGACGCGGTGGCCGGCCGGGACACCGGCCGCATCGGCGCCTGCTTCTTCGCCTCGACCTCGGCGCCCTACGTGGAGAAGTCGAACGCGACGCTCGTCGCGACCGTCGCGGACCTCGGGGCCGAGCTCGTGACCGCGGACGTCGGCGGCTCGCTCCGCAGCGGCACGACCGCGCTGCGGCTCGCGCTCGACGCGGTGCGGGCGGGCACCGCGGCCGAGGCGCTCGCGGTCGCGTCCGACATGCGGCCGGTCGCCCCGGGCAGCGAGCTCGAGGGGCTGCTCGGCGACGGCGCGGGCGCGGCGCTCGTCGGCGCCGGGGGCGTGATCGCGACGTTCGAGGGCGCCCACAGCGTGAGCCACGAGTTCACCGACGTCTGGCGCAACCAGGGCGACCGCTACGTCCGGTCGCTGCCCGACCTGACGTTCGTCCGGGCGTACGGCCTGGACCGGCACATCGCCGAGGCCGTGGACGGCCTGCTCCGGAAGACCGGGCGCACGCGGGAGGACGTCGCGCGCCTGGTCCTCTACGCCCCCGACGCGCGCCTGCACGCGGCCCTCGCGCGCCAGCTCCGGCTCCCGGAGGCCGCGGTGCCGAAGGAGCCGCCGATCGCGCGGGCGGGCAACACCGGCACCGCCTCCTGCCTGCTCGGCCTCGCGGCGGCGCTCGAGGAGGCGCGCCCGCACGAGCAGATCCTCGTCGTCTCCTACGGCAACGGCGCCGAGGCGCTCCTGTTCGAGGCGACGGACGCGCTCGCCGCCTGGCGGCCGGCGCGCCCGGTCGCCGCGCAGCTCGCGCGGGGCGTGCCGCTCACGCACTACGGCAAGCTCCTGCAGTTCCGCCGCCACGTGGAGACCGAGGTGATCCGCGCCTTCTCGAGCGTGCCCACGATGGTCCGCGAGGAGCGCCAGAACTTCCGGCTCTACGGCCAGAAGTGCCAGGACTGCGGCGCGGTGAGCTACCCGCGGCGCCACCTCTGCTGGCAGTGCTCCTCGGCGCGGCTCGGCGAGCACCGGATCTCGCGCCGCGGGCGGGTCTTCACGTTCACGAAGGACCACCTCGTGCCGAACCCGGACCCGCCGACCGTCATGGTCGCGGCCGACCTGGAGGGCGGCGGGCGCTTCTACGCCCAGCTCACCGACTGCGACCCGGCGAGCGTGGCGTTCGAGCTGCCGGTCGAGCTCTGCTTCCGGCGCCTGCACGAGGGCGAGGAGTACGTGAACTACTTCTGGAAGTTCCGCCCACT
>Ga0209343_10008802_pt1 | contig 11655 bp, 9 predicted proteins | sample RifCSPlowO2_02_FD_184026 | JGI IMG/M metagenome (GOLD analysis project Ga0209343, IMG submission 184026) | Groundwater microbial communities from Rifle, Colorado - Rifle CSP2_plank lowO2_0.2 (SPAdes) (version 2) | ecosystem: Environmental > Aquatic > Deep subsurface > Groundwater | place: Rifle... | reverse complement strand
TGGTGCGCGCATTGTTGAAGCTCGGGATGCCGACGATGATGTCGGCATTCTCCACCTTCTCGATCTGCTCGCGAACTTCAGCCCTGAATGTAACCGATCCCATAGTCCGGGTTTCCCTCATGATTGTATCCACTTTATCACGGTCTGATGCTGCTTCAGACCCGTTTTTCCAGCAGCAGCAACTGCATGTCCATCACGTTCGTGCCGGTCGGCCCGGTGATGAAGTGGCTTCGCCCCCCCGAGCGGGCATCATATTCCCGGAAGAACATATAGGAATCGTTATTCTCGAGATGTCGCAAAGGATCGATACCCAGTCCGCGTGCCCGTGCGGCGGTTTGCCCATCCACCAGCGCGCCCGCTGCATCGGTCGGGCCATCGCTGCCATCGGTGCCGGCGGAAAGCATGGACACTCCCTCCAGCCCCTCGATCTCCAAAGCGAAGGCCAGGGCGAGTTCCTGATTCCTGCCGCCCTTTCCCGCCCCGCTGACGGCGACAATGGTCTCGCCGCCGCACAGCAGACAACTCCGCTCCCCTGCCTGCAAGCCTGCGAGCGACGTGCGTGCGGTCTGCGCCAGAAAACGGGCGGCGGCACGCGCCTCGCCCTGGAGTTCCGCGCTGATGATTCTCGCGGCGAAGCCGAGTTGCCGGGATTTCTCCGCAGCGGCGTCAAGTGCCAGGCCAATCGCGCCGACGATCACATTATGTGTCTTGTCGAGGCAGCGGTCATTGTGCTTCACCGTCTCGGGAACCTGCATGTCCGCGCCTTTTTTCAGGTAATCGGAAATGCGCGCCGGTATCTTTTCCTCCAGCCGGTATTTGGCGATCACCGCCCGTGCCTGCCTGGCGCGAAACGCCGCAAGGCGCTTTGCCAGCGACGCGTCGGACAGGGCCAGCATGGCCACGGCGAACAAGGCCGCGTTAGCGGCGCCGGCCTCCCCGATCGCGAAGGTCGCCACCGGAATGCCCTTGGGCATCTGTACCATCGACAGCAGCGAATCCAGCCCCGCCAGATGCTTGGAGGGCATGGGCACGCCCAGCACCGGCAATTGCGACTGCGCGGCCACCACGCCGGCAAGGTGCGCGGCACCCCCTGCCGCGGCAATGAAGAGCCTGGCGCCGCGCCGTTCCAGTGCGCGCCGCCAGGTCGACAACGCCTCGGGGGTGCGATGCGCCGAGAGGGCGCGTGCCTCGTAGGGCACGCCAAACTCCTTCAACACCTTGGCCGCCTGGGACATGACTTCCCAGTCCGAAGTGCTGCCCATGACCACGCCTACCAATGCTTTCTTTGTCGCCATTTTGGTGAGAACTCCAGTTCCCTAATCGGGTAATTTGGCGCCGGAGAGGCGCTCGTAGGCCTCGCGGTATTTCTGCGAGGTCCGGGCAATCACCTCGGCGGGCAGGCGCGGCGCCGGCGGCTTCTTGTTCCAGCGCAGCGTCTCCAGATAATCGCGCACGTACTGCTTGTCGTAGGACGGCGGGCTGATGCCGGGCCGGTACTGGTCCGCGGGCCAGAAACGCGAGCAATCGGCGGTCAGGACTTCGTCGATCAGCACCACGCGTCCGCCCTCATCAAGACTAAACTCAAACTTGGTATCGGCGATGATGATGCCGCGCCCGCGCGCATATTCAGCGGCCTCGCTGTACAGACGCACCGAGATATCACGTACCGCGGCGGCGATCGTCGCGCCGACCAGGCCCTCCATGCGGGCATAGGAAATGTTCTCGTCATGGTCGCCCACGGCGGCCTTGGTGGCTGGCGTGAAAATGACTTCCGGCAGTTTTTGCGCCTGCTGCAATCCCGCCGGCAGGGGAATGCCGCACACCGTGCCGGTCTGCTGATAGTCTTTCCAGCCGGAGCCGATGATATAGCCGCGCACCACCGCTTCCACCGGCAAGGGTTTGAGGCGCCTGACCACCACGCCGCGTCCCTTGACCTGGGCTACCTCAGCCTCGCCTTTCACCACCGACTCCGGCGCGATTCCAGTCAGGTGATTGGGCGCCACCTTGGCGAGTTTCGCGAACCAGAAATTGGCCATCGCGTTCAACACGGCGCCCTTGTCCGGAATCGGATCGGGAAGAATCACATCGAATGCCGACAGCCGATCGGTGGTGACGATCAGCAAATGCCTGTCGTCGACGGCATACATGTCGCGCACCTTGCCGCGGGTCAGCAAAGGCAGGCTCTTGATGGAGGATTCGTACAGCGGGGTGCTCATGCTTGATTCAATACCATGGATAGTCACCCGTTCCCTTGCCGGACCGGGGAAACGGTGATTCGGGTTTATGTCAAGCGGCCTTTTTCTCGAGATCGGCGCGGTACTGGCCGGTGGTGGCCAAGCCGTTCATGCGCGCCCGGTGCAGCAGCGCCGCCTGAGCCGCGGCGGTATTGGACGCGGCGCCGCGCCACGCCTTGAGCGCCGGCTGCTGCAATGCGCGGCCGTAGGAAAACGACAGGGTCCAGGGGCAGCCGCCAAGCTTGTTCATGGCATCAAGATGCGCCGTCGCCAGTTCATCGCTCTGGCCGCCGGACAGGAAGGCAATCCCCGGTACTGCCGCGGGCACGGTGCGCTTCAGTATTTTCAGGGTTCTCTCGGCAACCTCGTCCACGCCAGCCTGGCGCGCGCAGCCCTTGCCCGAGATGACCATGGAGGGCTTGAGCACCATGTCCTCCGGTGCCACGCGCTGCGCCGCCAGCGCCGCGAACACCTCGCGCAGGGTCGCCTCGCTCACCCATTCGCATTGTTCGATGCTGTGCTCGCCGTCCATCAGCACTTCGGGCTCGATGATGGGCACCAGCCCTTCGGCCTGGGAGATCGCGCCATAGCGCGCCAGCGCATGCGCATTGGCGACGATGCAGGCCGTGGAAGGGATATCCCGACCGATGGTGATGACCGCGCGCCATTTGGCGAATTTCGCGCCCAGTTTCAAGTACTCCGCGCAACGCTTGGACAGGCCATCGAGGCCTTCTGTAATGACCTCGCCGGGGCACAACGCCATGGCCTTGGTGCCGCCATCGACTTTGATGCCCGGCAGTACGCCGAGCTTGCCCAGAATTTCGGCAAAGGGCGTGCCATTTGCCGATTTCTGCCGCAGGGTTTCGTCATACAGGATCACCCCGCCGATGTGTTCGCCGAGTCCCTTGGACGAGAACAGCAGATCGCGATAGGCGCGGCGATTCTCCTCGGTGTTCTCGACATTGATGCTCTGGAAGCGCTTGCCAATGGTGCCGGTTGACTCATCGGCGGCAAGAATGCCTTTCCCCTTGGCGACCATGGCACGGGCTACTTTCGCGAGTTCGCTCATTTACTCCTCCGCGATTGCTGTGTTCTTGAGTTTCAGGAAGCCTGATTTTACCGCGTTCGCCGTGTTTACTGCGTTTGCGGCCGCAATCCAAACGCCGCCATCGACGGCCTCGAACCGCCACATCCGATACCCGGCGTAAGGCCTTGAATCTCAATTTATCGGTGCTCGCCGATCTTGACGATCTTCATGGTGTTGGTGCCGCCGGGCTTGCCTATCGGTTCACCGATAGTGAGCACAATCAGGTCGCCCTCGTTCACCACCCCGCTTGCCACCAGGACGTTTTCCGCCTTGCGCAGCAGTTCGTCGTGGTCGGTACCCACAATCTTCATCATCAGGGGGTAGGTATCGCGGAACAGGGCGCAGCGATAGCGAGTACTGGTTTGCGAAGTCAGCGCATAGATCGGTACACCGCAATTGAGGCGCGACATCCACAACGCGGTGGAACCCGATTCAGTCAGCGACGCGATCGCCTTTACGTTCAGATGGTAGGCCGTAAATAGCGCCCCCATGGCGATCGACTGGTCGACGCGGGTAAATACGCGATTGAGAAACTCCTGATCCAGCGCCACTGTCTGGCTCTGCTCGGCTTCAATGCAGATGCGGTGCATCGATTCGATGACTTCGACGGGGTATTTGCCGCTGGCGGTTTCAGCCGAGAGCATGACCGCGTCGGTGCCATCGAGCACCGCGTTGGCCACATCCGACACTTCGGCACGGGTGGGCACGGGGCTGGAAATCATCGATTCCATCATCTGTGTGGCGGTGATGGTGAGCTTGTTCAGTTCGCGCGCGGTGCGAATCATGCGCTTTTGCAGGGACGGGACCGAGGCATCGCCCACCTCGACCGCCAGATCGCCGCGCGCCACCATGATGCCGTCGGAGCTGGACATGATGTCGGCCAGCGCCGCCGGCACCACCGCCTCGGCGCGCTCGATTTTGGCGATGAGAAACGCATTGCCGCCGGCGGCGCGCAGCAATTGGCGCGCCATGTACATGTCGGCGCTCGACTTGGGGAAGGACACCGCCAGGTAATCCACCTTCATTTTCGCCGCGGTGCGTATGTCTTCCATGTCCTTGGCGGTGAGCGCCGGTGCGGTCAGCCCGCCGCCCTTGCGATTGATGCCCTTGTTGTTGGTGAGCTCCCCGCCGTGCACCACGCGGCAGCGCACCTTCGAACCGGTCACATCCAGCACCTCGAAAACGAACCTGCCGTCATCCAGGAGCAGGATATCGGCGGGTTTGACGTCCTGCGGCAGCTCCTTGTAATCCAGTCCAACGCCGTCCTGGCCCCCCATTTCCCGCTCGGCGTCCAAAGTAAAGATCTCCCCGCAGGCCAGAATCGCTTTGCCTTCCTTGAATTTGCCGATCCGGATCTTGGGGCCCTGCAGGTCGGCCATGATGGCCACGGTGCGGCCGGTTTTGCGGCAGGTCTCGCGAACCAGTTCGGCGCGCCGGATATGGTCCTCGGCGCTGCCATGGGAAAAATTGAGCCTGACGACATCCACCCCGGCGCGCACCATGCGCTCCAGCACCGCCGGATCACTGGATGCCGGCCCCAGGGTGGCCACTATCTTAGTACTGCGTTGCATGGACTCTCCCTTTGCTGAGGCCTACTTTACCAGACCATGATGACCGAACCCGACTGCAGCGCAATGCCCCGGAAAATACCGCGGGTTGGCGCAGTGGGCGGGTTTCCGGGGTTCTGCTCGACCCCGATCTCAGCTATATTTCGTTACCTAGATAGCCCCACAAGTCCTACTTAATAAAAGGAGCGCTCTTGTGTTAGCCACTCAGATTCGCCAAAAAGACAGTATTTTCTATTTCGGCAGCTATCCGGCAATCGATCTGCTCGAAAAGGTGCGCTTCATCAGCCGCTTCTACGGCGAAGGCGAGGAGATCGCCGCCGCGCGCATTTCACAAAAAGACGAGATCGCGCAATTTATCGCCAAGATCGAACGCACCGACAACGCCTTTCAGCGCGGCGTCTCGCGCGCCAAGGTGCGTTCCTTGAAGAATTTTTACGAAACAGCGGTATCGCAGCCGCCGATTCCAGGCACGGTGCTGCTGTTTACCTCGGAAAAGCTGCGCTTCCAGACGCTTGCCGGCGCCGAAGGAGTAGGCCATCTGTCCGAACCGCAGCAGAAGTTTCTCATCATCGATGGCCAGCACCGCCTGGCAGCGCTGCAGTTTTACATGCACGACCATACGGCCGAGGCCGGCACCATCAGCGTGCCCTGCATGATTTTCGACGGTCGCAGCGAGGACTTCGCCACGGAAATGTTCGTCACCATCAATTCCACGCCGACGCGCATCAACAAGAGCCACCTTATCGACCTCTACGAGCGCGTCTCCTTTGCCGAGCCGCACCGCAAATTCGCCGCCCGGCTGGTGGCAAGCCTGTATAGCGAAGCCGACAGCCCGCTGCGCTACCGCATCAACCGCCTGGGCGGCCGCAGCGCCCAGGACAAGTGGATACTCCAGGCCGAGTTGTTCAATGAGCTGCACCGCTGGGTCAACCGCGACTGGCGCCGCATCCAGCTCGCCGGCGGCAGCCGTCTCGAAGTGCCGCGCTACTACGGCATGGTGCGCGATTTTTTCAAGGCCGCCGAGCGCGTCTGGGGCGACGCCTGGGGGCACGCGAACTATATGGTCACCAAGCCCGTCACCATCAAGGCGATGCTGCGTGTCTGCGCCGATCTGGCGCGCGAAGATGGCCAGGAGGCCGACGGTCGCATCAAGCGTTGGGAAGGACGCCTGGCTCCCTGGGGTGAGCAGGTTCGGGCCTATCGGTCGGAGGGTTTCTACGAGCGCTTCCCGGCCAAGGGTGAGATCGAACGCGTCGCGCGCGTGCACCGCGAGCTGGGCAAAGTGGCGGGTATCGATCCGCGCGGCGCGAGCTGAAGGGTTCCCGTGGACGCCGCTTTGGCTGTCGCCACGACAGCGCCAGGCAAAACCGATGCCCTGTTGCCGGCGCTTACCGCCACGCGCCTGCTGGGACGCTGGAGCCTGGTGTGCCAGCGCCACGATGGCGGCTGCTGCTCCTGTTGCCCGGGACTGGGCGACATCAACATGGCCGAAGTCGAGCGCTTGCTTTGCAGGGATCTGCGCAAGCGCCATGCGCTGCTCGCCAGCCGCGACGGGTTTGTCGAGCTGCTCAGACTATGCGTGGCGCGGAATTTTGCGGCAGAACCGCAGGAATTGTCGGCGCTGCTTGAGGACATTGGCAGAGCGATCAACGAACTGGAACGCGTACAGAGCGGTTTTTATTGAGCGGCCGAACCGCCTGCCGCACAATATTCCAAAACTTTGCTTAATCTAAAAGCTTTATTGGCGCGCGTTACCGGCCGATTTTCATCCTGCAACAGGAATGCCTCATGCCTTGGCGCGCTGTTCCAGCACCGCGATGGCGGGCAGGGTCTTGCCTTCCAGAAACTCCAGAAAGGCGCCGCCACCGGTGGAGATATAGGAGATGCGGTCGGTCACCCCGTATTTCGCGATTGCCGCCAGGGTTTCCCCGCCGCCCGCGATGGAATAGGCTTTGGACGCAGCGATCGCCTCGGCCACCCGGCGAGTGCCTTCGCCGAACTGACCGAATTCGAACACACCCAGCGGTCCGTTCCAAACCACTGTCCCGGCCTTGGCGATGATCGCCTCTATCGCCGCCGCCGACTGGGGCCCGATATCGAGAATCATGTCATCCGCGGCAACCTCGCCGGCAGGCTTGATGGTCGCCGCCGCATCTTTCGATAACGCCTTGGCGGTCACCACGTCGATAGGCAGCGGCACTGATCCCCCCTTGGCGAACACCGCGGCCATCACCTTGTTGGCCGCGGCCACCAGGTCCGGCTCGGCTAGTGACTTGCCTATTTGCGTCCCGGAGGCGAGCACAAAGGTATTGAGAATGCCGCCGCCCACGACAAGCTGGTCAACCTTGGCGGCCAGGGATTCCAGAATCGTCAGCTTGGTGGATACCTTGGCGCCGGCGACTATCGCCACCAGCGGGCGCGCGGGATTGAGAAAGCAACGTGTCAGCGCCTCAATCTCGGCGGCCATCAGCGGTCCGGCGCAGGCCACCGGCGCGTACTTGGCCATGGCATGCGTAGTGGCCTCGGCGCGGTGCGCGGTGCCGAAGGCGTCATTCGCGTAGATATCGCACAAAGCGGCGAGCTTGCGCGCCAGTGCATCATCGTTTTTTTTCTCGCCCTTGTTGCAGCGGCAATTCTCCAACAGCACCACTTCGCCCGGCGCGACTTCGACACCCTCGGTCCAGCCAGTCCTCAGCGGCACCGGACACCCCAGCAGTTCCGCGAGGCGCTTTGCCATGGGCGCGAGCGAATCCTCCGGGCGGCACGCGCCTTCGGCAGGACGACCCAGATGGGATGTCACCATCACCGCGGCCCCGGCGCTCAGCGCGGCGCGAATGCCCGGTACCGTGGCGCGAATACGGGTGTCGTCGACGATCGATCCATCGGCGTTTTGCGGCACATTCAAGTCGGCGCGGATGAATACGCGCTTGCCGGCGAGGTCAAGATCGGTGAGTTTCAGAACGTGCATGATTGCGGTGAAATAGGGGACGTACCACGGTTTTTGGATATCGACATGTAGTGAAAAACCGTGGTACGTCCCCTATTTCCCTATTTGGCGTTAATCAACGCCACCGTGGTATCGAGCATGCGGTTGGAGAATCCCCATTCGTTGTCGTACCACGAGGATACCTTCACCAGCGTGCCCATCGCCTTGGTGAGCGTCGCATCGAATATCGACGAAGCCGGGTTGTTGTTGAAATCCGAGGAAACCAAGGGCTCGGTGTTGTACTCCAGCACCCCCTTCAGGTCAGTCTCGGAGGCCTCCTTCACGGCCTTGTTGACCTCCTCCGCGCTCACCGCGCGCTTGGCGACAAAGGTCAGGTCCACGATGGAAACGTTGATGGTGGGCACGCGTATCGCATAGCCGTCGAGCTTGCCGTTCAGATGCGGCAACACCAGTCCCACGGCGGCCGCGGCGCCCGTCTTGGTCGGGATCATGTTCTGCGCGGCCGAGCGTGCGCGGCGCAGGTCGGAGTGATAGACATCGGTGAGCACCTGATCGTTGGTATAGGCATGCACCGTGGTCATAAGCCCGCTCACCACGCCGATACGGTCATCCAGTGCCTTCACCAGCGGCGCCAGGCAATTGGTGGTGCACGAGGCGTTGGAGATCACCGTGTGGGACGCTTTGAGCGTGGCGGTATTCACGCCATACACGACCGTGGCATCCACATCCTTGTCCCCGGGCGCAGAAAGGATGACTTTCTTCGCGCCGGCGGCCAGGTGCGCCGAGGCCTTCGCCTTGCTGTTGAACAGTCCGGTGCATTCGAGCACCAGATCGACATTGAGTTCCTTCCACGGCAGCTCGGCCGGATTGCGCTTGGCGCACACGCGGATGCGGTCACCATTGACCACCAGATGCTCGCCATCCACCACCACGGTGCCCGTGAAGGGACCATGCGCGGTGTCATGCCGGGTCAGATAGGCATTGGTTTTCGCGTCGCCCAGATCGTTGATGGCGACAAACTCGATGTCGTGCTTCTTGCCGCCCTGGTAATGGGCGCGCAGGATATTGCGCCCAATGCGTCCATACCCGTTGATTGCCACTCGAATTGCCATTGCCGACTCCGAAAAAATTAAGGTTAGCCCGTCTACTTAAGCACGGCCTTCACTGCGTTGACCACGTTATCCACGGTAAGACCGAAATGCCTGAATAAATCCGCTGCCGGCGCGGATTCGCCGAAGCTGTCAATGCCGACCACCGCACCGTCCAGGCCCACATACTTGTGCCAGCCTCCGCTCACCCCGGCTTCCACGGCGACACTCGGGATTCCACGCAGCAGGACGGTGTCGCGATACTCGGCCGCCTGGCGGTCGAATACCGTGCTCGAGGGCATCGAAACCACCCGCACCGCGATGCCCTGCGACTGCAATTCCTTGGCCGCGCCCATGGCGAGCTGCAATTCCGATCCCGTTCCGATCAGCACGGCACGCGGCTGGGGCGCATCGACCAGTACATAGGCGCCACGCCGAATGGCGGCCAAGGCCTCGGCGCCACGCTCGACAAATGGCAGGTTTTGCCGCGACAGCAGTAATGCACTCGGCCCACGCGGTGGGGCGCGACCGCGCTCCACCGCGACCATCCATGCGACGAGGGTCTCCACGCTGTCGGCAGGCCGCCATACATCCATGTTGGGGATGAGGCGCAGGCTGGCGGCGTGCTCCACCGGCTGGTGCGTAGGGCCATCTTCGCCCAAACCGATGGAATCATGGGTGAAGACATAAATCACACCCAGTTGCATCAGCGCGGCCATTCTGAGCGCGTTTCGGGCGTAATCGGAGAAAACCAGGAAGGTGCCACCATAAGGAATGACGCCGCCGTGCAGCGCCAATCCGTTCATCACCGCGCACATGCCAAATTCGCGCACGCCGTAAAAAATGTAATTGCCGCCCTGTGCGGCATTCACGGGCTTTGAGCCCGACCACAGGGTAAGATTGCTGGCAGCCAGATCCGCCGATCCACCCAGCAGCTCCGGCAGCGCCGGAGCGAGCATTTCAATGGCATTCTGCGATGCCTTGCGGCTTGCGATGGTTTCCGCCTTGGCCAGGGTTTGTGCGAGCACCGCCTCGCAATGCGCGGGCCATTTGGCCGGCAACTCGCCTGAGCTGCGGCGGCGAAACTCCTCGGCCAGGACAGGGTGCTCCCGCTGGTAGCGACGAAACAGGCGCGCCCACTTCTTCTCCCTTGCCGCGCCGCTCTCGCGCGCATCCCAGCCGGCGCGTATCCCGTCAGGGATATCAAACGGCGCGTACGGCCAGCCGATGGCGGCGCGCGTGGCCTCGATTTCCTTGTCGCCCAGCGGCGCGCCGTGCGCGGCGCCGGTATTGGCCTTGGTCGGCGCGCCCTTCGCTATCACGGTCTTGCAGCAGATGAGCGTCGGCCGTGCCTTTTCACGCCTGGCTTTGCGAATTGCGGCGTCGACGGCCTCGACGTCGTGGCCGTCCACCGCCTTGATAACTTGCCAGCCATAAGCCTCGAAACGACGCGGCACATCATCGGTATACCAGCTGCGGATGTTGCCTTTTTCCGAATCGATGGAGATGCCGTTGTCGTCGTAGAACGCGATCAGCTTGCCCAGCCCGAGTGTGCCGGCCAGGGCGCAGGCCTCGTGCGATACACCCTCCATCATGCAGCCATCGCCGAGGAACACGTAGGTGTGGTGATCGACAATTTCCAGACCGGGCCGATTGAATTCCGCGGCGAGCAGTTTCTCCGCGATCGCCATGCCCACCGCATTGGCGATGCCCTGACCGAGCGGTCCGGTGGTGGTTTCGACGCCGGGGGCGGCGCCACGCTCAGGATGCCCCGGCGTCTGGGAATGCAGCTGGCGGAAGCGCGCGAGCTCCGCCATCGGCAGATCGTAGCCGGTAAGGTGCAGCAGCGCATAGAGCAGCATCGACCCGTGGCCGTTGGATATCACAAAGCGATCGCGGTTGGACCAGAACGAGTTTCTCGGGTTGTGGCGCAAGTGACGGGTCCACAGTGCGACGGCGATTTCGGCCATGCCCATGGGCATGCCGGGGTGCCCGGAATTGGCCTTTTGCACCGCATCCATGGCCAGGGCCCGAATGGCGTTGGCGAGATCCCGGGTGGAGACGGCGTCCGCGGAGGGCGAAGAATTGGCTTGCACGGAACTCATTTCAGATTACGTTAGGCAATGCGCGGCGGGTATGCGCGGCAAGCCTGGCTGGAAAAGTACGCAATTATCGTGGAAACTTGGGCACTTTGCCAGGGAACAAGCGCGCAAATGTTGACAGGGCATGAGTGCTTCCCGGACTTCCCCCTAAAATGGGGGACATACAAGGGGCTGCATTGACCTGATTGAGCCCCTTGTTCTGCACCGCACTAACGGATTTGCCTCAATTGAGGCGCAGCAAACAGGAATTCAGGGGGAACAATGAAACTCGCATTTATTGGGCTTGGCGTCATGGGTTACCCCATGGCGGGACATCTGGCTGTCAAGGGAGGCCACGACGTAGTGGTCTACAACCGAACCGCCGCCAAAGCGGACGCCTGGGTCAAAGCCTATCAGGGCAAGGGTGGAAAGCTTGGGACGGCGGACACGCCCGCTAAGGCCGCGGCAGGCGCCCAGATGGTGTTCTGCTGCGTGGGGGACGACCCGGATGTGCGCGAGGTCGCACTGGGGGCCAACGGCGCATTTCAGAAAATGGGCAAGGAAACTGTGTTCGTCGATCACACCACGGCTTCAGCCCAGCTTGCCCAGGAACTGGCGGGCGAAGCCGCCAGGCGCGGCTTCCAGTTCCT
>Ga0209343_10008801_pt1 | contig 11660 bp, 10 predicted proteins | sample RifCSPlowO2_02_FD_184026 | JGI IMG/M metagenome (GOLD analysis project Ga0209343, IMG submission 184026) | Groundwater microbial communities from Rifle, Colorado - Rifle CSP2_plank lowO2_0.2 (SPAdes) (version 2) | ecosystem: Environmental > Aquatic > Deep subsurface > Groundwater | place... | reverse complement strand
CGCCTACATACTGGCCGAGCCGTCTGAGGTGGGCCTGAATAAAAAGACCCAGGCGGTGCTCATCGCCACCGGCTCCGAGGTGCAACTGGCACTCAAGGCGCAGGAGTTGCTTGCTAGCAGAAAAATAGCGGTACGCGTCGTCTCCATGCCGAGTACCACCACATTCGACCAACAAAGCGCAGCCTACAAAGCAGCCGTGCTGCCCGCAGGCCTACCGCGCATCGCGGTCGAAATGGGCGTCTCCGCCGGTTGGTGGAAATATGGCTGCGCGGCGGTGGTCGGCATCGACAGCTACGGTGAATCCGCACCCGCGCCAGTGTTGTTCCGGCATTTCGGTTTTACCCCCGAAAATGTGGCGGACACGGTGGAAAAGGTTTTGCGTAAGTAAGCAGGTTTCAAGTTTTAACCATTGGAGAAAATCAAATGACAATCAAGATCGGTATCAACGGCTTTGGCCGTATCGGGCGCATGGTGTTCCGTGCCGCAGTGCAAGACTTCAAGGACATTGAGGTGGTCGGCATCAACGACTTGCTGGAGCCGGCGTACCTGGCTTACATGCTGCAGTTCGACTCGGTGCATGGCCGCTTCAAGGGCGACATCGCCGTCGAAGGCAACAACCTCATCGTCAACGGGAAAAAGATTCGCTTGTCGGCGGTCAAAGACCCGGCTGAGTTGAAGTGGAACGAAGTCGGCGCCGACATCGTGATCGAGGCCACGGGTTTGTTCCTGACCAAGGAAGCGGCGCAAAAACACATCACCGCGGGCGCCAAAAAAGTCATCATGTCGGCACCCAGCAAGGACGACACCCCGATGTTTGTCTATGGTGTGAACGACAGCAAATACGCGGGTGAAGCGATCATCAGCAATGCCAGCTGCACCACCAACTGCCTGGCACCCGTGGCCAAGATCCTGAACGACAACTGGGGTATCAAGCGCGGCCTGATGACCACTGTGCACGCTGCCACGGCAACGCAAAAAACCGTCGACAGCCCGTCCAACAAAGACTGGCGCGGCGGCCGTGGCATTCTGGAAAACATCATCCCCAGCAGCACCGGCGCGGCCAAGGCGGTGGGCGTGGTGATTCCCGAGCTGAACAAGAAGCTCACCGGCATGTCTTTCCGTGTGCCGACCTCCGACGTGTCGGTGGTGGACTTGACCGTGGAGCTGAACAAGCCCGCCACTTACGCAGAAATCTGCGCCGCCATGAAGGCTGCATCCCTGGGCGCCATGAAGGGTGTGCTGGGCTACACCGAAGACAAAGTGGTGTCCACCGACTTCCGTGGCGAGAGCTGCACCTCGACCTTTGATGCCGACGCCGGCATCGCGCTCGATAGCACCTTTGTCAAGGTGGTGAGCTGGTATGACAACGAATGGGGCTATTCGAGCAAGTGCCTGGAGATGGCGCGCGTGATCGCCAAGTAAGCGTTTTTCGCTGCCGATAGATAGCTAACGCGCCTTCGGGCGCGTTTTTTATGAGCCGCGCATCAAGGCGCCACGATGATCATCCATCCGACGCCGAAGCGGTCGGCCACCATGCCGAAGGATGAGGCAAAAAAGGTCTTGGCCAGCGGCATCTGCACCTGTCCGCCCTCGCCCAAGGCGCTGAACAGTCGCTGGGCCTCGGCGTCGTTCGGGACCGACAGCGACAGCGAAAACCCCTGGAACACCGGCTTGCCCTGGGCCCGTCCGTCGGACGCCATCAGCGTTGTCTCACCGATGGTGAAGCTCGCGTGCATCACTTTGTCGTCCGAGCCGGGCGGATACATGTCCGGCGGTATTGGATCCGGGTTCTCCTTGACGCGCATCAGCATCGTCACCTCGGCGCCGAGCGCGCCGCGGTAAAACTCAAGCGCCTCTTCGCAACGGCCGTCGAAGAATAAGTAGGGCTGAACTTGCATGACTATCTCCTTTTTCAGGGTTGATCAATTCACTCAGGTTTTGGTCGCGAACATCGCGTCGCAGCGTTTCTGCATCTCGTCGAACGTCACATCTTCGATGTGCGTCATGAGGTGCCACTTGTGCCCGAACGGATCCAGTAACGAGCCAGAACGGTCCCCATAGAACTGGTCTTTCACCGGCTCGACCACGGTCGCGCCGGCTTCGAGCGCACGCTGGTAGGTGGCGTCCACATTGGCGACGTACAAGGCGATGCCGACCGGCGAGCCACCCAGTGTCGACGGGCTCTTGTTGCCCCACTCAGGCATTTCCTGGGCCAGCATGAGCCTGGAGTCGCCGATCTGTAATTCGGCGTGCCCCACGATGCCGCCCGGCATGAGGATGCGCCCGACCTCGACCGCCCCAAAGACATGCTGGTAAAACTCGATAGCGGCTTTCGCATCCTTGACCGAAAGATAAGGCGTGATGGCATGGAAGCCTTCAGGCGTCGGTTTGACTGTATTCATCGGAGTGCTCCTTGATGCTTGGTGTGTTGACGATTCGGTGGTGGATGGCGTCGCGCTATTGCGGCTCATAGGCTCGCTTCAAAGCGGCAATGTCGATCTTCTTCATTTTCATCATCGCCGCCATGACGCGCTGCGCCTTGACCGGGTCGGGATCGCTCAACAACTTGACCAGAACGCTAGGAACGATCTGCCAGGACACACCGAACTTGTCCTGCAACCAGCCACATGGGTCTTCTCTGCCACCGGCTGAGAGCTTGTCCCACAAGTCATCGACTTCTTGCTGCGACTCACAGTTCACGACAAACGAGATGGCCGGCGTGAACTTGTATTGCGGCCCGCCGTTGAGTGCGACAAACTCCTGCCCGTCGAGCAGAAAATTGGCGGTCATGACCGTGCCCTTGGGACCCGGCCCGGCATCACCATAACGATTGACAGTCAACACTTTCGAATTCCTGAAAATCGAAACATAGAAATTCATGGCCTCTTCGGCTTGGCTGTCGAACCACAAAAAGGGGGTGATTTTTTGCATAGACTGTTACTCCTTTACGCTGGCTTGGTATGAAACAAGGGGGAATCAATTCCTGGATCAAGGGTGGGCAGCTCAATCCCAGAACCTGGGTTGTTCGTCCACTTCGAACGAGCCATAGGCCGGGCGGCCGGCGCGCTGGTAGGTGCTGATCACCACGCCGGCGCCGGTCGTTTGGGTAGCCGCGAGCTTGAGCGCGGCGGGGACGGTGCCAGCGCCAAACAGGCGCTTGCCCTGCCCCAGCACCAGCGGAAAGTGCAGCAGGCGGTACACGTCCACCAGGTCGTTGGCGAGCAGTGTTTGCGCCAGGCCGGGGCTGCCGTGCACCTGGATCTCGCGCGGGTAGTGCTGCTTCAGCCGTGCGACCTCGCCCACCACGTCGCGGATTACCGTCGAGCCCTGCCAGTCGGCGCTTTCCAGTGTCTTCGAAGCCACGTATTTGGGCCGCCCGTTCAGCGCTGTGGCAATCGAGTCGGCCGGATCGGTGACACGCGGCCAGTGCGCCGCAAAAATCTCATAAGTCCCCCGCCCGAGCAAAAACGCGTCCGCACGGGCCAGGACCTCGACCATGAACTGCCCCATGTCGGCGTCCGCGTAAGGAACCAACCAACCCCCGTGGACAAAGTTGCCGCTCGTGTCTTCGTTCGGGCCACCAGGGGCCTGCATGACGCCGTCAAGGGTCAGGAATGCCGTCATCGTGAGTTCAGCCATCGGTTTCTCCATCGAGTGCCTTTTTGACGAACCCCTATTTCTTTGGAAGGTTTGTTGTGGACACTGTACACAAATAATAGCAAAGCTAATGGGCGGTGTCCACATCCTGTCAATAACATGACTGCCATATCAACAATTGCCGTGTGATTGCCGCCAAAAATATAAGCAATTTTGACCGCTAGCCCCCGTCGATATTGGGCTATGCGCTACTGTTTAAGTAGCAATAACAAGGCGCGCCGCGTCAGGGGGCCCTTGCGTCCGCAGGCCATCCGTCGCGATTTCGATGAATTGATGCACTGGATCCGCACCGTGACTGCCCTCGTCGCAACGTTGCTGCGCTTCATCGTTCGGATGGCGACATGGGTTGGCGGATGAGGGTCTTCCATTTCGCCGGAGCGGCTTTGCTGATGTCGCTCAGGTAGATTTCGTGGTGCTTGCCGTGCCGCTTGTGCCCGCTGGCCTGGATGAAATGATGCAACTTTTCTATCGCAGGCCCTTCTTCGCTGAACGGCCCAATGTGCATGATCTGCGCGCAACGGCCTTCGGTGTAAGCCTCAAAGCGCAGCCTGGAAATGGCCGCCGGGTTCTTCTTTTTGGCCACTGCGGCGATGGCGGTGTCCACCATCTCCCGCGTGATGAAAGGCGGCTGCGCGATCATCGCTGTCCACAGCCAGTTGCTCTTGTCGCCGGTGCTGAACTTGCTCATGTCCTTCGCCCACCACAAGCCCTCCAGTGGCATCACGCTATAGTCGATGGCGAGCGCCCCTTTCTTGACCATGAACTTCAGGCTGTAGGCCGTTGCAAACAGGGCAGCGACCGCATCGGCGTATTCCTGCGAGGTGTTCGGGTCGCCCTGGCCGTCCACCATCAGGTAGTTCATGGCCGGAACCTCCACTTGCACCACCTCTCGGGCGGAAGCCTGGTACAGGTGCTTGAGTTCCTTTTTCCAATCGAGTTTTTCCATCGGTGTCTCCGGGGGTTGCAGCCAGCATGGTGTCAGCCCGGGCCCATCACGTTGATGTAGCCACTGTCCGTCAGCCATGCTATAGTTTACTTGTGGATGGCGTCCACATGAGGTGCTGGGCCGGGCCAGGCATGCGGCCAAGCCAAATTGATTTGGAGCATAGGGGTTGTATGTTGCCAACTCAATTTTTAACGGAACTTCATCATGACCTGTGTCGGCGCCACCTTCACCTTGCCCGTTCCACTGCGCGTCCCGGCCTGCGCCCCGAAGGTCCTGACCTGCACAAATCGTTGACCAGATGCCACTGAGAGCCATCATGACTGGACCCTTCAAAGGCCACAACATCGCCCGGTTCACGCTAGCGACACTGGCCGTGGTGACGCTCGGCGCCTGCGCCGGCTTGCCCAGGCCCGGCGACGCGATGTCAAATGCACCGGCAGCCACTGCCGCACCGTCGCAATGGCAGGCCCCGCTGCCACACGGCGGTCAACTCACCGACCTGGCCCGCTGGTGGCAACAGTTCGACGATCCGCTGCTGACGCAACTCATTGACGCGGCACAAGCGGTGAGCCCCACGCTCGCTTCGGCGCAGTCGCGCATTGCGCAGGCGCGCGCGGCGCGCGTGTCTGCTGTCGCCGCCCTCGGCCCGACGCTCAATGCCAATGCCAGCGCCGTGCGTGGCCGCCAGGACTTGAGCCAGCCGCTGGGCAACACCACGTCCGCCGGCCTCCAGGCGGCATGGGAGGTCGACCTCTTCGGCGCCAACGCGGCGGCGCGTGACGCAGCGCAGGCCCGGCTGGCCGGCGCTGAGGCTTCCTGGCACGACGCCCGCGTCTCGGTGGCGGCCGAGGTTGCCGGCGCCTACGTCAGCCTGCGCGCCTGCGAGGCCCAACGCGTGCAAACGCAGATCGACGCCAACTCGCGCGGCGACACCGCGCGCCTGACCGAACTGGCGGCAAAGGCGGGCCTGCAAGCCACCGCCAGCGTTGCGCTGGCGCGAGCCAGCGCCGCCCAGGGCAGAAACCTGCTCACACAGCAGCGCGCGCTGTGCGACCTGGGCGTCAAGTCGCTGGTGGCCCTCACGGGCGTGGCCGAGCCAGCCTTGCGCAGTCAACTCGCGCCAGCTGGCGCGCGCTTGCCACAGCCCGCGCAGATCGTGGTCGCCAGCATTCCGGCCGACGTGCTGGCGCAACGCCCCGACCTGTTCAGTGCCGCGCGTGAGGTGCTTGCCGCCAGCGCCGACCTGAACCAGTCGCAGGCGCAGCGCTATCCGCGCATTGTCTTGAACGGCGCCATAGGCGCGGCGAGGTTCTCAAGCGCTACGGACACGCTCGACGGCTCGGTCTGGAGCCTGGGCCCGGTGTCGGTGGTCATGCCCTTGTTCGACGGCGGGGCGCGTCGTGCCAATGTGGAGGCGGCGCGCGCACGCTACGTGGAGGCCAGCGTCATCTACGCGAGCCGGCTGCGCGTGGCCGTTCGCGAAGTCGAAGAAGCCCTGGTCGCGCTGGACAGCACGGCCGAGCGCGCCAGCTACGCCCGGGTGGCGACCGAGGGCTTCGCCGCCTCTTACCGCGCCGCCGACGACCGCTTCAAGAGTGGCCTGGCCAGCCTGTTCGAACTCGAGGATGCGCGCCGCAGCGCCGTGCAGGCGCAGAGTGCGTTGATCGAATTGCAGCGCGAACGCGTGGTGGCGTGGATCTCCCTCTACCGCGCTCTTGGCGGAGGCTGGGTTGCCGACGCGCAGAGCGCAGCAGTGACCGCCATCCAGAACTGACCCCAATCAAATCTCCATTTGCCATTCAGGAATGCCCATGAAAAACTACTTCCGACCTCGATGGATTGCACTGGCGGTCGCGTTGGCCAGCCTGCTTGGCCTGGCCTCGTTTGCCCTCACCGAGCGAGCGTCCGACGCCAAAAAGCCCGCGACCGCGGATAAGCCCGCACTGACGGTCAACGCCACCCAGCCGCAAAGCACAACACTGCCCCGGAAAATCAGCGCCAACGGCAACCTGGCCGCCTGGCAGGAAGCCAGCATCGGCACCGAGGCCAACGGCCTGCGGCTGGCCGAGGTGCGGGTTAATGTTGGCGACGTGGTGAAACGTGGCCAGGTGCTGGCCACGTTCGCTCCCGACACGATTCAGGCCGACCTGGCCCAGATGCGCGCCGGCATGGCGGAGGCCGAGGCCACGCTGGCCGAGGCGGCAGCCAACGCCCAGCGCGCACGCGAACTGCAAACCACCGGCGCCTTGAGCGCGCAGCAGATCAGCCAGTACCTCACCGCCGAGCGCACCGCGCAGGCCCGGGTCGATGCCCAGCGCGCCATGGCCACAACGCAGCAGCTGCGCCTGGCCCAAACCCAGGTGCTGGCGCCCGATCGCGGCGTGATTTCGGCGCGTAGCGCCACCGTGGGCGCGGTGTTGCCGGCCGGGCAGGAGCTCTTTCGCATGATTCGCCAGGGCCGGATCGAGTGGCGCGCTGAGGTCTCGGCCGCCGACTTGGCATCGCTCAGGTCCGGCATGGTCGCCACGATCACGCCGGCCGGCGGTGTTCCCATCAAGGGCACTGTGCGCATGGTCGCACCGACGGTCGATGCTGCCACCCGCAACGGGATCGTCTATGTCGACCTGCTGGCGCCCGGCGCGGCCAAGGTCGGCATGTTCGCGCGTGGCGAGTTCGCGCTCGGCAGCGCCGAGGCGCTCACGCTGCCGCAGACGGCGGTGCTGCTGCGCGATGGCTTCAGCTACGTGCTGCGCATCGGCGCCGATTCGAAGGTCGCGCAGACCAAGGTGTCGATCGGACGCCGCGCCGGCGACCGCGTCGAGATCACCGGCGGTCTCGATCCGAAAGCACGCGTCGTTGCCGCCGGCGGCGGTTTCCTGTCCGACGGCGACACGGTGCGGGTGGTCGAGTCGGCCACGCCGGTGAAGACCGCGTCGAACGCCAGCGGCGTGTCAGCCAAGTGAGCGGGAGCGTGCGATGAACGTTTCCGCCTGGTCGATCCGCAAACCCGTCCCTTCGGTGCTGCTATTCATCATGCTCACGCTGGTGGGCCTGATGAGCTTTCGCGCGATGAAGATCCAGCAGTTCCCCGACATAGATCTGCCCAATGTAATCGTCAGCGCTTCGCTGCCGGGCGCGGCGCCGGCGCAGATGGAAACCGAGGTCGCGCGCAAGATCGAGAACTCGCTGGCCTCCATTCAGGGTCTCAAGCACCTGTACACCAAGGTGCAGGACGGCACGGCCACCGTGACGGCCGAGTTCCGCCTCGAAAAACCCACCCAGGAGGCGATGGACGACGTGCGCGATGCGGTGCAACGCATCCGCTCGGACCTGCCGGCCGATCTGCGCGACCCGGTCATCACCAAGATGGACTTCGCCGGCATGCCGGTGCTGACCTACACCGTGTCGTCGTCGCGCATGGATGACGAGGCACTCTCCTGGTTCGTTGATCATCAGGTCAGCAAGGCGATGCTCGCGGTGCGCGGCGTCGGTGCGGTGAGCCGCGTCGGTGGCGTTCAGCGCGAGGTACGGGTGGAGCTTGACCCGGCGCGCCTGCTCGCGCTGAACGCCACCGCGGCGGATATCTCGCGGCGCCTGCGAGAGATCCAGCAGGACGCCTCCGGTGGGCGTGCCGACCTGGGCGGCGCCGAACAGTCGGTGCGCACCATCGCCACGGTGCATTCGGCACAGGAGCTGGACGCCCTTGAGATCTCACTGAGCGACGGCCGGCGCATCCGCCTCGACCAGGTGGCCAGCGTCAGCGACACCGTGGCCGAGCAACGCTCGACCGCGCTGCTCAATGGCCAGACAGTGGTCGGCTTCGAGATCACGCGTTCGCGCGGTGCCAGCGAGGTCGAGGTGGCAAAGGGCGTACACACCGCACTGGAGGCGCTCAAGACCGAGCACCCCGACGTGACCATCACCGAGGCCTTCAACTTCGTCGATCCGGTGATCGAGAACTACAACGGCTCGCTGGCGCTGATGATCGAAGGCGCCATCCTGGCGGTGATCGTCGTGTGGCTTTTCCTGCGCGAGTGGCGCGCCACCTTCATCTCGGCGGTGGCGCTGCCGCTGTCGATCATCCCGACTTTCGCGGTGATGCACTGGCTGGGTTTCAGTGTCAACGTCGTCACGCTGCTCTCGCTGTCTCTGGTGGTGGGCATCCTGGTCGACGACGCCATCGTCGAGATCGAGAACATCATGCGCCACCTCGGTCAGGGCAAGTCGCCCTTTCAGGCGGCGCTGGAGGCGGCTGACGAGATCGGTCTGGCGGTGATCGCGACCACCTTCACGCTGATCGCGGTGTTCCTGCCCACGGCCTTCATGGCGGGCGTGGCGGGCAAGTTTTTTGTGCAGTTCGGCTGGACCGCGGCGATCGCGGTGTTCTTCTCGCTGGTGGTGGCGCGCATGCTGACGCCGATGATGGCCGCCTACATCCTGAAAGCCCCGAAGAAGCCGCATGCCGAGCCGATCTGGATGAAGTGGTATATGCGCTGGGCGGCCTGGTGCCTGAAGCACCGCTTGTGGACGCTGATCGCCACCGTGGTGTTCGCGCTGGGCTCGTGTACGCCGCTGTTCCTGGGCAAGATCGCCGGCGGTTTCATTCCGCCCGACGACTTGTCGCAGACCCAGGTCTACATCACGCTGACGCCCGGCAGTACCTTCAGGCAGACGCTGGCGGTGGCCGAGCAGGCGCGCGTGATCGTGCAGAAGAATCCGCATGTGAAGATGGTCTACACCGCGGTCGGCGGTGGCAAGGCCGGCACCGACCCGTTCCTGTCGGCCGGCGCGGCTGAGGCACGCAAGGCCACACTGACGATCAACCTCACACCGCGCTCCGAACGCCGCGGCACCAGCAAGCAGGCGATCGAAAGTGATTTGCGTCACGCGCTCGAAGCAGTGCCCGGAGCGAGACTGAACGTTGGCTTCGGCGGATCGTCGGAGAAGTTCATGCTCGTCCTCGCCGGCGAGGATGGCGAGGCGCTGAACGCGCACGCCGCACGGGTCGAAAAGGAGCTGCGCGGCATTCCCGGCATCGGCGCGGTGACCTCCAGCTCCAGCCTGCAGCGGCCCGAGCTCGTGGTGCGGCCCGACAATGCCCGCGCCGCCGACCTGGGTGTGACCTCGGCGGCGATTGCCGACACGCTGCGCATCGCTACTGCGGGCGACTACGACCAGGGCCTGGCCAAGCTCAACTTCTCGCAGCGCCAGATCCCGGTGGTGGTGCGCCTGCCGGACCTTGCCCGACAGGATCTGCAACTGCTCGAACGGCTGGCGATCCCCGGCGCGCGTGGGCCGGTGGCGTTGGGCAACGTGGCCACGCTGACGATTGACAGCGGCCCGGCGCAGATTGACCGCTACGATCGGCTGCGCAACGTCAACTTCGAGATCGAGCTCAACGGCCAGCCACTGGGCAAGGTGCAGGCCGAGGCGGACGCATTGCCGAGTCTGGCCAAACTGCCCGCCGGCATCAGCAAGACTGCGGTCGGTGACGCCGAGGCGATGGGTGAGCTGTTCTCAAGCTTCGGCCTGGCCATGCTCACCGGCGTGCTGTGCATCTACATCGTGCTGGTGCTGCTGTTCCACGCCTGGGTGCAGCCAGTCACGATCCTGGTGGCGCTGGCGCTGTCGATACCGGGCGCGATCCTGGCCCTGTTCATCACCCGCACCGACCTGACCATGCCGTCGATGATCGGCATGATCATGCTGATGGGCATCGCGACCAAGAATTCGATCTTGCTGGTCGAGTACGCGATCATGGCGCGCCGCGAGCATGGCCTGAACCGCTGGGACGCCTTGCTGGACGCCTGCCACAAGCGTGCCCGCCCGATCGTGATGACCACCATCGCCATGGGTGCGGGCATGTTGCCCATTGCGATCGGCTTCGGCACTGATCCGAGCTTTCGCGCGCCGATGGCGATTGTGGTCATCGGCGGGCTGATCACCTCCACCTTCCTCAGCCTGCTGGTGATCCCGGTGGTGTTCACCTACGTCGACGATGCGGTGCAGGGCCTGGGCCGCCTGTTCCGGCGCGATCATGCTGGCCCCAGTCCACAACCCGCAAGACCATGACGGCCGTGTCAACCATGAGCCCACCGCCACGCAAGACCTACCGTCACGGCGACCTGCGGCGCGTTCTGCTGGAGGCGGGCATCGAACTGGCGCGCGCCGGCGGGCCCGCTGCGGTGGTGCTGCGCGAAGCGACCCGGCGCGCCGGTGTGGCACCCAACGCGGCCTACCGCCATTTCGCCAGCCAGCAGGCCCTGCTGCAGGCGGTGCGCGCCGCCGCCCTGTCGGCCGTGGCCAAGGCGATGGAGGATGAGCTGGCCGCCTTGCCGCACGACCTGCCGCCAGCTGACTTTGCCCGCGCCAGCCTGCGCGCCGTTGGCACCGGCTACCTGCGCTTTGCCCAGACCGAGACCGGTTTGTTCCGCACCGCTTTCGCGGCCGCGGGTGATTTGCAGCCAGGCACGCCGGACCCGGCCAAAGCCGGCCCCGGCGGCCTGAATCCGTTCGAACTGCTGGGCGCCGCATTGGACCAACTGGTGCAGGCCGGCGTGATGCCGCCCGAGCGCCGCCCGGGGGCTGAATTTCTCGCCTGGTCGGCCGTGCACGGCCTGGCCATGCTGGTCATCGACGGCCCGCTGGGCAGCGTCGTCGGCCCGCAGATGCAGCAGATCGGGCAGCGCCTGCTGGCTATGGTGGAGAAGGGGCTGTAGCCAGTTGTCTGTGCCCCAAGCGCCACTCAGCCGAGCCCGAGCCGCATCATCTTCATCCGCAGCCCAACCCGCGTCAAACCGAGTTCGTCAGCGGCGTGGGTTTTATTGCCCTTGTGACGCAGCATGGCATCCCGGATGAGTTGGGCCTCCATACGATCCAGATGGTGCTTGAGCTGCCCTGATTCTTCTTCAACGGCGTCAGACACCGGATCGGGCAGGGTGACGCTCTGGCGCACGCGGGGCGACAGCAGTTCAGCGCCCAGCACGGGGCCGTCGCCCAGCGCCAGCGCCCGGCGAATTTCGTTTTGCAGTTCACGCACGTTGCCGGGCCAGGCGTG
>Ga0209343_10008799_pt1 | contig 11664 bp, 16 predicted proteins | sample RifCSPlowO2_02_FD_184026 | JGI IMG/M metagenome (GOLD analysis project Ga0209343, IMG submission 184026) | Groundwater microbial communities from Rifle, Colorado - Rifle CSP2_plank lowO2_0.2 (SPAdes) (version 2) | ecosystem: Environmental > Aquatic > Deep subsurface > Groundwater | place... | reverse complement strand
AACGAAGAATTGGTCACTCAGGCCAAAGGAATGACCAACAACCTGTCCGGCGTGGTCGAGCAGCTACTGGCCGATTACGTGATGAAGCAGAACAACGCACGGCAAGAAAAAGCGCATCACGCCGACGTCGCGGCAAAAGCGTGGAATACCTTCAACGAACGCTCCGGCTCGTTTGCCGACGAGCACTCCACGCTGTAATGGCGCAGTTCGATGTTCACCGGAACATCGGAAAACAGCGGGAAGCCATTCCCTATGTCGTCATCGTTCAATCATCCCTGTTCGACAGCTACCGCCGCCGGGTCGTGATTCCTTTGGTACGGCGCAGCAATCTTGAAAACGCCGCACCGATGGTCGGATCGGCGCTCAATCCGGCATTCGTGGTCGAAGGAATAGAAGTGGTGCTGCATCCGCTGGAGATCGTATCTGTCGCCACCGATCAGCTAGGTGAAAAGGTCGCCACGCTTGCGCAAGAAGGTGACCGCATCACTGGCGCGCTGGATGAGTTGCTGACGCGGGCTTGGGCGTAGTCAATTCTGCTCCTTTGGTTCGTTTGACACTCACCCCCGCTGGCCTTACATTGCGCTGTCGCGGTTAACAGGTACAACGCTTCATGCTGGATAATCCAATTCTACATTCGGTGCGCGATGAACTGCTGACCGAGGCAAAACTCTCCCCCGGACTTCTTGCGGACTTGGCGAACCTTGAGCGCTATGTTGCCGAGACCTACTCTGCCCGTTCCTTCATCGAACTGCTCCAGAACGCGGATGACGCGGGCGCGAAGCGCTTTCTCGTCATGCAGGACGGTGACCGGCTCATTTGCGCAAATGATGGCCGGCCATTCTCGCGCAACGATTTTTATTCGCTCTGCCGCAGCGCATCCTCCGACAAAAAGCGCGGGCAGTCTATTGGCTACAGAGGGATCGGCTTCAAATCTGTTGTGGGAATGGTGAGCGAAGTCCACCTGCTCAGTGAATCGCTGGAGGCCACTTTCTCGCGCCAACTGTCCCATGAAAGTTTGGGGATGGATGTGCCTACACCACTCGTGCGCATTCCCCATCCGCTGGCTCTTCCATCGGACAAACAGCTTGCCGAAAAGCTCGCGACAATCCGCGCAGCGGGGTTCTCGACCATCTTTATCTTTGGCGGGATTGACCGCGCAAAAGTCGAGGAAGAATTCGTTTTGTTCGATGCGGAATACCTGCTGTTTCTGCGCAACATCACCGAAGCCACGCTAACCGGCCCCAAAGAGCGCCGTTATTCGTGTTCCCGCGAGACGCTGCACGACCATTGCCGTGGCGTGCAAATCGTTTCCGATGACCGCCGGTCTGATTGGCAGATACATTCGTTTGCCCGCTGCGACATCGCTTTTTCCCTGCTGGATGGCAGCCCCGTTCCCCTCAACCCATCTTCGGCCCTGGTACACGCTTTCCTGCCCACCTTGGAACAAACCGGGCTGGGTATCCGCATCAATGCCGACTTCAGCACCGACCCTTCGCGGACGCGCATTGTGTTCGATGACTTCACCGGCGAGTGCGTCGCCAGCGCAGCCGATGCGGTGGCAAACCTGTTTCGCGAGGCCATCCAGAAAAGCCCGATAGACCACAAAACTGCGTTATGCCTGGCGCCGACTTTCGACTTGGCAACCCTGGCTTTTCAAAAACGCACATTGCGCACCGAATTGATCGAGCGCGTGCGGGATCGTCTCGCCGTTTTGAAAAAACAGCTTCTCCTCCCGCCGCCCTGGCTGAATGCCAGCGATGCCGGAAAGGTAGCCAAGGCCGCAGGTAAATCAATGCTCCTGGCGGAATCCAGAGAGGGCGGGCTATTGGCATTTCTGCGTTATCTGGGCGTACCGCATTTATCCTTTGATGCCGTGCTGGCAGCCACACATAACAAACCGCTCTCCCAAAAAGGTTGCGCGGAAGCCGCCGTCTTCTCTATTCGCAATGCCGCCACAGCAGGCCTCGCCAAGCGTGTTGCCGATGCGCCTCTGTGGTTCGGCGCGGGCGAAGCGCAAAGCCTGACGAGCATGGCGCGGGATGGCAGCACCTTGTCAGATGCCTTTATCCAGCAGATCAATGCCGCCGGAGTGACCAACGACGAGCTTGCGCGATTCGTCCGCATCGCCGTGGGGGATGCCGTAAACACACTGGTTCCGGGCGCGGCAACCGGGGCGGGCAGCCCGCCTATTCTCGCAACCGAGCCAGCAGCTACGTCGCAGCCAATCTCCACACCTGTAGAATACGATCCACTGCTGGCAGGATCGCCGCCCGTTTCACCCTCTACAACCTTGCCGCAACGCCCGGAGCTTGAAACAAAATTCCTGCCGGCATGGCGGGGTGCGGAACAGTATGTGGCGCAAGTGCTTCAAGCCCACGGCTACGCGGTGGAAGACCGCAGCCGCCAGAATCTTGGTTACGACCTCTATGCGGCCAAGGACAATCATAAGCATTACATCGAGGTTAAGTTGCTGGACTACACCGGCCAGCCTTTTGTTATCACGCCGAACGAAGAGGCCGTGGCGCGGGAGTGTGGCGAGAGTTACGCGCTGGCGCTGACGCTGCGCGGCAAGGATGGCGTCCACATCCAGTTTGTCCACGACCCAGTCGCAAAACTCAAGTTTGTGCGGCAGTGCAGGCAGTGGGTGTGGGAATGCAGCGAATATGAATTTGTGTCGCAATTTTTTGGGGAGTAGCAATCATGAGAAATGGTCTTGCACGGTTAAAAGAAGAGTTTCCAGATGAGCATGCGGATATTGCATTGAATCTTGCGTGTGCTATCAGGGAAGACAATGTGGGCGCTCTGCAGCAGATCATTTCCCGATATTTCTCTAGCACTGAAACTGTTGGTTTTCTGGATGCTGCAATTGCTGTCTTTGCTGATAATGTTGATGATGAGAAAGCTCATATAGAGGTTCCTGCCGCCTTGGCAGTAATGGCGGGTTCTCGAAATGCTTTGCGGACTATTTTGAGGGTGACACGAAACCCCAATGCCCGCAAAGACCCGATTACCCCCGAAAACTCGCTAACCCTGTTGATGCAGGCAGTCCTGAATAGCGATATTGAAATGGTCAAGTTATTGTTGGAGGAGGGGGCAAATCCAAATGAGGAGTGTGTTGTCATTGAGGAGAATGGTGCCAAAACACCAGCTAATGCACTTTCGATGGCTATTGAGCTGGGGTTGAGCAAGACGGCCGGTTTATTGCTGAATGCTGGAGTCATTCCTACTTTTGAGGCTGCAATACAAGCCGCGCTGTCGCCCTTAACATCGGGGGATAACTCGATTCCATTGGAGAGGATCGTTAGCATTCGCCCTAGTCTAATACATGAGCACGATGAAAGAACTGGCATGACTCTGCTTCATTGGGCGGTATGTGGCAGTAGTCTTTTATCTATAAAGTGGCTTGTGGACCAAGGTGCAGAGGTCAATGCAGCTACCAATTATGGAGAAACCCCTTTGGATACTGCAATTGAACAAGGAAAAATTGACATTGTGGACTACCTAAAAAATATGGGTGGTATTCAGGGGTCGCAGAAATCACAGACGAATATTCATGATGCTGAAAACCTGAAGCAGGAAATCACGAAGAATATCGAGCGCCTTGAATTGTTAGAGGAGAAATTCGGTATTGCGATATCGGGGCTATATGCGAACTATGAAACAGGGAATTCTGCTTATCCGCACATAGTAAAAATCAATTTCGACCTGACCAGCCTAAGCGGTGGTAAATTGGAACGCAGCTTCAAGGTGCTTGCCAGCGCCTATAATTCCGCAGGCCAGTTATTGCGAACAGAATCTACCCGTATCGATGCCGACGATTTTATGGGGTTCTGTCCCGTCTCAATTACTCTCTACGATCTCGACCAGCCACCGGAGAAAATACGGCTTTTCCCATCGGCATAGAAAAATCGCTGGGGTAGAAAATTACATGACTCCCTCTGAACAAGAATATGAGCAATTCAGGTCACCGCCAGAGTTTTTGTTATTCTGGAAGCAGTGCTGCGAGTCGCTCACAGAAGCTAAAGTAGCAACCTTTGATCCGACATTACAGCTAGTTCATGTAGAAACGTATTTATGAATCCACAGATACTTGAAAAATGGAACCGTTGGCTAGGGGATGCGGATTCAGATGGCTCAATAGCGCATGAACTAGCAAATTTAGCCGTTATAAGGGAGATTCACTCTGGCTTAAGAAAAATGGTGGATAACAACAAAAACCTCCAGAAGCCCAGCGAATTCTATTCTGTTATACAGCTAACTTATTCGCAATCAGTCTTGATGTATATTCGACGCCAAGTGCGGAGAGACAAAGACAGTGTCAGCCTTATCATGCTGGCTGATGAGATTCTAAAAAATAGCGAACAGATCACGAAAGAATTTTGTTCAAACTTATATACAACAAACAGACCGGATGAAGAACGCGAGCAATGGAAAAGGCTTGGGGAACGTGAATTTGTTAAATACTTTGGAGGTTCGCTGGGGGATCGTTTAGACCCTCATATAATCGAACAAGATATTCAGCAGTTAGTCAAAATTTTTAACGGCAGCTCAGGCCTCACCGACAGGAGGCTTGCCCACTTGGACAAACGAGCACCGACTAGCATACCAATATATCCAGATATCGAGTCTTGGTGTGATGATCTGAATGAAATCCTTAGAAAATATATGCTCCTTTTTCGCGCTGTTGAATATAAGGTAAAGCCAGTATTGCAAGATGACTGGAAAAGTATTTTTCGCACTGCATGGTTGCGTGTATAAAAGTGCCAGGGTCGAAATTAAATGCCCAACTTTCATTCAAACCTGGCTGGCGCGTTAAAGTCGCGCCAGATATTTGATTCGAACATTAGAGGCAAGAATGCTCAAAGACTTCATTGAATTCACAAAAGAATATGGTGCCGCGCTCAGTCTCTTTACTTTTCTTGTTGGATTGATAGCTGGCAACTGGCTTTCTATCGGTAGAGACAAGAGAGTGGAATTCAATAAACTTACGGACGATTTTTTTGTAAAACTAACTCGGCAAATTGAGAATAAAGGGATTGGGGGGTGCGAGGTAGACATCATTCGTATTGCTCCATATATGCCGATCTACAAACGGTGGCTATTTATCCATCATGCAAGAAAGTATAGCGCCGCAATAAATCCAGCCAACATTTATGATCCAGCTACAACTACTGTAAACCACGATCCGGTTAAACTTAAACACTTGTTCACTTGCACTAAAAATCTTCTTCATTACCTTCGCAGAAGATGAGCTTTACACCGCACAGCCTGGCGAGGCGCTATATGGCGTATATAAAATGCCAGTGAACAAAAGGCACCAGAGTAATGATTGGGCGCTATGTTGCCGAGACCTACGCCGCCTACCGCCCTTCTTGCAAAAAACAGATTACTACATGCCGTTATAGGAAAAACCATGCTCGAACTAACCAAAGTCCAAAAGGGTGCGCAAGTCCGTGAAGCAATCAACGAAGCCACTGTTGCTGAATACGTTGAACGTATCGAATCTGGTGTGCAATTCCCGCCAATTATTGTGTTTTTTGATGGTAACAACTATTGGATTGCTGACGGCTGGCATCGCTTAATGGCGCATGAGCGTAGTGGTTGCCTGACCATCTCGGCAGAAGTGAAACGCGGAGGTGAACGTGATGCACTTCAATATGCGTTAAGTGCGAACAGTGCGCATGGATTACCGCGCACCAATGCTGACAAGCGGAATGCAGTTGAAATCGTGCTTGCTGATCCTGAATGGTCGAAGCTATCCACAAGGGAAATAGCCGATCTGTGCGCCGTATCACATAACTTGGTAGCAGAAATTCGACGTGGATTATCCCCCGCTGATAAGGCTGCACAGAATAACCAAGCAAGGCAGTCAGGCGAGAATCAATTGGCAACCGAGTCCGCAGCTTTAGGTACGTCGATGCCTACAGATATCCCTACGGGATGTAATCTCTCGTGGTCAGAGGAGGTTGAGACAACAAAATACACAAAAGCATGGCGGATGGCAGAACTGCATGTAATGCAAGAGCTTAAATCCCAAGGCTGCACAGTAGAAGACCACAGCGAAAGTAATCATGGTTACGACCTCTATGCGACAAAGGGCAATCGCATTTATTACGTCGAGGTCAAATTGTTGAGCCATCCCGGAGCGCCTTTTTCCCTCACGACGCACGAAACGTCAGTGGCACACCAGTTTGGCGAAAGATACACACTGGCACTGACACTATTCAAAGGGGATAGTATACATATCCAATTTATCGAGGATCCGGCCAAGAAACTCAACTTTGTGCATAAATGCACAAAGTGGGTGTTTGAATGCAGCAGGTATAAATCCGATCTGAAATTTTTCGATGGGAAGGTGCCATGAGTGATGGAAGAAGAAAAATCAGAAGCCAACTGGGGAAGGCATATTATTTCAACTCACGTTTGCCACGCATAAGGGTGCGCCAAGGTTGCTGGCGAGTTGAGTAAGAGTAATTATCAATGCTATTACATGGAACATACGATGGAACTCAGAGAATTCATTCAGGCCACTCTCCAGCAGATTGTTGAAGGTGTGTCTGCGGTGCAAAAAGAAACAGCAACAGCGGGGGCAATAATTAACCTGTCTGAAATGAGATTTACTCAAAACGGACAATATAACGAGTTTAATCATGCAATGCTGACGCAAGTGGAATTTGATGTGGGCTTGGCTACTACGGATAAAAAAGACTCCGCTGAAGGCATTGGTGTTTTTTTGGGAAGCATCAATCTTGGTACGAAGAATGCCACGGGCATCGAGAATGTTGCGGTGACAAGGGTCAAGTTTTCAGTTCCCATTGTGCTGCCTCCCAGTGCATCGCAAAAGTGCAGCGCTCCTAATCTCAAAAGTTAGGTTTCTCATGGCCGACATTCGCGCAGATCTTTGTCAGTACTACCCGATGAAAGACGTCTTTGAGGTAATCTTAGGCACGGCGAGCTTCAGGGCGGTCAAAGATTACGGCTCTCTCAAAACCTGGAAGACTGAAACGGTTCGCCTGCTTCGCGCCATTGCTCTCACCATTGCTGAAACGGTTGAGGTGGCTGATGAAGAGTGGAAAGCGGATGTTCAAGCAGAAATCAAGTTCGGCATCTCGATGGCAAAGTCTGCTACCAAGATCGACGAACTTTTCGCAGGTCTTGCGGCAACGCTGGCGACGCTAGTCTTTCTGCAAGTCGGCTTCCTTCCTCGCGATCACCGCAAAGTAAAACGTGTAACTCTGTCGCCGCGAAACTGGAAACTGAATTCCGTTCGTAGCGTCCAGTACGTGCAAAACGAAGAGCAGAAAGCCATGCAGAAGAAAATCAAAAAATTGAAGGGGTCGCCACCAAGCTCTCCTGCCCCGCCACTTGATGCGCAGTTTGCGTAGGTCGCGTAATCGTTATTGCGCCAAAATTCATAAAATCGAATAGCAGGAATCAGAATGATAGATTTGGAGGAGTTAAATTTTGCCTACCTTGTGACCAAGGTGGATACCTCAGGCTTGGACAAGCTTATTGATCTGGCGGACTCGGAAATGAAGAGCGGTTGGCCAAAGGTAGTTCTGGCCATGGACAAAGGGGATAAAAATCTTGCCGATGCTTACCGTGCATACCTTAATACGCCGAGCATACTATTTCCTCTCCTTTCTCTGGCGATAGTTCATTGCTACTCGATTATAGAAAACAACCGAAAACTTGTCTGCCAGAAAATATCGGGGATAACTGACACTCAGAAAAAGAATTTGCATGATGTTCGGGTTGTTACTCAATGCCTTGGACGAATTGGAATCGCCCACAAGAAAATCAGATGCTATAAAACAATGGACGAATTTCGCGAGGTTAATAACGCAGTAAAACATGTGCGTTATGGTTCAGCGTATATGTTTATCACGGAAAGCCAGAAGAAATATGGTGAAAAAGAATTGAGAAGTTTGTATTCAAATCGGGCAAGACATCTGAAGACCTATCTTTCTGATTTGTACCAACGTGTGGAAAAGCATTACATGTAGGGCGCAATCGTTATTGCGCCGAATGAAATGGTGCTCGCAATGATGTGCGACTTGTCGCACAACTCGCGAACCGTCCGGCGTAATACGCTTCGCCCTTCGACTGCGCTCAGGACAGGCTTATTGTCGCCCTACGTTGCAACACAACAAAGTGGACAGATTTTTTATACGGACAGGAAGAACCAAGGATAGGAGGCAGTTATGATTTCCGGTGAACAGATACAACAGGCCGTTGAGCGGCTGGTCGCGGCGGCCAAACCGAGCAAGATCATCTTGTTCGGTTCCTACGCGCGCGGCGATGCGACCGAAGATTCCGATCTGGATTTGATGGTGATCGAGCAAGAGGTGGTCAATAAATTTGACGAAATGATACGGCTGCACAGGGCGGTAGGTGATGTTGGCATTGGTGTGGACGTGCTGGTTTATTCGGACAAGGAAGCAGGCCGCCGCAGCCAGGTGCCGGGAACCGTCTTGTACTGGGCATTCAGGGAAGGGAAGGTGCTTTATGACGCCCGGTCATGAGGAGGCATTGCGGGCGTTACGGCTGGCGGATCGTGATATCGTCGCGTTCAGGGCGCTGAAAAACTCCCCGGAAGTGTCGTTGGCATCAACCTGCTTTTTTGCGCAACAGGCGGTTGAAAAATGCCTGAAGGCAGTTTTGTTTGAGCGTGGCATCGTATTTGCCCCTATACATGACTTGGTCAGGCTGGCGCTGACATTGCAGGAGCATGACGTTGCCGTACCCTGCTCAGCGGATGAGTTGCGTAAATTGAATCCTTTCGCGGTGACGTTTCGCTACGACGATACCGATATTCCACTTGTCTCTGGTACGGAGGTTGAAAAGATGGTGGACATCATGCGTTTTTGGGCAGGTGAGGTGGTGGAATAGAATTAGACAAGGGTGAACACGCTGTTGTGCCCATGCGGTCAATATCCGGCTACTTCGCCAACGCCATTGGCACATAAGGGTCGGCTGGATGCGTTGCACATTGTCCGTCATGAGTAACAGTGCCAAGCCTTCAGCAGGAATCATCTGCGCATACTGCGGCGCGGGCGCCCCACAGACCAACGATCACATTCCTCCGAAAAACCTATTTTCCAAACCTCTTCCAGAAAACCTTCTTACTGTTCCATGTTGCGAAAGCTGCCGAAGGGGTTGGAGCAAGGACGATGAGTACTTTCGTATCGCTCTTTTGAGTTCGTCCAACCTTGCCGATGTTCCTGCCGTTCAGCCCGCCATTAACTCCATTTTTCGTTCTCTGCGCCGGCCGCAGGCGCGCGGTCTGGCGAAGCTGGTTGAAAGCAGCATCGTGGAAATTGAGCAACGCACGAAGGGAGGAATTATTGCCGGAACCGCCCCCGCTTTCAAAGTTCAGCAACCTCGCCTCGAACAAGTTGGCGGCAGGATCATCCGTGCTCTGTTCTTCGAGGAATTCAAACAGCCACTCCCGGCCACCCATGTAACGAGAGCATCAATTCAACAGTTTGGTCTGGATAATCTCTGGCCGACGATCAAGGAAATCCCGTTCGCGGAGCCACGCTCCTTCGCGGCAGATTTATTCCACTACACGTTCGCCACCGTTCCAGAGGATCCGTTTTCCTCGATCTGGCTCCTCGACTTCTTTGATCGCCTACCGATGGTTGGCTATACCCTTTCTGCCACACGCAATCGGATACGGCATAATGGCTAACAGATTCAGCCGCACTGTCGCCAAACGGCTTTCAGACAATTAGGGTATTCAGACCACGGTATTTCTTAAGCTGCGTACCTCTGAATCTCAACCTCGACATGCCGCCGTGCAGTTGCATCGGCATCGGCATACACACGGCTGGCGGTGGGTTCGTTCAGGTAATACTCGCCGCAGTTCTCGCAGATTTCTGCGGGCACATCGCGAATGACGACCACGCTTTGATCACGTTGCAGGGTGACGGTGGTGATGCCGGGGTGCATTTCTCCAGTTTTGCAAATTGTGCATTTCATCATGTTCTCCTTCGCTTGAACGACACGTTCTAAAGTTGCCCACGTTATTCATCTTGCCCGTCGCTGCCACACTGCTGGATTACGTGCGCTATGAAATACTGCCAGTACAACGATGCGCTGGTTGCGTTCACGGAAGTAGATGCAATAAGGGACGCGTCGAGCGACGGCTTTGCGCACGTCGCGGGACAGTATCTGAAATTGTTCGGGCGTGCTGGGGATATGTTGGATCAGGAGTTGGACGAAGCCTGAAATTCCATTCCGAGTCCGGGGCGTTCTTTTTCATACCAGTCGCCCGCTTCATCAAACTCCGTCCGCGCCTGCCTGCGGAAGATGACTGGTCGCATTATCGCTGCCAGCGTGCTTGAGCTTCGGCTTTAATAGTTTCCCAAGAGACGGTGTCGTTTGGTGTTGCATCATCTTCGGCAAGGCGGCGGTCAAGCTCAGCCTTTTCTGCTGTGCTAGGGGCGAGCAATCCGGCTTCGATGGCTACCGAATCCCAGATGTCTTTCACCAAGGCAATGCGATCTTCGACACTCATGCTGTCTATGCCCAATGCGTGCAGTGCTTGTCCCATGATGTCCTCCTTTGTTGCCGGGTATTCTACGGCATTGCAATGTAGGTTGGGTTAGCCCGCAAGGGCGTAACCCAACATAAAGCATACAAGGCGCGTGCGTGCGCATGTTGGGTTACGCGATGAAGCCGCTAACCCAACCTACAATTTAGACCAACCCCTTTAACTGATACAGCCTCTCCAGCGCTTCCTTCGGACTCAATTCATCCGGCTGTAAATCTTGCAGTAATTTCAACACCGGGTGCTCTTCCGGTTCCGACATCTCCGGTTTCCTGTCGAACAGGTCGCCCTGCGGATGCTGTGCGGCGCTGTTCTGTTCCAGCTTGCGCAGCTGTTTCTTCGCAGAGCGTATGACATCATTCGGCACGCCCGCCAGCGCGGCGACTTGCAGGCCGTAGCTCTGGCTGGCCGCTCCTTCATTTACCGAATGCAGGAACACGATGCTGTGCTGGTGTTCGATCGCGGCGAGGTGGACGTTGGCGAGCTGGGTGAATTCTTCGGCGAGCCGCGTCAGTTCGAAATAGTGCGTGGCGAACAGCGTGTAGCTGCGGTTCTTTTCCAGCAGGTGGCGCGCGATCGCGTAGGCGAGGGCTAAGCCGTCGAAGGTGGAGGTGCCGCGCCCGATCTCATCCACCAGCACCAGGCTTTTTTCCGTGGCGTTGTGCAGGATGTTTGCGGCCTCGGTCATCTCGACCATGAAGGTGGAGCGCCCGCTGGCGAGGTCGTCCGATGCGCCGATGCGGGTGAAGATCTGGTCGATCTCGCCGAGCACTGCAGCTTGCGCCGGCACGAAAGACCCGACATGCGCGAGCAGCGCGATGATCGCGACCTGGCGCATGTAGGTGGACTTGCCGCCCATGTTCGGGCCGGTGATCAGCAGCGTGTGGCGCGCGTCGTTGAGCGCGGTGTCGTTCGGCGTGAATCGTTCCACTTGCGCTTCCACCACCGGATGGCGGCCTTGCTTGATGGCGATCTGCGGTTCGTCGCTGAACTGCGGCGCGCTGAAATTCAGCGTGGCGGCGCGTTCGGCAAAGGTGGCGAGCACGTCCAGTTCGGCGATCGCGGTGGCGATGCGTTGCAGTTGCGGGATGAACGGCGCAAGCCGGTCG
>Ga0209343_10008796_pt1 | contig 11668 bp, 11 predicted proteins | sample RifCSPlowO2_02_FD_184026 | JGI IMG/M metagenome (GOLD analysis project Ga0209343, IMG submission 184026) | Groundwater microbial communities from Rifle, Colorado - Rifle CSP2_plank lowO2_0.2 (SPAdes) (version 2) | ecosystem: Environmental > Aquatic > Deep subsurface > Groundwater | place... | reverse complement strand
GTACAACGGCAAGCAGATCATCCGCGCCGGCCTGGAAGACCACTTCTGCGGCAAGCTGCTGGGCCTGCCGATGGGCTGCGACATCTGCTACACCAACCACGCCGAAGCCGACCAGGATGATATGGACGTGCTGTTGACCCTGCTCGGCGTGGCCGGGATCAACTTCATAATGGGCATCCCCGGCTCCGATGACGTGATGCTCAACTACCAGACCACCTCCTTCCACGACGCCCTCTACGCCCGGCAGAGCCTGGGCCTGAAGCCGGCGCCGGAGTTCGAGGACTGGCTGCAGCGCATGGGCATCTTCACCCAGGCCGACGGCCGCCCGCGCCTGGGCAACAAGCTGCCGCCGGCGTTTCGTCAGGCTCTGGCGCAACTGACTCCGTAGGAGCGGGCCATGCCCGCGAAGAAGCCATCGCGGGCATGGCCCGCTCCTACACCAAGCCTTCGAGGACAGACCCTATGTACGATGACAGCCCACTCAGCGGCGCCAGCGAGAATCCCTGGCAGCAACTGCGCAACCTGACCCCGGCGCGCATCGCCCTGGGCCGCGCCGGCACCAGCATGCCGACCCGCGCCCAGCTGGACTTCCAGTTCGCCCACGCCCAGGCCCGCGACGCCGTGCACCTGGCCTTCGACCACGCTGCCCTGAGCGCCGGCCTACGCCTGCGGCAACGCCACAGCCTGCTGCTGCACAGCGCCGCCGAGAACCGCGACACCTACCTGCAGCGACCGGATCTGGGCCGCCGCCTAAGCGCAGAGTCGGCCGAGCTATTGCGCCAGCAGCGCACGGCAAACCCGGCCGGCTACGATCTGGCCCTGGTGGTGGCCGACGGCCTGTCCGCCCTGGCCGTGCACCGGCATGCCCTGCCGATGCTGGAACGCATCGAGGAACAGGCAGCGGCCGAGGGCTGGAGCCTGGCGCCGGTGACCCTGGTCAGCCAGGGCCGGGTCGCGGTGGCCGATGAGGTGGCCGAACGGCTCGGCGCGCGCATGGTGGTGATACTGATAGGCGAACGTCCCGGCCTCAGTTCGCCGGACAGCCTGGGCCTGTATTTCACCTACGCGCCCAAGGTCGGCCTGACCGACGCCTACCGCAACTGCATCTCCAATGTGCGCCTGGAAGGCCTGAGCTACGCCATGGCCAGCCACCGCCTGCTCTACCTGATGCGCGAGGCCTGCCGCCGTCAGCTGTCCGGGGTCAATCTGAAGGATGAGGCCGAGGTGCCGCTGCTGGCCGGATCGGGCACAGCCGAGAACTTCTTGCTGGGCTAACAGGCTGTTGAAAAATTACCTGCGTTGCCGATACAGCGTTAAAAACAGGCTCGGAATGCTCATTTACAGCTCGTAAACTCCGCTTCCTCGCCTGTTTTTGCCTTGTCTCGGCTGCCTCGCCTACATTTTTCAACGGCCTGTAAACCGGCCCTTGATCTGTCAACACAACCAAACGCTTGTTTTGATTGCGCTTTCAAAAAGCCTTAGGCAGCATCGGGCTCGTTCGCAGGCAGCGCTATTCTGTTGCCGAGGCCATCCACCTTAATGTCGAGGCTCACCATGCGCATCGTGCACGCCACACTGGAACATCTGGACCAACTGACCCCATTGTTCGTCAACTACCGCGAACTCTTCGGCCAACTGGCCTACCCGGACTCCTCGCGCAGCTTTCTGGAAAAGCGCATCAGCCGCAAAGAGTCGGTGATCTACCTGGCCATGGCCGACGATGAAGACAAGATCCTCGGTTTCTGCCAGCTCTACCCCAGCTTCTCCTCGCTGTCGCTCAAGCGCGTATGGATTCTCAACGATATCTATGTGTGCCAGGACGCGCGCCGTCAGCTGGTCGCCGACCGCCTGCTGCAGGCCGCCAAGAAGATGGCCAAGGAAACCAACGCCGTGCGTCTGCGCGTGGCCTCCAGCATCAATAACGCGGTGGCGCACAAGCTCTACGAATCCATAGGCTTCGTCGAAGACACCGAGTTCAAGAACTTCGTGCTGCCGATCAGCGAAGACTTGACCGCGCCCTGACCAGCCGTTTGCGCAAGCCCTGGCATGCCAAGTGCCAGGGCGGTTGGCAACGGGCTTAGCCCTGCACGCTTAACCACAGCCCGATCGCCAAGGGCAGCAGCAACCCTAGCCAGAGCAGCCGCCAGGGCCGCTTGCCCCGCTGCGCCCCCAGCAACGTGTTGGGCTGAGCCTGCAACGGCTGTTGCAGCGCCGTCTGAAACTCCGACAACGCCTCGAAGCGCGCCCCCGGCCGCGGCGCCAGGGCACGCGCCAGCACGCCATCCCAGCCGATCGGCACCTGCCCGCTGAAATGCGCCAGCGGCACATAGCGGCTGGCCCCATCGGCGTCCGCCCGCGCGGCATCCGGCCAACGCCCACAGAACAACCAATAGGCCAGGGCCGCCAAGGCGAACTGATCGGCGCGGCCATCCGCCGGCTGGCCGCTGCGCAATTCCGGCGCCAAGGGTAGCGCCTGCTCGGGCAAGCGCTGGCGGGGCACGCCAGGCAACAGCGCGGCATGCTCCGGCAGCAGCAGTAAGCGCCCGCCCTCGCCGATCAGGATATTGCGCGGGTCCAGCCACAGCCCCTGCATGCCGCGGCGCTGCAAGGCCCGCACCGCGGCGATCAGCTGCTCCAGCAAAGCAAGCAGGCACACACCCTCCACCGGGCCATGGGCCGCGGCCCAATCGACCAGGCTGCGCATGCCCGGCGCGGCCGGCTCGAACAACAGAAAGGCATGCCGGCGCGGCTGATGGGACGACAGCACCTGCGCCAGGCTGGCCACCTGACTACGGCGCAGCGCCCACTCACGCTGCCAGAAGGCTTCGTCCGCCGCCTGTTCGGCCAGCCACAGCATGGCCTCACGGCCGCGTTCATCGCGGGCGCGAAACAGCCGCCCGGGCGGGCCATAGGGACATGGCCCGAGCAGGGTCCAGCCGTCCAGTTGCAGGCCTGGCTGGGCCCCGACCAGGGCCGGCCAGGGCGTGCAAGGCTGCGCCGCAGGCAGGCTATGGGGCGCGCCCGGCACCAGCAGCACGGCGGCGCCGGGCGCCTGCAACAGGGGCGCGAGCAAGGGCTGCAGCTGCCCAGGGTTGAGCTCTGCGCAGGCGCTGCGCAAGCTGTGCAGGTCGGCGACATCCAGCAAGGGCTGCGGCGCCAGCAACAGCGCCTCGCCCTGGCTCAGCGACAGGCTGTGCTGCACCAGCGCCAGTTCGGCCTGGGTGCCCAGCTGCAGGCCATCGCGCCCGACCAGGCTCTGCAGGCTGCCGCGCTGATAGCGCAGCAGGCCGATGGCGCCGGCCTGGAGAAACTGCGCCTCAGCGCCCTGTAGCAGCAACAGGCCGGCATTCAACTGGAGCATGCTGCGCCCCGCCCGGCGCTGGCGAAACAGCTGCTGATTGAGCGCCGCCAGCACCTGCCGCGCGGCCTGGGTTTCGCTCCAGCCGGCGGGGGTGCAGGGGTAGTCGGCGAACAACGCATCCAGATGAGCATCCAGGGTGTGCACCACATCCGTGCACTCGCGCGCCCACAGCAGCGCCACCAGCAACAACGGCGCCCGCCCTTCGCGCCCCGACAACCAGTGGGCGCGTGCCCGTGCGGCCTGGCGCGGCAGGTCGACACCCTGGCCGCAGAGCAGACTAATGGCGGGATGTTCCAGACGTTCGATCGACATTGGCAGCCCTCCCAGGTCGCTATTGCCCCTCGGCTCTGCAGCCTTTATGCCGACTTGCCCGCCGCCCCGGCGCACGCTTAAGGTGAGCGCTCCTTCAGCCCGAGCCGAATCCATGTGGTCGTTCCGCGCCTGGCGTCGCCAACGCATTCTTGCCCGTCATCCGATTAGCACCGCCAGCTGGGCCGAAGTGCTGCGGCGCCTGCCGCTGCTCGACGGCCTCGACGCGGCTGAACTGCAGCGCCTGCAAGAGCGCGCGGTGCTGTTTCTGCACGGCAAACACCTCAGTGCCCTGCCCGGCGTCGAGCTGGATGAAGGCGCGCGCCTGCTGCTGGCGGTGCAGGCCGAGCTGCCGCTGCTGCACCTGGCCGAACTCGACTGGTACCAGGGCTTCCACGAAATAGTGCTGTACCCGGACGATTTCCTCAGCCCGCAGCGCCACCGCGATGCCAGCGGCGTGGTGCACGAGTGGGACGCCGAACACAGCGGCGAGGCCTGGCAGCAAGGCCCGGTGATCCTCGCCTGGCCCGGGGTGCAGGCCAGCGGCCAGTGGGACGGCTACAACCTGGTGATCCACGAGCTGGCGCATAAGCTGGACATGCTTAACGGCGACGCCAACGGCCTGCCTCCGCTACACGGCGACATGCGCATCGGTGACTGGGCCAGCGCCATGCAGAGCGCCTTCGACCAGCTGAACGCACAACTGGACGCCGACCCGGGTGGCGAAACCGCCATCGACCCCTATGCGGCGGAAAACCCGGCGGAGTTCTTTGCAGTGACCAGCGAATACTTCTTCAGCGCCCCGGATCTGCTGGCCGAAGCCTTTCCCGCGGTCTATGCGCAGCTCAAGCTGTTCTACCGACAAGATCCACTGGCGCGGCTGCAGCAGCTACAGGCCAGCGACCCTGACTATAGAGTCACGCCAGAAGACGGCGTGAGCGCGACTAATGGCTAGCTAAACCGCCGTAGCAAGGCTGGGGGAATATGCCTATAATCGCGCCACTTTTTTGGCCCACCCTTCGGGAGTCACCCCATGAGCTACAGCAAGATTCCGGCCGGTAAAGACCTGCCGAACGACATCTACGTCGCCATCGAGATCCCGGCCAACCATGCGCCGATCAAATACGAAATCGATCACGACACCGACTGCCTGATGGTCGACCGCTTCATGGCCACCCCGATGTTCTACCCGGCCAACTACGGTTTTATCCCGCACACCCTGGCCGACGACGGCGACCCGCTGGACGTGCTGGTGGTGACCCCTTACCCGGTCGCCCCAGGCTCGGTGATCCGCGCCCGTCCGGTTGGCGTACTGCACATGACCGACGAAGCCGGCGGTGACGCCAAGCTGATCGCCGTGCCCCACGACAAGCTGAGCCAGCTGTACGTGGACATCAAGGAATACACCGACCTGCCGGCCCTGCTGCTGGAGCAGATCAAGCACTTCTTCGAGAACTACAAGGATCTCGAGAAGGGCAAATGGGTCAAGGTTGAAGGCTGGGGCAATGCTGAAGAAGCCCGCGCCGAAATCATTAAGGCGGCAGCGGCTTACCAAAAATAAGTCGACGCCACCCCCTAAAAACCGGCCACAAGCCGGTTTTTTTTATGTCTAAAGAAATCCCATCCAATCCAAAACAAAAGCTGATAGCCTAGATAAATCAAGGGATACAGCCATTTACCCAACCAACCGAGTCCAATGCGATACAACCCCATCCGACGACAGTGTGGGGGGACAAGTGGGGGGGACAAGCGGGAATGGCAACGCGGCGGGGATACGATGGGCAAGCTAAATCCGAAACAGGTCGAGAATCTGGCTGAACCCGGCACCTACGAAGATGGGGACGGTCTTCGACTGGTCGTCAAAGCCACGGGACGCAAATCCTGGGTGCTGCGCTTTCAGCTCGCAGGCCGTCGCAGGGAAATGGGCCTAGGTTCGTACCCAGAGGTCAGTCTCAAGAACGCACGACTCGAAGCAAGCGCCAAACGCCGCCATCTGATAGATGGCGTTGACCCTCTTGCAGCACGGGACCAGGAGCGCGCAGCCCAGCGCGAGGCTCAACGAGCCCGAGAGGCAAAACAGCTCAAGTTTGAGACGCTGGCAACAGATTACTGGATCGCGCACAGCGGGGCCTGGTCTGCGCAGTGGCGTAAAGGCTGGATGCGCAAGCTAGAGCTCTATGCATTCCCTCACATTGGCAAGCTAGCTGCCGAGCAGATCGAGACCGAGCATGTCCTCAAGCTTCTGCAGCCTATCTGGGCCATAAAAACCCGAACCGCTGATGAGGTGCGCGGACAAATTGAGCAGATCTTAGACGCAGCAAAAGCACGCGGTCTTCGCGAAGGGGAAAACCCTGCACGATGGCGTGGTCATCTGGATAACTTGCTCAGCCGTGCGGAAAAGAAAAAAGCTAGAAAACGCGAGCACTTCCCCGCAATGCCCTGGCAAGACGTACCAAAGCTGATGCATCAACTGAAAGCGAACATAACAACACCATCTCTTGCCGCACAATTGCTGATCATGACCGCCGCGCGCGCACACATGGTGCGATTCGCACGCTGGGATGAGTTTGATCTTGAGGCTCGCACGTGGTCACTTCCCGACGAGCGCATGAAAATGCGCGTCGCCTTTGTAATTCCACTTGCTAACGAGGTCATTGAGTGCCTGCGAGCTATCCCACGCATAGAAGGCAGTGCATTTTTATTCCCCGGCCAAGGGAAAAGCGGAGTAATGCATGCAAATGCAATCCGCAACTTAATGCATGACATGGACTATAAATCTATTACTCGGCACGGCTTCCGTTCATCATTCCGAGACTGGGCAGGTGAATGTACGCACTGCCCGCGTGAGGTTTGTGAAATGGCACTTGCTCATGATGAACGCGATCAGACTGAGGGCGCATACTCTCGATCAGATTTCTTAGACAAGCGGAGAGCATTGATGGATGACTGGGCCAACTACTTAACATCCACGCAGCACAAAGCTTAAACACCCTTGAAACCTACAGTTTTCCAAGCCTGCTAAGATAGGCATTTTTTACATCACCCCGCCCCTTCAACTTACCAGCAATAAAGCTATCTGCATCAATGATTTTTTCATACCCATTTTCAAGGACAAAATCTCGAAGATCAGATGCAAGATATCCATGCGCCTTTGACTGCGATTTTATACTCTCAATTGGCGCTACGCCTATAAGCTCAATCAAACGCCGCTCAACCGCAGTCCGAATTTGCTCCAAGCGCCGCCCACCTGCTATTGGCCCCCTAACCTCAACACCAGCGGCGTCAATATAATCATGAAATCCATCGTTATAACCAAGCTCATAAATAGACTGCATCGCCATAAAAGAAGCCCCTTCCAACTCATCAATTTTGGCCAAGTTCTTTGCGGAAATATAATACATTACAGCAAAGAAAAACCTAGCTTTTGAGTCTTGCGAAAGCGCACCATCCCCTGGAAAAACCCAACAGTAGAGAATCTGATCAAGACCAACAGACGACTGAGGGAGAAACAATTCAACATCTCGACAGAATCTAACAAAATGCTCTTTTGGCCAACGCCGCAACATACACGAACGCAGATAAACCCCAAGCCTACCAACCTGTTTCTTGACACTAATAACATTCATCTTTCCAGGCGTCTTCCAGACATTATTTATATATGCATCCTTCTGTTTATTATGACCTTCCACACACGAATCACTCTTAAATACACCAACCATGACACCCTCGATAAAATCAAACCAAATAAGAAAGCGCCAACAACGAGTTGGCGCCCTACCACAATCAGCTCAATGTTACGAACCTGTCACCAACCTGACATAATTCGTCCTGTACCGGGTAAAGCTTTTTAACCTGCCCCGCCCCTCCAAGACAGCAATCGCCCTGTTCAACACCTTGATGTCTCTCAATCTACCGGGGCCAGCCCTTCTAATATCATTTTTTTTGGCATCACTAAAGACCCCATGATAATTCTGCTCAAGCCACCACTCCAAGATTTCTGCATTCTGCTCATCAGGGGACAACCCAACAAAGTAATGAATAAAGAACCGTGAGCACCAAAAACAAATTGCCGCCGACGCCTCAAGGTCTGACAACTCGATTTGACTGGCACCTCGCTCGAAATAAGCCAAAAGCGCAGCAACACGAGCAATGTTTTCAGCCAGCTTCGAAGCATGATCCACTGCGCCCTGATATCCACCACCTGGACGCATCTCAGTTTCAATGAAGTTGTACATTTCATTCCACTCAGATTTCGCCTGGTCAGAGAAACTAATTACATCCCGTTCCCCACACCTGCTCTGACTTAAACCAAGCAGCTCATTAATTCTCGCAGAGAAGCCCTCACACCCCCATTCTCCACCCACACCATTTATTAACCTTTGCCCATGGAGAGATATCGGCCTACATATAAGCGCTCTTGCCCACAACCCAACGCCTCTTGACTCATTCCCCTTTCGCTCAATGTATTCAAATAGCACCCCCTCCTGCACCATTATGCTTGTAGTAAGCCTGGCTCCGGACAACATGCGCTCACCTTCTTTCACCCTATCAACGACAATGTCACTTCCATTCCATAGACTGTTTAACTTTGCGTAGTCGTTGAATGCACGCCCATTTAAAATTCCGACACCCTCACTGGATATAAGACCTGCATTTGAGGCACCATCATACATAGCCGCAAACAAAGCCTCCGACGTCGCATCTTCAAGTAGAACTTTATAATTAGCAGGTTTTTTAGGCTGACTCATCATCAACGACTGCAGCTCTGCCTCGCCAGCCAAGTATTCCGGGCTACCGGCATCCAGTTTTGCAATACTCTTTTTCAATTTTTTGAATTTTTCAGCCCACAAATCAAAGGCCACATTCCACGCCATCAAATCATTGCCATACCTCTCTCGAACTGAACGCTGAAAATCTCTTACTGCCTCATACACCAAACCCTCCACAGTGGTTTTCCTAGCACCGGAATCTGCAACCAGCAATACATATAGCGACACCGGCCCCACAATCCCTCTCGGGCGCCGCACATCAATCAACCGCTGACTCACCAATGAAATCGCCCCCAAAACGGCCATGAGAGCCATACCTACCGGAACCTCAGCGTCGCTAGCGACCTTCTGCACAGACTGCATAACCAGCGGACAATCTCGCAGCAGCCATATATCAAAATCTTTATCCAGCCTTAAGCCCCCAGAATCTCTCGGAACCATATTTTTCCACTCGCCGCTCGGCTCACGAACACGCTCTTGATCATGCATAAAAAATCTCCAGATATTTTCCCCGGCAGCTATTCAGCCCGCCCCGCCTCTATACGCGCATCAATCCAATTGAGCACATCCACCTCAACCCACCCCACAGCGCCACCATGAGCACTACCGGACAATCGGATAGGCCTTGGAAAGCTCGGGTCAAATCGTGGCGATAGTGGATTCATCCAGTCATAGACGGCCGCTCTGGATACTGGAATCAGTTGCCTTAACCGGCTGAGCCGAATCATCTTCACCGACGAAGCTCTATCGCCCGATCCGCCAACCTGGTCACTACTCATGTCACTTGAGGATTTCATTCGCTGCCTCCTTATCTTCGCAGTCGAAGCAAATGCTATAGAGGCGTGCCTTTCGTAAATTCAGGTGTGCTTCCTCAATCTGAAAAAAACAAGCAGTCGCATATCTTTTTATCCATCTTTGTGGTAGCGGATAGCCGCTAGTTTCTCCGGACGCATCTGATCCCTTGCTACTCCTGCTACACGTAGCAGGAGTAGCAAGTGGTTTATCGACTCAAGAATTTTTCAAGCACACATAACCTCCATGACATCACCACCAAGGAGGTTCGCCCCATGTCATTGCAGTGCCCTCGCTGTCACTCTCCCAAAGTCGCTTCTTTCCATCACGCCATGAAAATCGGCGCGGCCATCGGCACGGTGGGCGGCGTTGCTCGTGGCGTCAGCGCTGCCCTGGCTGGCGGTCAGGCGGGCGCAGCTATCGGCGCGTTCGCTGGGCCGGTAGGCATCACCCTCGGTTCGGTATCGGGTGCCATCCTCGGCGGCCTGGCCGGAGGGGTTGGTGGCTGCGCGCTCGGCGCTCAGCTCGGTGAGTCGCTCGACCGTCACGTCCTGGCCCACAACCTCTGCCTGCTCTGCGGTCATCGCTTCAACCTGCCGGCATGATCCGGCGCCCACGCTCTCCTTCATTTCAATCGTCCGGTCGGTGCTGCGCCTCGCGCAGCGCTTTATGCCGGCTTGCACCCAAAGGAATCGTTCACATGGCACATCTCGTCGAAACCATGGCCTATGCCGGTGCCACTCCCTGGCACGGCCTCGGCAATCAACTCACGCAGAAACAACCCATTGAGGTCTGGCAACGCGAGGCCGGCATGGACTGGCAGATCCAGGAAAGCCCCGTGCATTTCAAATCGGATGCCGTCGGCCACTTGGGCGCTATCCACTCCTTCCCCGAGCAGAAGGTGCTGTTCCGTTCGGATACCAAGGCCCCGCTGTCGGTGGTATCCAACCGCTATCACACCGTGCAGCCTCGGGAAGTGCTCGAGTTCTACAGAGACCTCACCGAGGTCTCCGGTTACGAGCTGGAAACGGCCGGCGTGCTCAAGGGCGGGCGCAAGTTCTGGGCGCTGGCGCGTACCGGGCAGGGTGCAGCGCTCAAGGGTAACGACCAAGTCAATGGCTACCTGCTGTTGGCGACCTCCTGCGACGGCACCCTGGCCACCACGGCAACGCCGACCACTGTTCGCGTGGTCTGTAACAACACCCTGACCATCGCCCTGGACGGCACCAGCCGCGCGATCAAGGTGCCGCACAACACCCGCTTCGATCCGAAGATGGTGAAGAAGCAACTCGGCATCGCTGTCTCGCAATGGGATGACTTCATGTACCGCATGCGCGCACTGGCCGAGCGCAAGGTGCAGTGGCATGAGGCGCTGGGCTTCTTTATGAACGTGCTGTGCGAGACCAATCCGACCGGCGCGCTGCCGGAGGTACTGCCCAACGAGCGCGCCCTGCGCAAGGTACAGGAGCTGTACGAAGGCCGTGGCCGGGGCAGTCAGCTGGACTCGGCACGCGGCACCGCCTGGGGCCTGCTCAACTCAGTGACCGAGTTTGTCGATCACGAGCGCCGTGCCCGCAGCAACGAGTACCGCATGGACTCGGCCTGGTTCGGCCAAGGCGCGCAGATCAAGCAACGTGCCCTGGACACCGCTCTGCAACTGGTCGCCTGACCGCTTACCTCTTCCACCCCATAACGCCCGATCAGCCTCGTCGCTGATCGGGCGTTTCTATTTCCGTAAGGTGAACGCTATGACAGCTACTCCGTTGAGCCGCACCAGCAAGTCGCGCCCGGCGCTGCGCTTGATCAGTACCAAGGAACTACCGCGTGAAGATTGGCTGGCGGTGCGTAAGCAGGGCATCGGCAGCTCGGATGCCGGCGCAGCCGTGGGCCTCAACCCCTATAAGTCGCAGCTAGAGCTGTGGCTGGAAAAGACCGACCGCGACACCACGTTGCCCAAGGCCGACCCCCACGATGAAGAAAGTCCGATGTACTGGGGTAATGTCCTCGAACCGGTCGTGGCCTGGCATTACAGCAAACGCACGAAGAACAGGGTGCGGCGCATCAACGCCGTGCTGCAGCATCCCGATCCCGAGCTGCCCTGGATGCTGGCCAACATCGACCGCGAGGTGATCGGCGCTGACGATGTGCAGATCCTCGAATGCAAGACCGCCGGCATAAACGGGGCACGCCTCTGGAAGGAAGGCGTACCCGAGTACGTGCAGTTGCAGGTGATGCACCAGCTCGCCGTCACCGGCAAGCAGGCGGCGGATGTGGCGGTGCTGCTCGGTGGCCAGACGCTGGAGATCCACCGCATCGAGCGGGATGAGCTGTCAATCAGCATCCAAAACTTTCCAGGTAACAGCGTCCAAAAGTTTCCAGTTGCTCAGGTGCTTTTCACCGCTTTTTTGCGTTGCTTGAAACGGAACGAATCGTTGCC
>Ga0209343_10008795_pt1 | contig 11668 bp, 9 predicted proteins | sample RifCSPlowO2_02_FD_184026 | JGI IMG/M metagenome (GOLD analysis project Ga0209343, IMG submission 184026) | Groundwater microbial communities from Rifle, Colorado - Rifle CSP2_plank lowO2_0.2 (SPAdes) (version 2) | ecosystem: Environmental > Aquatic > Deep subsurface > Groundwater | place: Rifle... | reverse complement strand
CGATCAGGCGCGCGACGGAATGTTTCTCCATGTACTCGCTCATGTCGATGCGGATCAAATGGTCTTCGGAATCAAACATGAATCCGGCCAGCGCCTTGCACAGCTCGGTTTTGCCCACGCCAGTCGGGCCGAGAAACAGGAACGAGCCATAGGGGCGATTCGGATCGGACAGGCCGGAGCGCGAGCGGCGAATCGCATCGCTGACCAAACGCACCGCCTCATCCTGACCAACCACGCGTTCATGGATTTTTTCTTCCATCTTGAGCAGCTTGTCGCGCTCACCCTGCATCATCTTGGATACCGGGATGCCGGTCGCGCGGCTCACCACTTCGGCGATTTCTTCCGCGCCGACCTGGGTGCGCAGCAGCTTGTTCTTCTGCCCGCCGCCTTCTGCCTCGCGCTGCGTAGCCTCTTTCAGTTTTGCTTCGAGTTGCGGCAATTTGCCGTATTGCAGCTCGGCGACTTTTTCCAGTTTGCCCTCGCGTTGCAGTCGAACGATCTCGGCGCGCACCTGTTCCATTTCTTCCTTGAGGTGCGCCGTCCCTTGCGCCGCGCCCTTCTCCGCCTTCCATATCTCTTCGAGGTCGGCGTATTCGCGCTCCAGTTTTCTGATTTCATCCTCGATCAATGTGTGGCGCTTCTGCGAGGCTTCGTCCTTTTCCTTCTTCACCGCTTCGCGCTCGATCTTGAGCTGGATCAGGCGGCGATCGAGCTTATCCATCACCTCAGGCTTGGAGTCGATTTCCATCTTGACGCGTGCGGCCGCCTCGTCGATCAGGTCGATCGCCTTGTCCGGCAGAAAGCGGTCGGTGATGTAACGGTTGGAAAGCTCCGCTGCTGCGACGATGGCCGGGTCGGTGATTTCCACGCCGTGATGCAATTCGTATTTTTCCTGCAAGCCGCGCAGGATAGCGATGGTGGATTCCACCGAGGGTTCATCCACCAGCACCTTCTGGAAGCGGCGTTCCAGCGCGGCATCTTTCTCGACATACTTGCGGTATTCGTCCAGCGTGGTCGCGCCGATGCAGTGCAGTTCGCCTCGCGCCAGCGCGGGCTTGAGCATATTGCCCGCGTCCATCGAGCCTTCCGTCTTGCCCGCGCCGACCATGGTGTGCAGCTCGTCGATGAACACGATGATGCGCCCTTCTTCCTGGGCGATTTCCTTGAGCACGTTTTTCAGGCGCTCCTCGAATTCGCCGCGATATTTCGTGCCCGCCAGCAGCGCCGCCATGTCGAGGCTCAGCACTTTCTTGCCCTTGAGTGTTTCCGGCACTTCCTCGTTGATGATGCGCTGCGCCAGACCTTCCACAATCGCGGTCTTGCCCACGCCCGGCTCGCCGATCAGCACCGGGTTGTTCTTGGTACGGCGTTGCAGTACCTGGATCGCGCGGCGGATTTCGTCATCTCGCCCAATGACCGGGTCAAGCTTGCCCTGCCTTGCGCGCTCGGTCAGGTCCAGCGTGTATTTCTTTAGCGCCTCGCGCTGCCCTTCGGCTCCGGCGCTATCAACGCTTCCATCACCACCGCGCACCGCATTGATCGCCTGCTCCAGCGGCGCACGCGCCACGCCATGTGCTTTTAACAGCCGTCCGGTTTCCCCCTTGTCGTCGCAGGCGGCAAGCAAGAACATTTCCGAGGCGATGAACTGGTCGCCGCGTTTCTGCGCCGCCTTGTCGGTGAGATTGAACAGATTAGACAAGTCGCGCCCTACCGTCACTTCGCCGCCATGCCCTTCGACCTTGGGCAGGCGTTCCACAGCTTGCGCCAGCGCAGTTTTTAACGGCGTGACATTGCCGCCCGCGCGCGCCAGCAGCGAACCCGCCCCGCTATCGGCATCATTGAGCAAGGCCAGCAACAGATGCTGCGGCTCGATGAACTGGTTGTCCGCGCCGACTGCCAGACTTTGTGCATCGGCCAGCGCCTGTTGGAACTTGGTAGTGAATTTGTCGAAACGCATGTCGCACACCTTTTAGTAATTCGATTGTTCGCTACATGGGGGAAGCCTGCAATAATTTCAAGCCTGCAGATCGCATTCCGGATACGACGGGGATACCGCCCCTAAGTTGGCAAGCCCGAAAAGAATGAAATGCGGAGACGGAAATATACGCTAAACTTATCAAAATGTAATAAAACAACCCGAAGGAAACGTTCATGCAAAAGGTTTCACGTTTTCGCGGCATGGCCGGTGAAGTGATATATCAATTCATGCTGCCAAAAACATTGATTTCGGCGCTACCCATTTTAATCATCTTCTCCATGCTGTGGCTTATCACCACCATGATCGAAGACTTGACCGGATTTTCCGCCCTGCCTGTCTTTTTCATAGCCTATGCCATGATGGCCGGGCACTTTTCGTTGCCTGCCCTGCAGGGGGTTTTCGATAGCAATTTTTTTGCCGGCACGGATACCGGGAACAAACTCTGGCCATTTACCCTGCGATATCTGGCTCTCGTCTTGGCCTGCACCCTTCCACTTGCTTTGTTTGCTTCGCTGACAGTAGGCCTGAAATCGTTTCCGGGTAGTGCGGCGGAGATACTTGTCCCTCTGGCATCAATACAGCAAAGTTCGGACAGGTTATCCCTGACGGCGATAGTGCTTGTGTCCATGCTTCTGCTGACGCTTTGCCTCATCATCGCCACCCGCGCCAGAACGTTGCGGGAAGCGTTCAGCCTGGACATGTGGGCTTGGCTGTTATCCGAACGCCGCGCCGATTTGCCAATTTTCTACGTCGCATTAGCTGGTGGCCTGGTTATTTTTTTCGGCATTTACCTGATTCCGTTCGCACTGTTTTTTTTCCTCGCATTCAAGATGTCAACACAATGGGGCGTATTCGTTTCGGGGCTTTTCTACCTATGGGTGCTCGCTGCCACACCTATTTTGCTGGGGCGTATGTGCGGCGCATTTGTAACCGGTGAAAATGATCTGGATTTTGCAACAGAAAATATTCTGGCTTTACTGGGAGTCGTGCCGTCAACGGCATCCCCCCAGATGGAACTGAAACTTACAACGGGAGCGGATCAGCCTCAGCCAATTGAAAAGAAGCTCAGCTTTAACGAAATGGTAGCAAAAGTACGCGCTTTACCCATTGATACATTGACCTCTGAGATTGGCAAAACAGAGGCTCTTCTTGCTACACGACCGCATGATCCATACATTGCTGTTGAGCTTGCCATGTTGTACCGAAGGGCAGGTGAAGCGGAAAAAGCTCTGAAAGCGGCGGCCAGAGCCATTACCAAAGCAATAAATAACGGCTACGCTGAAATTGGTGTGTCGTTATTCCGAGGCTTCGCCAAGGAGCGCGCTGACCTTGGTCTCGATGCGCAAACACTGGAAATCATCGGCAATATTTTGTTGAAACAAGAGCTTGTGCTGGATGCGGGCTGGTGCTTGCATGAAAGCGCCATCCTCGCGGGAGATATGCTCAAAGCGCAGAAAAAACTGATGCATGTCGCCACCATTGCCGAGGAAACCGGAAGGTACAAGGAATCGATCGCACTTTATAATTTTTTTATTTCGGCATATCCGCATACAAACCTTGTGCAATACGCCAAACAAGGAAAAAACCGGGCAGAGGCAGCGCAAGATTAGTTGTTAACCCTTAACATTTTTCATATCGCGATAATTCGCAACCCATTCTAACTATTGACTTTTACAGAAAAAAAGCGTATATATAAAACCGTCACTAAAGAGTGAAGCAGCATGTAATCATGGTTATCTCAGTAAACTATCCGTTGTCGGCTGCAATCGGTGCCTATACAAGTGAGGCGCGGGCGGATACTGTGTCGCAAAATTCACTCGTTACGCAGCAATCTCCCCTCACATCCATCACGCTTGACCCCCTCTCAGCGCTGCGGCGCATCGAGACCAGCACGGTTACACAGTTAAGCTCATATGGCCAGGTCAAATCCTCCCTTGCAGATTTGCAGGACAGGGCGAGTGCGCTCAAGAATCTCAACCAGCCTCCGACGCTGTCGGATTTCAAGGGGGTTGTTCAGGCCTTTGTACAATCGTTCAATTCGATTACCCAATCCGTCAATAATTTGACTTCGAAAAAGGGTGCCTTAAATACGGAGAGCCGCCCCAGTCAAGCCCTGAATGACATCCGCAAGGCCGCTGGTGGCACTAAAGGAAATGCGCTTTCTTCATTAAAAGAATTGGGGATTTCACAGCAAACCGACGGCACATTCGCCATCGACCGTAAGCAACTGGAAAAATCTTTCAAGGATAACCAAAAAGACACGCTGTCTGCGGTTTCCGATCTCGCAAGCCGCGTCATGCAAGCAACAGACAAATTGCTTTCCGACAATGGCGCCATCGGTAAAAAAGTAAATGACTTGAGCGCACGCGTCAATGAACTCGAAGACGCATACAGCGCCGTGCAGGGCTATCTGGATACCCAGCAAAAACCCAAACAATCGCCAGCGATTCAGCCAACCGGCGGTTACACGGCGCGTATCGCAATAGGCGCTTACGTCAGCGTCGCATCGTTCCAGTAATTCTCGTTATACCGGTTCACATGCCGGTTATTTGCAGTAGGCGCTGACATCTTCCCGCGCCTTGGCGAGATTCTGTTGGCGCTGGCTATCATCCATATAACCCCGCTCACCATTTGCATTTAATACCTGAATGCGCATCCCGGATTCAAGTGTTTGCAGGTTTTGTTGTGCGGCAGCGCATTGGGCTTTCATCGCATCTGCCTTGGCTTTTTCCTGTGCAGCCTTTTCCGCAGCTTCTTTCTTTGCCTGTTGAGCCTTTTTGTACTCTGCATCAGCCTCCGCTATTGTTTTCGACCCGGCGGGCGCGCTCGCTGCAGCCACGCCGCTCGCACTCATGAGGCCACTTGCAACCGGAGTGGTGCGTAGCGTTTTTGCTTTCACATTGGCAGGAGGCGGCTGGTCGGAATAATGCACTTTACCGTCTGCATCAGTCCATTTTTTGAGATCGGCGAAAACATTCGCACTGGTAAAAGCCAACAAAATCAGCAGAAATTTTTTCATGGTAAACACCCCTGTGATTAACCCATTTCGGAACAAATGAAATTCAGCCGAGAAAACCTGCCGAATACGGATATCAGTCTAGCACATACGTAAATGGTGGTAAGCAGGCAAGGCACTCGGCGAATATTCGCAATTACGATTTCTAGCGGTGTTCGAAAGCATTTTAAATGCCTATTTCTTTCCTTCCACCCGCAGGCATGACCTCACACTTTTTACACCGTCCAAGGTCTTGATTTTCGAAACAGCCAAATTAACCTCCACTTTGGATTTTGCAACGCCCATCAGCACCACCCGCCCACCTACGGCCTTCCACCGCATATTCACCGAATGCACGCCTTGCGTGGCCGTCAGGGTGGCACCGATCTTTTTCTCGAGAAACAGGTTGGACGCCATGCTGCCGCCGCTCTCGACCGTATCAACAAAAATTTCATTTCTCAGCGACCGGATGCGTTTGTCTTTACCGGCCAGTTCCGCAGCCTTGCGCTTTGCATCCTGATTTTTCACCAACCCTGCCAGAACGGCATGCTGGGCAAACACCAGCACGGAAACTCCTTTGAGATCATCGCCTTTATTTTCCAGCAGATGCTTCGTGATCGCCGCATCAATTTCAACGTCATTCTTGACTTCGCTACTGCTTCGCACGTCCATCGCCGTAGAAATCAGGCTTCCGGCAATACTGGTTATCGGATCAAATGCCAGCGACGATTGCATAAAGCACAAGAGAAATAAGCCCAGCATGAAAAATCTGAATTTTCGGTTCTTTATTTTCATTATTTCCTCAAGGCATGCTTCAGATCATGCGCCGTGTAGCGATTTTATGGAACCTGTCATAACCGAACTCATGACAGGGCCTGCCTCCCCTTCTTTACAGTCTTGCATTGCGGCGTATGGCCGACCTAATTCTTTTTCAGCAGTGCTTTCAGGCTGGCGAATGGGTTATGTGTTGCCAATGTTTGGCTATCCACGCTCCTGTTACGTGTAGCCTCATCCATAACACGCGAGTGTTCGTTATCGTGACAATAAAGGCAGAGTAGTTCCCAGTTGCTGCCATCTGCCGGGTTGTTGTCATGATTGTGGTCTTTGTGATGCACTGTCAGCTCGCGCAGGCGCACTCCGGAAAATTCGCGACCGCACCGCCCGCATATCCATGGGAATAAATTAAGCGCCTGCTCGCGATAGCCGGCTTCACGCAATTCACGTTGTTGGCGTGCTTCGGCCACAATGCGGTCAAGCCGTGCGTGATCGGGTGTGGTGCGTTTAGCCATCGCTAATTGCTGGTTGATAATTTATTGGTTTGTTTAAACCTTGGTATCTCTTTGCAAAAAAGGACATTGCCCTCATTGTTATCAGCCGCAATCCTTTTGTTTATTGCTTGCGGCGATTCAGATGGAACTTACCGATACCATTTGAGATCGTGCCTTGGTGCGAAAGGAGAGACTCGAACTCTCACGCCTTGCGGCGCTGGAACCTAAATCCAGTGCGTCTACCAATTCCGCCACTTTCGCGCTGTTTGCTGCCAGCTTTTGGGGCGCGGATTATAGCACTAAGCTATCGGCTTTATTTCTACCACGGTGCGCCCGCGCAGCCTGCCTTGCAGCAATTGCGGAAACACTTGCGGCAACTCGGCGAAGGGCACGGCATGCGCTACTTTCGCCAGCAACTGCGGACGCAAATCGTCAGAAAGCCATTGCCATATTTTTCTGCGTAAAGGCATCGCGGTGGCGGCGGAATCAACACCGATCAGGCGCACCCCGCGCAGGATGAAGGGCATCACCGTGGTGTGCAACTCGACGCCGCCCGCATTGCCGAAGCTGGCGATCACGCCGTTCTGCTGCATGGTGCGCGTCAGCCACGCCAGCGTCTCACCGCCCACCGCATCCAGCGCGCCCGCCCACTGCGCCTTCTCCAGTGGGCGCGTACCCATCACCAATTTCTTGCGCGGCAAAATTTCCGTTGCGCCGAGCGACTTCAGGTAATCGTGCTCGCTGTCTTTTCCGGTCAGCGCGACCACGTGATAACCAAGCTGTGCCAGCATCTGTATCGCGAGGCTCGCCACCCCGCCGGTCGCGCCCGTGACGATCACCTTGCCGTTTTCCGGGCGAAGATCGTTCTGTTCGAGGCGATGAATGGATAGCGCGGCGGCAAATCCCGCCGTGCCGATTGCCATCGTCTCGAACAGCGTCAAACCTTGCGGCAGCGGCACCACCCAGTCGGCGGGCACCCGCACGTATTCGGCAAACCCGCCGTCGTGATCCACGCCCATGCCGTAGCCGGTCACAATCACCGCGTCGCCCGGCTTGAAGCGCGCATCGGATGAACTGGCCACCACACCCGCCACATCCACCCCGCCGACGCATGGAAAGCGGCGTATCACCTTGCCCGCGCCGGTGGCAGCAAGCGCGTCCTTGTAATTCACGCTGGAGTAATGTGTTTGGATGACGACTTCACCGGGGTCGAGATCGTCCAGCGTCAGCTCGACAAAACGCCCGGCGGATTGGTCGCTTTCTTCTAAGATGCGGTAGGCGTGAAAGTTCACTTACGCCTCGGTTGCGGTTGTTGCATATGCATAATCTACCTGCGATGCACGAAGCATGCTCAACGCTTTTCCATCGGTACAAAATCCCGCTTGGTCGCGCCGCGATACAACTGGCGCGGGCGCCCGATCTTGTGGTCCGTATCCGCGATCATTTCGTTCCATTGCGATATCCAGCCCACGGTGCGCGCCACGGCAAAAATCACCGTGAACATATTGACCGGGATACCCAGCGCGCGCAGCACGATGCCCGAATAGAAGTCCACGTTCGGGTACAGCTTATGATCGATGAAATACGGGTCGCTCAGTGCAACGCGCTCCAGCTCCATTGCCAACTCGAACAGCTTGTGGTTGCCCAGCTTGAGTTCTTCCACCACTTCGTAACAGGTCTGGCGCATCACCGCTGCTCGCGGATCCATGTTTTTGTAGACGCGATGACCGAAGCCCATCAGGCGGTATTTCTTGTCTTTCACGCCCTGCACATATTCGGGGACACGCGAGATATCGCCAATCTCCTCCAGCATCTTCAACGCGGCCTCGTTCGCGCCGCCGTGCGCCGGGCCCCACAGCGCAGTGATACCGGACGAGATACAGGCGAACGGATTAGCCCCGCTCGAACCGGCCAGGCGCACCGTCGAGGTGGAGGCATTCTGCTCATGATCGGCATGCAAAATCAGGATGCGATCCAGCGCGCGCACCAGTACCGGGTTCGGCTCGTAATCTTCAGCCGGATGAGCAAACATCATGTACATGAGGTTTTCCGCATAGCCGTATTTGTTCTTCGGATACATGAACGGAGAGCCGGTGTAGTATTTGTGCGCCATCGCCGCGATGGTCGGCACTTTCGCCAGCATGCGCATCGCCGAAATCTCGCGGTGCCGCGGGTCGTTGATATCCAGCGAATCGTGATAGAACGCCGACAGCGCGCCCACTACGCCGACCATAACCGCCATCGGGTGCGCATCGCGGCGGAAGCCGGAAAAGAATTTCGCCATCTGGTCATGCACCATGGTGTGGTGCGTGACGATATCCTTGAACCCGGCAGACTGCGCCGCATCAGGCAACTCGCCGTTCAGCAGCAGGTAGCACACCTCGAGAAAATCGGAATGCTCGGCCAGTTGCTCGATCGGATAGCCACGGTAGTAGAGCAACCCGGCATCGCCGTCAATGAACGTGATCTTCGAGGTACAACTGGCCGTGGCGAAGAACGCCGGATCATAAGTGAACAGACCAAGCTTGGTGATATTGTGAATATCGAGTACGTCCGCCCCCAGTGTGCCGGACAGTATCGGCAATTCGACACTGCGCCCATCATCCAGCGTCAGCGTTGCAACACGTTTGCTTTCCATAAATTCTCTCCCTGTGTTTGCGGGCAGGATGCCCGCGCTCCAACAAATCAAGCCGCCCTGATCTTCTCCAGCAACGCCTGTTGCTCGCCCGGCGCCGCTTCCTGTCTGCCCGCAATCATATCCCAGAGCGGGTTGTCGGGCATGTCCAGCAACACCTCGAACGCCTGCCGTCCGGCATCATCAAGCTGCGCATAGTGCGCCTCGATAAAACGCCCCAGCACGATGTCCAGTTCCAGCAAACCGCGCCGCGCACGCCAGCGCACCCTTTCCAGCAACCTATCCCCTCTCCCCTCGTGGGAGAGGGGTTGGGGAGAGGGGGTTAAAACTTGAAGGATTTTTTCCATCACTGATTCCGTCTGCCCCAACACTTCATTATTCCAAAAACGCATCACCTCAAACCCCTGGCCGCGTAACCATTCATCCCTTTGCATATCTTGGGTATTGTCGAAATGTTGACCACCATCGACCTCAATCACCAATTTAGCCTCGAAGCACACGAAGTCAACAATGTAATTTCCCAGTGGTTGCTGTCGTTTGAACTTCGCCCTGATAAATCGATGAGCTCGCAGACGATACCAAAGCAGTTTTTCTGCATCTGTCATATTGCTGCGAAGCTGCTTTGCAAATACCTGCTGAGATAAACTCATCCCCCTCTCTCTAACCCTCTCCCACCGGGGGAGAGGGAACTCTACACCATGCGCTTAACCATCATATCCTTGATATGTCCAATCGCCCCGGTCGGGTTCAATTCCTTCGGGCACACATCCACGCAATTCATGATGGTGTGGCAACGAAACAGCCGGTATGGGTCTTCCAGGTCGTCGAGGCGTTCGCTGGTGGCATGGTCGCGCGTGTCGGCGATGAAGCGGTATGCTTGCAGTAATCCCGCCGGGCCGACGAATTTGTCCGGGTTCCACCAGAATGAAGGGCATGACGTGGTGCAGCAACCGCACAGGATGCACTCATACAAACCATTCAGATGTTCGCGCTGCGCGGGTGATTGCAACCGCTCGGTTTCCGGCGGCGGATCGTTGTTGATCAAGTAGGGTTTGATCGAATGGTATTGCTTGAAGAACTGCGTCATGTCCACGATCAGATCGCGGATCACCGGCAAGCCCGGCAGCGGGCGCAACGTGACCGGTTCTTTCAGCGACGAGAGCGGCGTGATGCACGCCAAGCCGTTGCGCCCGTTGATGTTCATCGCATCCGAACCGCACACCCCCTCGCGGCAGGACTTGCGTAGCGATAAACTGTCATCCTGTTCCTTCAGCATCAGGATGGCATCCAGCAGCATCTTGTCGCCCGCCTCGATGTCCAGCTCGTAGTCCTGCATATACGGTGCGGCATCGGTGTCAGGATTGTAGCGATAGATCTTGAATTTCATTGGAACTCCTAAAGCTTGTAGCCGGTAGCTTGTAGCTCGTAGCAAATTCGGGTGGCTACCCGCTACATGCTACAAGCTACCCGCTTAGTACACCCGCGCCTTGAGCGGGAACGATTCCACGGTCAACGGCTTCAACCGCACCGGTTTGTATCCCAGGCGGCGTTCGTCGCTGAAATACAGGCTGTGCTTGAGCCAGTTCACATCGTCGCGCTGCGGGAAATCGTCGCGCGCATGGGCGCCGCGGCTTTCAGTACGCGCCGCCGCCGCGGTCATGGTCGCCTGCGCGACCTCGATCAGGTTATCCAGCTCCAGCGCTTCGATGCGCGCGGTATTGAACACCTTGCTCTTGTCCTGAATCTCCGTATGCGCGGTGCGCTCGGCGATCTCTGTGATTTTCTCCACGCCTTCGGCCAGCAATTCCGGGAAGCGGAACACGCCGCAATGTTTCTGCATCGCCCTGCGCATCGCGTCGCCGACCTCGGAAACCCGCTCGCCGTTTTTCTGGTTTTCCAGCCGCGCCAAGCGCGCCAGAGAGCGCTCGGCGGAATCGGCAGGCAGGAGTTTGGGATGCGGGTGGCTTTGCAGGTCTTCGATGATCTGCCTGCCCGCTTCGCGCCCGAACACCAGCAGATCCAGCAGCGAATTGCAGCCCAGGCGGTTCGCGCCATGCACCGACACGCAGGCGCATTCGCCCGCCGCGTACAGGCCGTGCACCACTTCTTCCGGGCCGTGGTGATAGGGCGCGACGACCTGTCCGTGATAGTTGGTGGGGATGCCGCCCATCATGTAATGCGCGGTCGGCACGACGGGGATCGGATTTTTGGCCGGATCGACATGGGCGAATTTCAGCGCGATTTCGCGGATGCCCGGCAAACGCTGCCGGATCACGTCGTCGCCGAGATGATCCAGCTTGAGCATGACGTGGTCGCCGTGCTTGCCGCAGCCGCGTCCCTCGTTGATCTCGATGGTCATGGCGCGCGACACCACGTCGCGGCTGGCCAGATCCTTGGCGTTCGGCGCGTACTTCGGCATGAAGCGTTCGCCGTCCTTGTTCACCAGATAGCCGCCTTCCCCGCGCACCCCCTCGGTGATCAGCACCCCCGCGCCATACACGCCGGTCGGATGGAACTGGAAGAATTCCATGTCTTCCAGCGGAATCCCGGCACGCGCCGCCATGCCCAGCCCGTCGCCGGTATTGATATAGGCATTGGTGCTGGATTGAAAAATGCGCCCCGCGCCGCCGGTCGCAAACAGCGTGGCGCGCGCATGGAAGATCATCACTTCGCCGGTTTCGATTTCCAGCGCGGTCACGCCGAGCACGTCGCCGTCCGCGTCGCGGATCAGGTCGAGCGCCATCCATTCGATGAAAAAATGCGTGTTGGCTTTCACGTTCTGCTGGTACAGC
>Ga0209343_10008794_pt1 | contig 11669 bp, 10 predicted proteins | sample RifCSPlowO2_02_FD_184026 | JGI IMG/M metagenome (GOLD analysis project Ga0209343, IMG submission 184026) | Groundwater microbial communities from Rifle, Colorado - Rifle CSP2_plank lowO2_0.2 (SPAdes) (version 2) | ecosystem: Environmental > Aquatic > Deep subsurface > Groundwater | place... | reverse complement strand
AAGCCACTCTGGGAGTTGAGAAAAATCAGTATTGTGTCCCCGAATATCGTCCGCGCTATCGAATCCTTGCCAAACTCGACTTGCTCCAGGCCTCGAATAGCTCGTCGAAGGAAAATGTCCTCCGACTGAGGAATCCTTTACCTTTTTGAAGCAAATCCTTGTTGATCGGCGGATTGAAGACCAAGCGGGGAGTTCCGAGGAACGCAAAGCTTCGTTGATGCCTTTCATTCCAATAGCCCCACCGTTGACGCATCTCTAGAAGTACCCTTTTATGCTTCTTCACCCACCAACCGCTTTGCTGCCGCTTTGCCGCTGCGATAAATGATGGCCACGTATCGACAACCTCAACGGCCTCGATCTTCGCAACATAACTGACTCCGCTAAATATTCCTGGATGTTCGCGGGCAACCCGCTGTCCGAAATGCGGGGCAAAATATAAAGCCCGGGAGATGGTGCCGCCTCCCTTCTCAAGCCAGCACCCGTATATGTGACACTTCAAGAACGTGTTAACGGTCAACACATCGTTGAGTTCACGTGCATAGATTTCTATCGAGTCTTTGCTACGAATCAATTGGTGTTCACGCATATACATGATCAACTCCTTTGCCAGATGACGAACATAGGGCTTTCCGTTCTTCGTAACCAGTGATTCAAGAAACTGTCCGACCCGCGCCCATGTCCGATACTTCAGCCGGCGTGATCTTTGCGCTGAGTTCGGAACATAATTCGTAAGGAGATATTTTTGATCGGCGTCATATTTGTTCACTTGATTCTTTGGATCAGTCCAGACAACCTTGGCCTCGACGATTATCCGCCCCGATGCAGTCTCAACCAGGATATCCGCCCGATCACGCTCATAGTCTGCCTCGATACCAACGGCGGAGATTGGTCTCTTCAAGGAGAAGAATTCTTTCCACGAAGTTGGGTCGTGGGCGATGAGGTATCCCAGCATCGCCGTAATTCTGGTCTCGCGGAGAGTTCCTCCTAGCGATCCGAGAAAGCTGCTCACGGGGACTTGTCCCCGCATCAGAGTGAGTATGTCTTTGGAGGCTGCGCTAGCCACGCGCTGAAAACCAGATTTCTGATGCAAGCTCCACCGCAATTCCGAGCGAATATTTATCTAAGTATGTCGTGGTGGCACATAAGGGAGTCGCGTAATCGCGGGTACCGGAGTCGTCGGTACTGAGGTTGCATTCTGCACCGTAACTCAATGTAAAACGCTTGCCCCATTGTATTGATCTATTCATTGCGTGCACTCCGTAAAGCCTTCGCGGAAACTCTTCTAGTCTTTTTCTTGGATCGAGACGCCAACGCTCCTTGCATATTGAACGGCGGCCCCAGCGACTGCTCGTATGGAGTCGAGCATAAAATTACAGACTTCTGCCAAGTCATGCATCTCAAACCTTATGAGAGTTCCTATCGGAAACGATTTGCAACGCTCGATAAATTTCAGCTGTGCCGTTCCCGGTTCAGGTAACACCACACCGAAAAACTCATTCGCTGAAAGGATTTTCTCGGATTCCAGCTCGATTTGGAAATCCATCCCGGTCCACTTCACTTCTAACGCTTGCCCTTGATTGCGATCCTCGGAACCTACTTTACCCAGTCGATGAGTCAGGCAGTTACGGGCTTTATTAATGCTTACAACAAAATCCGGGTAGCGTGGTTTAACACCAAACCTCAAGTCCAGTTTCTGGAGCTTATATTCGATCCCCTTCCGCCGAAATGTCGAGTCACGCTTTTCCGCCGCTGTAGGTTCAAGCTTTTGCTTGCTGCATGCTACGAACTGGCATACCTGGTGAATACCATCAAGAAAAACCGCGTAGCGTTCAGTCACTTCCCTTAGCCCGTTTGCTATTATCCATGCACCGAATTCTGTTTTGAAGTGGCCCAAGGTATCGTCATTGACGTTAGAGGGAATTAATTCCATGTGCATTTTGGTTTGCACGTTCTGAATACTGCTCAGTTGGTAGCTCTTAAAAGCAGGATCATGAGCCGCGTTCAGACCCAACCCCATGAATACCGCTGCTCGGCGGACTCCCTTTAGGCCAACCTCAGCGACCTTATCAAAATCTATTACCACCGGTGGCATAAATCGTTTGGTAGAACTCAGGCCCTTATAGCTCTCGTCCACCGGTGCTCGCCGCGACGGTGGAATCACTGAATCCCGGCGGCCTTCAGGTATCTGAGATCGATGAATCGCCCCGCGCCTCTTGCAGTTCTCGATCCGCGTAATTCCGGCGCCGGTGATCAGAGAAGGGCTCGGCGTCTACCCTATCCTTGGCGAACCCGTTCACCTTCCACGACTTGCAGAGGAGGCAACCGGCCCGGCGATTTTTCGGACGCTTACGCTTGTGATGCGCCATTGGTTAACGTCGCACGTTTGTCATTTTGGCGGCGACGGCGATTGCTTGCCTTCTTGGCGTCAACCTTCCGGCCATAGAAGGCGCCGCGACCTTTTTTGGCTCCCGCGTGCTCGGTTTTTTTGGCGTTGTAAGCCATAGCGCTTAGCTGAAAGAGGTTAGTTCTACCTGTAGCCGTTTTTTTCGCGCGTCGTTGACGATGTTTTCGAGCTGCCTGGCGATTCGGTCGTCGATCCAGTCCGCGCTGCACTGGCTGCAAACCGTAGCCGGTACTTTCCGGACGACAACAACACCGAATTCCAAATCGGCGGTAAACGTCGTCGTCCCGGTTCTCTTCGTTCCGGCACAGAGAGGGCATAATTTCTTCGATTTTTTTCTATTCACTTCTTTCTCAACACATAGCTTCAATGCTTTCAAAATAGCAATAAGAGCATGGCCCGCGCAACGTTGTCAGCCAGGCGCGCCGCAACGGTGAAACTTCTGAATGCCAGCAGCATTTGGGCGAGGGGCTTGAGGCAACAGGTGCGAAAGAAGAGAAGCACATCTTGGCTTTTTGAGCTATAGTAACCTATGTGTTCCCGTGTGGCGATCTTGCTCGGCGGCGGAACTAAGAAGCGACAACAGGAGGATATACGGCGCGCCCAGGCCCTGTGGATCGAATATAAGCGGAGTAAAAAAGAGGAGAATTGAAATGCCACTCACTAGAGACTTTAAAGAAACCATCCAGAAGCGCGCTAGCCGAGACGGGGCGTTCCGCGAAGCACTCTTGAAGGAGGCTGTCGATGCCTTACTCTCGGGAGACGTGGAAACTGGCAAGACGGTCCTGCGCGACTATATCAACGCCACCGTGGGTTTCGATGCGTTGGCCACTATCACCAAGAAATCGCCGAAGAGCCTGATGCGCATGCTTGGTCCTAAAGGTAACCCACAGGCTCGCAACTTCTTTGAAATTGTCGCCTACCTCCAGAAAAAAGAAGGTCTTCACCTAAAGGTTCGCTCCGCGTAGGATTTACCGCGTAACCGCGCCCTCCGCGACGATGGAACTATTGAATCCCCGCCGCTTTTAAATAACGCAGATCGACGAAGCGCTCCGCTGGCGCGACCGGGGTCGGGATCGCGCCCACTTCGCCCATGAGCTTGAGCGCGCGATCGAAGGCTTTGAGGTCCAACTCGCCCCGCTTGGGCAGGACGTTTTTGTCGGGCTCCGTATACGGCGCGAAGAGCTGCCGGGCGATCTCGTCGGAGACTTTCAGTGATTCCTTGACGATGCTCGTCACCTCGGCGCGATTCTTGGGATCGTTCATGAATTCATAGGAAGCGGCGAGGCCGCGCACCGTGCGCACCAGCGGCTCCTGGTTTTTCTCGCCCCAGGCGCGCCGCGTCATATCGACGTTGAAAATCAGGTCCGCTCCCGCTTCGTACGTAAAGGCCAAACGCGGGCCCTGTTTGATTGCGTTTAAATCTTCCGGCTGGCCCATCGGCACCGCGGCACACTCCCCCGACTTGAGACACTCGAAGCGCGCCGCCGTGCCGACGACGGCCTTGGCCTGATAGTCCGAAATCTTGATGCCCTTCTGAGCGAGCAGCCGCACGGTCGAGAGCGTGATCGTGTCGCCGGGAGTCGAGAGACCGAGCACCTTTCCCTTGAGATCAGCGAAGCTCTTGATCTCCGATCTGACGATCAGGCTGTAGACCGGGTTGGTGGTCTGCGCCACGATCGCCACCGCGTCGGAGCCCTTGAGCACCGCCTGAATCAGGTACGGCGTGGCGTTCTTGCCGGCGTCGATCTCTCCTTTGTCGAGCGCGGCGACGATCCTGTCGGTGCCGCCGGGAATCGGCACGACCACGAGATTGATCCCTTCGCGGACAAAGAATCCCTTGCGCTCGGCGACGGTGAGCGGCAACGACGACAAGCTCCGCGCCGACGCCGAGTTCTGCCCGTAGCGTAGCGTGATCATCTCCGCGGCGTGAGCAGCATCAATGATGCTCGCGCAAATGAGCGCGCTGACAATCAAAATAATTCGCTGATTCATGCTCCCCTCCGGACGATCCTGACTGACTCTGCCTTGCCACTCGTCAGTGCGCGACCTCGCGGCCCCTTATATCGCGCTCAGCTCCTTCCGTCGAGGGGAAAAGTATGATCGGGTGCACATGACAATCGTCAAACGCAAAAAAGAGGGGTGGCTGTTTTGCAGCCACCCCTCTTTCAACTAGTAAACTAATTTGCTTCCTAGCCTTCGATGACCTTGCGCCACTTCGCCCGGATCTTCTCGCGCAGCTCGGGAGAGGACTCGGCGACCGGCGGGAAGTCTTTCATCCACTCGAACGGACGGCACGCGTCGATGACCGCGCGGGAGTTGAAGCCCTTCTTGCCCGGCTGGATGCGCGGATCGAGCGGACCGCTCCAGCAGCGGCGCAGAATCTCGATGGACTCCACCGGATCGGAGCGGCTGGACAGCGCCCAGAGCACGTCAAAGGTGTTGGTCGGGTCAATATCCTCATCGACCACGATCACGTAGCGGCCGAGGTACGCTCCGGCATGGACTTGCGACGCGGCGAGCATCGCCTGGCGCGCGTGGCCCGGATAGCGCTGCTTGATCGAAATGATGTTGAACAAGCGGCCACCGCCGGCCTCATGGCACCACACGCCTTTGACGTCGGGAACGCCGCACTTTTCGACCTGCTCCCAGATCAGTGCCGCCTTCACCATGCATTTGGCGATGGAATAATCCGACGGCGGTCTGCCCGGGCGCGCGCAGCAAAGAATCGGATCGTTTCGGTAGTAAATGTTTTCGACGCGGACCACCGGCTCCGGCCGGCTCGAACTGGCATAATAGCCGGTCCATTCCCCGAAGGGACCTTCGGTCTTTCGGTCGGTCGGGTCCATCCAGCCTTCGATGACGATTTCCGCGTTGGCCGCGAACGGCAGGCCGGTGGATTTGCCTTCGATCACCTCGACGGGCGCGCCTTTTAGGCCGCCGGCATAATCGAATTCAGAGACGCCGTAGTCGATCTCGTTGCCCGAGACCATGAACAGCACCGGATCTTGTCCGACGGAGATGACGACCGGGCAAGGCTTGCCACGCTCGAAATACTTCGCCCGCTGGATGCTGCCGTGCTTGCCCGGCGAAATGTAGAGGCCCATGCTGTTTTTGTCATGAACCATGCCGCGGTAAGCGCCGAAATTCACCCAGCCTTCATCGGGATCGCGAGTCGTCACCAAACAGGCGGTGCCGATAAAGCGGCCGCCGTCGAGCTCATGCATGAAGGGAACGGGGAACTTGAGCAGGTTGACCTTGTCGCCGCTGTCCACGTTCTCAAGAATCGGTCCCTTGGAAACGACCTTATGCTTGATCGGCTCATGGGTGACGAGCTTCTGGCGAAAAGCGCGCACCAAGTCCAGGTTGGAAAGCTCCATCGGCAGACCTAAATTCAACGCCATCCGTTTGAATGAAGCGTTTTGCGCGAACAGCGTGCGGTAACCTTTGGGGTAGCCCGGCACGTTGTCAAAAAGAACCGCCGGAACGACGCCGCTCTTGGACTCGCGTGATAGAATCTCCGCGAGGGTGCCCATTTCCAGGTTCCAATCGACGCCGTCGACTTTCTTTAACTCGCCGAAGCTGTCGACGATCTCAAGCCAATCGCGCAGGTCGGTGTATTTCGGTGTTTTGCCGGACTTGATTTCGTCTTCGGTTAATTTTCTCGCCTCCAGGGCCGTCATGTTCAATTCTCCTTTCGCCTTCAGCGATGGGTTATTTTAGTCACCTAACATCGATTCATCAACACCTTCCGTGTCATCGGCAGGTAATCCATTGCAACTCTTTGGGTCCAAGTGGAGATAGACCTTTTCTCCGGGGCTGATTGTGTTAAACGGGTGAGTATGCACCGCCAACAGGTCGTCTCCCACCGCGATTTTGCAGTGATAAGCGTCGCCCATGAAAATCGCCTCTTTGACCGTTCCCTCAACGACATTGTCTAAGGATTGCGGTTTCTCTTTGTGCACCGGAATATTTTCCGGACGAATCGAAATGACCGCCGCCTGGTCCCTTTTCAGGCCCGGCGCCGGTATGAAGCTTAGAATGCCTTTCTTTGTCTGCATCTTGGCGGGCCTGGAATCCCCATCCACCTCAAGCACTTTGCCGTCAATCAGATTGGTGAGTCCCAAAAAGGTCGCCGTGAACCTTCTCTTCGGACGACTGTAAAGCTGGTGCGGTGAGCCTATTTCGATGAGTTTTCCGCCGTGCATCACGGCGATCTGATCGGATATGGCCAGCGCCTCGGCTTGATCATGCGTTACAAAGATCGTGGTGATGCTGGTCCGTCTTTGCAGCGACTTGATTTCCGAGCGCATCGCCACGCGCAGTTTGGCGTCAAGGTTGCTCAAGGGCTCGTCGAGCAGCATGACCTTGGGCTCGTTTATCAGCGCGCGCGCAAAGGCGACCCGCTGCTGCTGGCCGCCGGAGAGTTTCGGCGCGGGCCGGTCTTCCAGCCCGTCGAGGCCGACGACCTTCAACACGTCCACCACTCTCTTCCTGATCTCGGCTTTGGGCCGCCGATGTATCGTCAACGGATAAGCGACGTTCTCCGCCACAGTCATGTGCGGCCAGATCGCATAGGATTGGAAAACCATGCCGATGGGGCGCTTGTTGGTCGGGACGTAGACGCGCTCGCCGGAAGCGAAAACCGCCTGGCTGTCAATGCTGATCCGGCCGCCGTCAGGCCGTTCGAGGCCGGCGACACAACGCAACGTCGTGGTCTTGCCACAGCCGCTGGGGCCCAAGAAAGTATAGAGAGAACCCTCGGGAATGTTCAGCGAAACGCCCTTGAGGACGTGAACTCGCTCCTTGTCCTCGCCGAAATATTTTTCCAGGGCTTCGATCTGGACCATATCTCTTTTCTCTGCCATAAAACCTCCTGAAATACGCCGGCTGTGACCGATCGGGTCGCGACGAACTTGCGGAGCGCCTGGTTATTCGGCGATGCCGACTTTCGCGCCCAATTTGCGCGCTGTGAATGCCATGACAACCAGCAGCAGCACCATCAACACCCCAAGCGCGCAAACATAGGTGTATTGTCCGCCTTCCCACAAGTCAAATGCCATGATGGAAAGAACGGTGCTGTTGTACGAATACAGCAAGATCGAGGTCGACAATTCCCGCAGCGCGATGATGCTGATGTAGATCCAGCCCGCGATAAAGCCCGGCATCAAAAGCGGCAGGATGACTTTTCGAAAAGTCTGAAACCAGGTACCGCCCGCGGCCAGCGACGCTTCTTCCAATTCTTTATTGATCTGGATCATCGACGCCGACGCCGCTCGAATGCCGTAGGGCATAAACTTGGTGATGTAGGCCAAAAGCAGCACCCAGATGGTACCGTAGATCGGAATCGGCAGCGTCAAGTAGACCCAAATGAGGCTCACGCCCAAAACGATTCCCGGCATGGCGATGGGAATAAAGGTCATGTTGTCGAGCAGCGCCCGACCGGGCAGCTTAGTCTTGACGGTTATCCAAGCGATGATCGAAGTGAGCAACATCACCAGCGTCGCCGACCCGACGGAAAGATAGAAGCTGTTTTTAAACGCCGTCAGCGCGAGCGGATAATTCAGGATATAGTGATAATTGGCGAACGTCATCTTCTCCATGAGCTCCCGTGACGGCACGCCGTAATAGGGAATGAACGACGACCAGAGCAGCACGAAGACCGGCAGAATCACCGCCAGGAAGAAGATCGCAAACGACACTGCGAGGGTCGCGTACTTCCAAACGCCAAGGTCGATCACCCGCGGGCGGTAGCCCTTGCCGGTGACCGTGGCGTAGCGCTCTTCGCCCCGGGTGATCCGGCCGTAAATCAGCACGCCGGTCGTGCTGATCACCAGCAGCGTCACCGCATAGGCGCCAGCCAAGCCGAAATCAGATGGGAATTGGTGGATCGCCAGAAAAATTTTTGTCGTGAAGACGGAAATCCTCGCCGGCACGCCGATCAACGCCGGCACCTCGAAGGCTTCGATACCGCGAATGAAATTGATCAACAGCACGCTGAACATCGCCGGACGCATCAGCGGCAGCGTGATCCGCCAGAAAGTCGCAAACGTGCTCGACCCCGCCGTCAGCGCCGCCTCTTCCAGCGAGGTGTCCATGTTGCGAAACGCTGCCGACATGAGCAGAAACACCAGCGGGTAGAGGTGGATCGCTTCCGCCCAGATCATGCCCCACATGGAATAGACGTTAAAAGGGGCCGACTCCAGCCCCAGGAGTCCTTTAATGACGATATTGATCAGCCCGATCTTCGGGCTGAGCAGGAGAATCCAAGCAATGGTGCTGAGAATCCCGGGAATGATAAACGGGATCAGCGACATGACGACGAAGAGCTTTTTGAACGGCGTGTTGGTCCGCTCGCTGACCCAGGCCAAAAAGGTCCCGATCAAAAATGTCAGCGTGCAGGTGCCGATGCCGTAGAGGATGGAGTTAAGAAGTAAAAAGTAGAATTCTTTTTCGAAGTAGGCCTTGACGTAATTTTGAATCGTGTAGGCCGCGCCCGGCTCACCGATAGGCGCGCTGCGGATGCTGCCGTAAAGCAGCATGACTAGCGGCACCCCTGCCAGGTACAGGACGAAGAGTATTGCCCCTATCAGAATAAGGGCCTGGGAGTTAAACCTCCTCACCTGTTCCCCTCGGACTTGGCCGACTAGTTATCGATGTTATGAGTGACCTGGTCCTGAACCATGGTCTTTTTGACTTCTTCTTCGATCTGCTCCCAAACCTGATTTTCATAGTCCAAAAACCGCGGATCGCGCTTGAGGGAAAGATCGCGGGGACGCGGCAGGTCGATTTTGATCGTCTGCTTCACCTTGCCGGGGCGGGCGCCGAAAACAATGACGCGATCCGCCAGATAGATTGCCTCGTTGATCTGGTGCGTGATAAACAGCACGGTCTTCCGCGCCTCGCGCCAGATGCGCAGCAGCTCCGACTGCATGATCTCGCGGGTTTGCGCGTCGAGGGCGGCGAAAGGTTCGTCCATGATCAAAATCTTCGGGTCCACGGTGAGCGCCCGGGCCAGGTTGCAGCGTTGCTGCATGCCGCCGGACAATTCATGGGGATAGTGGTCTTCGAAGCCCTGCAAGCCGACCAGCTTGATAAAGGTCCGTGCCCGTTCCTGACCTTCGGCATTGTCCAACCCCTGGCATTCCAGACCAAAGAGGACGTTTTTGAACACCGTGCGCCAGGGCAGCAAGCAGGAATCCTGAAACACCATGCCACGATCGTTGCCGGGCCCGGTTACTTGCTTGCCATCGATATCGATCTTCCCCGCCGTCGGTTTGAGCAGGCCGTCGCAGAGATTGATGAACGTGGTCTTGCCGCAGCCGCTGGGGCCGACGATGCTGACGAATTCGCCGTCGTCGACATGCAGGTTGATATTATCCAACGCCAGCAACCTGCCGCCGGTTCGCGGTTGATAGTATTCGTGCCGTAAACCGGTCGCCTGTAATTTGATCTGTGCCACAATGCCTCCTTGAGAAGGATTTTTTAGCGGCGACGCCGCAATTAGATTCTGGCTTTATAATTCCGCGCGTGCATAGCACTTATCATTTCTATTGCTTTTTTCAAGTATGAAAATCTGCTGATTGACAACCCGGTTTGGATCGGATAAGTTCGCGCTCATAATTTTTTGCATAAATTTTTTCATGCAACTCTAAACCGCAATGCCTCAAGCGCTCCACCAGGTCAAAACGCGCGCTGCCGAAAACCTTTCCGCCCGCGTCTACAACCCAATCAAGAACCTTATCTTTTCGAACGAGGTCATGCCGGGCCGGAAGCTTCACCATCAACATCTGAGCGAACGCCTGGGTGTGAGCCGCACTCCGGTACGCGAGGCGTTGACCCGGCTGGTACCGGAAGGCTATGTTTCCTTTCTACCGAACGGGGTTTTACCTGCAAAGAAATTAGAATGCAAGAGGCCGAAGAGCTTTATGATTTGCGCGAAGCGATGGAAGCTTTTGCGGTCGAAAAGGCGACGGCCCGTTTGACCCAAGCGGCACTCGACCCATTGCGCTGCAAGATGGACCGCTAGGCGAAGACGTGCACAAACGCTTCAGCCGTGAGCGGCTGGTATACGACCAGGATGTTCACCTGGAAATCGCGCAATCGACGGCCAATGAGACGCTGAAAAATTCCCTGCGCCACGTTTTCGAGCGCATCGTCTTGAAAAGGAGAACCGACGGCCTGTACGATCCGGCGCGCGGCGCCGCCGTGCATCAAGACCACCTTAAGCTTCTTGAAGCGATGGAACGCCGGGATGTCGAGGAGGCGGTACGGGTCATTCGTGCGCATGTTTAGGAGGCAAAGAGTAACACGCTATCCGATCTTAGACAGCGCCAGGCGATCCGCGATCTGCGCGTTGCCGAGACCATCGACTAAGAGAAACAAACCGAAGAAAGAAGGGAAGAAAAAAAATGGCAGCAGATTTAGTCATCAAAAACGGCTGGGTGGTGACGCCCAATGAAACCTTCAAAGGCGGCGTGGCGATCACGAACGAGATAATCGCCGCCATCGGTTCCGACGACGCACTTCCCCAGGGAAAAGAAGAGATCGACGTCAAAGGGAGACACATCCTGCCTGGAATCATCGACGGCCACGTCCACTTTCGCGAACCCGGCATGACCCATAAGGAAGATTTTCAGACAGGCTCCACGGCGGCGGTGTGCGGCGGCATCACCTCGGTCGTCGACATGCCCAATACCGTGCCGCCGACCGCGGACGCGGAACAGGTGAAAGTCAAGCAGCAGCTCGGCGAAGCGAGATCGTTGGTCGATTTCGGCGTCACCGGCGTCGTCGTGCAGACCAACACGAAAAACATTCTGCCCATGGCCGCCGCCGGCGCCATCGGTTTTAAGATCTTCTTCGGCGAGACCATCGGCAACCTGCCCTTCCCCGACGACGGCATGTGCATGGAGGCGTTCGACTACATCGCTCAGTCGAAGCTGCCGCTGGGCATCCACGCCGAAAACCGCCAGATCATGGCCTACTGCACCAACAAGCTCAAAACCGAAGGCAAGAACGACGCGCGCTATTGGGAAGCATCACGTCCGGATATTTGCGAGGCGGAGTCCGTGCACCACGCGCTGTTTTTCGCCGAGACCTTCGGCACTAAGCTACATGTCTTCCATATGAGTTCCAAGCAGGCCGCTTTCATGGTGCGCGACGCCAAGGCGCGGGGACTCCGGGTTACGGCGGAAACCGGACCGCATTATCTGCTGCGCGAGCCCAACGACATGGACAACGTCGGCTCGCTGCTCAAGATGAACCCGCC
>Ga0209343_10008790_pt1 | contig 11678 bp, 8 predicted proteins | sample RifCSPlowO2_02_FD_184026 | JGI IMG/M metagenome (GOLD analysis project Ga0209343, IMG submission 184026) | Groundwater microbial communities from Rifle, Colorado - Rifle CSP2_plank lowO2_0.2 (SPAdes) (version 2) | ecosystem: Environmental > Aquatic > Deep subsurface > Groundwater | place: Rifle... | reverse complement strand
GGATTTCCGGAGTATGGCGGCCCGCGAGGAAAATTGTCCAGAGCCGATTTTTTAAACGATTATGTCGAATTTTTGACGAAAGATTTCTCGCCTGGCGCAAGAATTAACGCGGTTTTTGACGCTGGCGGCGGTGCGGTTGGCCTGGTGCTTTCAAAAATTTTGCCTCTGTTGAAAAATGTTGATGCCTCAACCCTTTATATGGATCCGGATCCTTCGCTTTTGGTGTGCGAACCAAACCCTCTTATGCCCGAAGCCCAGAAGAAGATAAGGGAAACGATCTTGGAGAAGAAAGCAGATATTGGGTTTCTCTTTGATCCCGACGGGGATCGCGTCATTGTTCTCGATGAAAAAGGCGATGTGGTTCGCGGGGATGGGATTTTGTGGCTTCTTTCGAAAAAACTTGTGCGCCCCGGGGAAGGGGTTGTATACGATTACTGCCGGTCCTCGCGTGCCCTGGTTGAGGATTTAGAAGCCGATAGCATTCGCTGTTTTAAATCGCGCGTCGGACATTCGTTTATCAAGGAAGAGATGAGGATAGAAGATGCGATTTTGGGAGGGGAAATATCAGGGCATTATTATTTCAAAGATTTTTTCTTCTCCGACTCCGCGCTTTTCGCGGCGATGAAGCTCCTTCAACTTAAAGCTTCTTCAAAAGAGCCTTTGTCCGAGATGACGCGTCCTTATTTCCGATATTTTCATTCGGGGGAGATCAACTTTGAAGTTAAAAATAAGGATGAGATGAAATCCTTTTTCGAAGAGAAATTTAAAGACGGCGAGCGGGATTATTTCGACGGTGTCACTTTCAAATATCCCAATTGGTGGTTTAATATCCGTCCCTCCGGCACGGAAGACCTCCTGCGCCTTGTCCTGGAAGCGAAATCCAAAACCATTTTTGACGCAAAAAAAGAGGAAGTGATGAGTTTCCTCTTCTCGAAAGGGGCAAAACTCGCTTAAATAAGTCCGATTTTTTTGCGGACTTCTTCCATCGTTTTCTCGGCAACTTTTGACGCAGATTTTGCTCCAACGTCGAGAATTTTCATCAAAGATTTTTTATTTTTTAGGAGAGACTTATATTTTTCATGGATATGGGAGAGTTTTTGGACCAAAAGTTCGGCTAGGTCGGATTTGAATATCCCGTAATTTTTCCCGGCGTATTTTTTCTCAAGGCTCGCGATTGATTCGCCGGAGAACGCGCTATAAATCGAGAGCAGGTTCGAAATGCCCGCTTTATTTTGCGGATCATATTTAATTTCCGATCCGGAATCGGTCACAGCGGTTTTGATTTTTTTACGGATGACGTCTGGCTCGTCCGTTAGTGCGATATAATTATTAGGCCCTGCGGACTTTGACATTTTTTTAGTTGGATCGTCCAACCCCATTACTCTTGCAACATCTTTTCGTAGAAGCGCTTTTGGCTCCCTGAAAGTATTGCCATACTGAGAGTTGAATTTTCTCGCCAGTGCTCTAGTAAGCTCTAAATGTTGCACTTGGTCTTCGCCAACTGGAACAACATCAGGGTTGTATATGAGAATATCGGCGGCCATTAGTGTTGGATAATTCAAAAGCCCGGCAAGCACTCCATGTTTTTCCGCCTTATCTTTGAATTGCGTCATTCTCTGGAGTTCTCCAAGAGGTGTAATAGTGTTTAAAATCCATCCCAATTCCACATGAGCCGGAACATGTGATTGTATAAATAAAGTCGTCTTTTTAGGATCAAGTCCGCAGGCAAGATATAAGGCCGCCAAATTTATGATTTGTTCCCTCAATTTTTTAGGGTCAGGACTTTCCGTCAGGGCGTGAAGATCAACGATGAAGAAAAAAGTTTTATATTTATCCTGAAGTTCGACAAATTGCTTTATCGCCCCGAGATAATTCCCGATATGCATATCCCCAGAGGGCTGTACGCCCGAAACCGCTATTTCTTTTGCCATTTTTAGATTATACCTCAATTATAACGGGCAAAACCATTGGCCTGCGCTCTGTTTTGCGAAATAGGAATTTACCCAAACTCTCTCTTAGTTCGTCTCTTAAAAATGTCCAGTTGATTGGGTGCATCTGGGCGGAAGATTCCTCGATCACTTTTTTGATGAGATGCCGCGCTTGTGCGAGAAGTTCTCTCGATTCGCGGAGATAAACAAATCCTCTTGAGATTATATCCGGCGAGCCTTTAACTTTTCCAGTTTCGGAATCAACGACCGCGATTATGACAAAGATGCCGTCCTCGGCAAGCATCTGCCGGTCGCGAAGTACTACTTCTTTGACGTCGCCTACGCCTAGACCGTCCACCATGACAAGATTAGCTGGAACTTTCTGGCTTAATTTTTTAATCTGGTTTTTATTCATCTCAATTATCTCGCCGTCTTCCGCGATAACAATATTAGGAATTTTTATTCCGGACTCTATCGCAATATCCGCGTGCAGTTTGAGCATGAAATAAGTGCCGTGCATCGGGATGAAATATTTGGGATTGATTATCTCAAGCATTTCCTTAAGATCGTCACTTTGCGCGTGCCCCGATGCATGGATATCCATTGTCTCGGAATGATAAATTTTCTTCGCCTTTTTATACAGAATATCCTTTAATCTCTGTACTGATGCTTCGTTCCCCGGGACGACCGATGAGGAAAAGATTACCGAATCGTCTTTCTCGAGTTGGAGATATTTATGTTCGCTATTGGCAATGCGCATAAGCGCCGCGCGATCTTCTCCTTGGGCGCCAGTGCATATGATCGTGAGATTTTTTGATGAAACATGAGATAGTTCTTCTTTGCCGATTATTGTCCCGCTTTTGACTTTTAAATATCCAAGCTCTTGAGCTACTGCAACGGTTGATTTCATTGAACTTCCTTCGATAAGCACTTTTCTCCCATACTTTTCGGATAGCCAGATTAATTGCTGGATCCTAGTTAATAGGGAAGAAAATGTTGCCGCAATAAGACGTCCTTCAATTTTAAGGAATATTTCTTCAAGATTCCTCTGGATTTCTGCTTCGGAAATTGTTCTTCCGGATTTCTGCGATCCGGTTGAATCGGAAACCATCAGCATAACGCCATGGGATCCGATTTCTTTTAATCTTGTTATGTCGGCCGGCTTTTCGTTAACCGGTGTATGGTCGAATTTCCAGTCTCCCGTGTGAACGGCAATTCCCGCCGGACTTTTTAACACGACACCCAATGAATTTGGGATATTGTGGTTTACATGAAAAAATTCAATGTCGAAATTTCCCAACTTCAATTTTGAATTTTCGTCGACAAGTTCGATCTTCGGGCGCGGAGTTCCCTTAAAATCCTCCTGCCTTTTTAAAATCATTCCTCGGGTTAAAGGCATTGTAAATATTGTTGGATATCCTAAGGGCTCCAGGAGATGAGGTATTGCGCCTATATGATCCAAATGCCCGTGAGTAACGATGATTCCGCGTATATTTTTCTTTTTCGGGCGCAGATAATCCACGTTGGGGATTATGTAATCGATTCCCGGCATATCTTCTTCCGGAAATTGCAGGCCCATATCGACGATAACAATGTCGTCCTTATATTCATAGATGTAGCACGAACGAGTAACCTCGCCGCATCCGCCCAAGGGAATAAACCGCAGATTTAAACCGCTCGAAGCAATCGGTTTTACTTCTACCACGGGTCTAGGCTGACGATGATGGCCATCGTGCCTTCTGAATTTTGATCTACTTTCTAGTTGTTTTATTGGTGTCATATTATTTACTTATTTTTTGTTCACTATTAATTTTTACTTTTTCTGGATCAAATATTAAATATGTATCGTGGTCGCCTACGTCGTTTCCTTCCCCGCCTTCCAGCGCTATTAATCCATCGTATCCCAAAGACTTTATATAATTGCTAAAAAATTTACCGGTACTAAAAGTTGCTTCGCGTAAGTTTTTGAATCCAATTATGCCTGCTTTGATACCATCAATAGCTTTTTGCAATTGTTCTTTGTAATACCAAGGCAATTTATCGTCTTTTACTTTCTCGACCAATACAGTTCTGAATCCATCAAGAACTTTTTTGGCATTTTCGCCTTTGCGCAAATCGCATAATTTTATATCTTCAACTGAACATTCGTAAATTACAGGATTTGCTTCTTTGCTGCGCCTGGAACGTCGGTGGGCATAACCTATTGCACCTCGGGCTTCCGACGTAAAATATACTCCGTTTCCCACAGTGTCTTCTTCTGCCTCGTTAAATTTTTCAATTCCGCTGATGCCAGAGCCGTGGTAAAGAGTTTTTTTCTTTAATAGCACTCCCAAGCCATTATCAATTTTCTCTTCACTTTGCCGTTCTTTCAATTTTTCCGTTCTTGATTGCCAATATTCCGGCGTCTGCTTTGCCTTGTCCAAAACCTCTTTCCTGTCTTCTTTCGGCGCTTCTTTTAACTCTTCTGCTAATTTTTCCCTAAATTGTCCAAATTGTTCCATAAATTATTTTGTTAATAAATAAGTTTTGTGCCGCGGGGGAGATTCGAACTCCCATGTCCTTACGAACGCTAGCTCCTGAAGCTAGTGCGTCTGCCAATTCCGCCACCGCGGCATTACCAAAAACTTCTTAAAAATTCTTTACCTGCTCCTGATTTCAAATATTTTTCATGTGATCGAGCTAAAATTCTATCTGGCAATTCTTTACTGTATAGAAGTTCAAATGGTGCGTATGATCTTGTTGTTCTTTCGCGTTTTTCATTATGCTGTTTAAATCTTCTCTCTAAATTATTAGTTAGACCAACATAAATGTAATTTCTTGTTAAGCTATTTATTGCGTACACCGTATACATTTTCATTTTGAGCTCCTGAAGCTAGCGCGCCTGCCTGCTGGCAGGCAGGTCTGCCAGTTCCGCCACCTGCCCATGTGTGGCCGCCAAAGGCGGCTAAATATACCAGTTCCGCTTTACCCGCCTCTGGCGGGCACCGCTACTTTCAAATTTTTTCAAAGCAATTTTCTACTGTTAAAAGATTTAAATATTTTTCAGGTTTAGTTAAAAATTCCAGATTTTTTAATTCTTCCGGCAATTTTTTGGGTTTAACTTTTATAAGTTCCGGAACCATTTCGTAAAATGAATTTTTTATGATATCGACAGATCCGTCTTTGAGTTCAAGTAAATAGTAGCAAGCGCCGTGAAGACTTTCATAAATCTGGTAATCGTTATCGAATTCAGCTTTCCAATTGGCTAATTTTAAATCTTTTTTTTCGGGATTAACGCTAAGGTGGCCGAATCCCAGAGGCATTATTATTTTTTCTCCCTTGGCGGCCTTTACCAATATCGCCTCTTGTATAACTTTCGGATTGGATTTATCTGCTTTCTGCAAAAGAAACCAAGCTTGTCCTTCCAGGACCGTATATAATTCCGGAAAGAAATACCCCTCTTTATTTCTCGGGTGGTAATGCCCGAAGGTTTTGGGGAGTTCAACTCCCAAGAGGCCGTTGAATATGGTCGTTTCATCATAGCAAGTTTTGGTTTTAAGGTCAAGTTCCCCGCGCCGGACTTCATAGACAGCCCGATCCGGTTCGTCGATATGTTCATAAAGAACCGGGCTTAAATCTTTAATTGTTTTTGTGTAAGATTTTCCAGACATATTTTGTGTCGATATACCATTTGTAAACATTAGCAAAGCGCTCCGACGGGGTTACTATATCTTCCGTGTCGACTCCTTTTATCCTTTTCGGAAGAATATAAATAAAAGAAGGGGAATATAAAAAGATGCTTGGCAGGTCAGCTTGTATTTCTTCTTGGAAAGTTTCGTATTTTTTTGCCCTATCCTCTTTGGACACTAGCCCCCGCGCTTCCTCAAGTATTTTATCAACTTTTGAAGAAGTGTAGAGGGCGATATTAAGCCCAGGGTCGTTTCTTTGGGAAGAATGCCAGAAAGCAAACGGATCCGGGTCGCGCCCGACTACCTCGCCGAACAAAAGTGCATCATATTTCCTGGACCTTATTACATTTTGGTTTAAATCAGATATTTCAAAAACCCTCACATCGACATTCGCTCCAAGTTTTTCCCAGCTTGATTTCAAGATATTTGCCGTTCGTACAAGATCGGGTGCATTTGAAGTTGAGATCGAAAAACTCAATTCCTTAGTTGCTTTATTTTTCTCCTCCTTTATGTAAATCATCTTCTCCTGGCTAAATTTCCAGCCGTTTTTTTCCAGCGTAGCCTTGGCTTTATCAATATTAAATTCGGATTCCTGCAGGGCTACGGCCCCGAAACTGCCCTCGGGTATCGGAGAAGAAATCTCTTTTGCATATCCGCCGAGAACGTCGCGGACAATCTGTTTTTTGTCTATGGACATTTCTAAAGCCTGCCGTACGGATTTTTCAAGGAAAATATCCTTCTCATTCTGGTTGAAAAAAACTCCGAATATTCTCGGTAGATTTAAGCTTTTTATCTCTCCGTCTCGCCTCGTTATTTTAGGCAGATTTTGGGGGGATATGGCGGAAATCGAGTCTACATCGCCATTCTGATAGGCGTTTAATAATTCTATTTCGGACGGATAAAAACTAAGGACAATCTTTCCGATATACGGCTCTCCCAAGGAGTACTTTGAAAAAGAATTCAATGTTAAGCTTGAGAGACCCGATCCGTTTTTGGAACTTCTGGATATTTTATAAGGCCCAGCGCCGATTGGAGATAAATTTATGTCGGAAAGGCCTATTTGTTCCATAGGTATATCTTTCCAAACATGTTTTGGCAGAATCCCCATGGTAGTATTTTCTAAAAATGGCGCGTATGGGCGCTTCAGCCAGAATTTCACGGTTTTATCGTCAACCTTTTCTATTTCAACTCCTTCCCACCCTGCCCTCATCGGGCTTTTTACTATTGGATTTTTAGAGGTTTCTATGGTGAAAATAATGTCATCTGACGTCACGTTCTTGCCGTCTTGGAACTCCGCATCCTTTTTTATATAAAAAGTATATGAAAGGCCGTCTTCTGAAATTTCATAGCGTTCCGCCAATTCCGGCACAAGTCCGCCGTTGCCGTTCGGGCGCATTAGCCCGGCGTAAACCAGGCTCGTCACATCCCTATCGGGATCTGCGATTGCCAAGACAGGATTTATAAAGTGAGGCTGGCCTATCATCCCTTCATAGAGGCTTCCGCCTTTGTCTGGAAGAAGTACGGAAACTCTCTGGTTTAATTTATAAACCGTTCCTAAAAAGCCGATTATTGCCGCTGCGGACAGAACCAAAAAAACGATGCGCTCGCGGCCCGACATTTTACGCAAAATGTAGCGGATTCTATTGAAATAAAGTGGAAGCAAATTATTTTTGAAGTAGTAAATTCAAAAGAGACAGGGCCAAAAACAATATTCCCAAGACGATTGTGATCCTGAATAGTATTTTCTCGAGCCCGCGCTTGGTCGTATAAATATTTCCTTCCCCGCCAAAAGCCGAAGAAAGCCCGGAGCCCTTTTGCTGGAATAATATCGCAGTTACTAATAGTATAGCCGTCCCGATCAAGAGATAGGGCATGGCCGATCCGAGAAATGACATTGTCTAAAGTATAGTCTATTTTATTTTTTCGGTCAACAAGGATTTTAGCCGCCTCTTTCTGTGGAAATTTATGGCGAAGCGGTGGGATTCGTTCCGGATATGTTGGAAAAGATGGAGCAAAATTGGGGAGAGTTGTTTTAGTGGAAATTTACGCGAGGAGGATACCCATAATTCCTCTTCTTTTTTAGCAAGCCCGACGACAGGGATATTTAGTTTGTATAATTCCAAAACTTTCTTAGCGGCGTTTAATTGGCCAAGGCCGCCGTCGATTAAAAATAAATCCGGAAGCGGCCACTCGTCGTGCTTCAAGCGGCGCAACAAGACCTCTTGGTGCATAGCCGTGTCGTCAGGAGTTTTTTTGTAGCGGATTTTAAAAAGGCGATAGTCTTCTTTTTTTGGCTCGCCCGATTCAAAAACAACCATTGAGCCGACGGCGTTTGTCCCTTGGATGTTTGAGATGTCATACCCCTCGATCCTATGGGGCAAGTCCGGAAGATTAAGCAGATCTTTGGCTAAAACCAGCGCTTTCGCGCGCTCCGGATTCAGTTCGCGCTTGATAATCGGCGCGTGTCTAAATACATTCTCAAGCGCGAAAAACTGATCTCTTTTTTTTCTGGCTTCCTCGAAATTTTGCTTCTTGGAAAACGTATTCATTTCGCGCTCTATGGATTTTGAAACGTCTCGCCTTTTTCCTCGAAGGACATTTTTTATCGCCCGGATATTTTTTTTGTATATTTTCTCGCGAGGGTCGTTCTCCGGTGGGTTTTTTAGGCAGCAAATTTCCAAACAGCGTCCTATTTCCGAGCGCACGCAGGGACGCTTGTGCTTTTCCTTGCAGGTGCAATATGGGAATACGCGTTTCAAATTATATAAAACGCTCTTGAGAGAGTTTCCGTCTGTAAATGGTCCAATAAATTCAAAACCATTCTTTTTTTGATGCGTTAAAATTATTCTCGGAAATCTTTCTTTGGATTGCCATGAGCTTGTCGAATGGGAAAACCCGACGAAGAAATATTGCTTGTCGTCCCGGAAAACTATGTTGTACCGCGGTCGACGTTGTTTAATCGCGATGGCTTCTTCGATCAGCGCTTCCGCTTCGGATTCGAGCTCGAGCCATTTAACCTTCGCGGATTCCTTAACCATTTTTTCTTTTGCGGGCCCGAGAGTTTTTATATCCGTATAGCTCAAAAGGCGCAGCTTCAAATTAACCGCTTTTCCAATATATAAAATCTTCCCCGATTTATCCAAAAAGAAATAAATCCCTGGTTTTGATGGCGCTTTTTTGAATTCAGATCGAGTCAGCATGAGATTATTATAGCAGAAGCGTTATTTTATATTTCGACCTCATATCTACGCTATAGCGTAAATACAGAATAGTTGATTTTTTAGTTTTTAAAACAAAAACGCGGGGGATGTTCAGTCCGCCCGCGCCTAATCGAGAATCGACTTCCTTACCTCTTTTCGGTGGAATCTTTTACAACCCCTGTCGCCTAATGTCTAGCTTAATCGTTATGGTAAAGAAAATTTCTAAGCATCCTGCGACCAAAAGATAGACTGGATACACTAATGAAATAATGAGACGCATGACCGGATGTTTGCTCGTTGAGGATGTCTCAATGTAGCAACATTCAAAGCGACAGTCGCTTTCGTCCCATTCGTTTCCTGGATGAATCCAATGCAGGATCCATATTATCGCCAGTCCGCCCAGGTATGCAGCTATTAAACAACTCGCCATGTGAAGCCTCCTTTTTTTGCATAGTATAGTAAAAAACTTAAATTATCAATATGAGCGTGTTTTTATTGAAATACTTGCCCATTCTTGACAAGAAGAATATAATTAGGACTTTATGAAAGGCGATAAGGAAAGAAGGGACTATATAACGATAAAGGGGGCGCGGGTGCATAATTTGAAAAATGTTGATGTTTCTATTCCAAAAAATAAGCTCGTTGTAATAACTGGTCTTTCCGGTTCAGGGAAGTCATCGCTCGCTTTCGATACTATTTACGCCGAAGCGGAGAGGAGATTCGTCGAATCGCTTTCTTCCTATGCGCGACAATTTTTGGGAATCGCAGAGAAGCCGGACGTGGATGAAATTTCCGGTCTTTCTCCCGCGATCGCGATCGATCAGAAATCTGTTTCAAAGAATCCTCGCTCGACCGTCGGCACCATCACGGAGATCTATGACTACCTAAGAATTTTATTTGCGCGCTTGGGCGAACCGCACTGCCCGAAATGCGGAAGAAAAGTTGCGAAGCAATCCATCGACCAGATGGTGAAAAAAATCTTCCAGCTTCCCACGGGATCCCCGATTTTGATTTTGGGGCCGCTCGTCCGCGACAGAAAAGGTGAGCATAAAAGAGAGCTCCAAATTTTGGCACGAGAAGGATTTTTGCGAGTCAGGCTCGAAGGAGTCGTTATGAGTTTAGAAGAAGCTTTCGACGAAAAGCTCGACCCGAAAAAGAAACATTCTTTGGAAGTTGTCGTCGACAGGCTGATTTTGGATAAGGATACGGAGAGATCGCGCCTTGTGGATTCGCTAGAGACGGCACTCCGGAAAGGCGAAGGAATCGCAATGGTTTCGGTTGAGAAAGGGGAGGATCATCTTTTCTCCGAACACTTTGCCTGCCCAGTCTGCGAAATATCCCTCCCGCCGATAGAACCTCGCCTTTTTTCTTTCAACTCCCCCTATGGCGCCTGCGAGAGATGCACGGGACTTGGACATACCCTCGAAGTCGATCCGGAACTCGTTTTGCCAAATAAAAATTTAACGATTGAGGAAGGGGCGATTTTCCCTTGGGCGAGAGCGTCCCATAGGGTCGGGCGCCAGTCGTGGTATTGGTACATGCTTTCAGATTTGGCGGAGAAAAATAATTTTTCTCTATCAACCCCCATTAAGAATTTGCCAAAGAAAGTTATATATTTATTGCTATATGGCGAGACCGGAGGGAACTATGAGGGCGTAATCCCGAATTTAGAAAGAAGATGGAAGGAAACCGAATCCGAATGGACCCGCGCGGAGGTTGAAAGGTATATGACTTTCGAGCCCTGCCCGGCTTGTGGAGGGAAGCGTCTCAAGCCTGAAGCCCTAGCAGTCTTAATCGATGGCAAGAATATTTCGGAAATTTCTTCCCAAGCATCCGAAACGGCGCTCGCTTTCATAAAAAAAATTTTTTCCGAGTTTTCTAAAAAGAAGGATTTGGCAGAAGTGGCGCGCCCGCTTTTAAAAGAAGTCTCTGCGAGGTTGCAATTCTTAATAGACGTCGGGCTCGAGTATCTGACTCTCGACCGTTCTTCGACAACTCTGGCCGGAGGAGAGGCGCAAAGAGTGCGTTTGGCAACCCAGATCGGCTCCGGGCTCTCCGGCGTCATTTACGTTTTGGACGAGCCGTCGATCGGCCTTCACGCGCGAGATCACGCGCGCTTAATTGAGACCCTTAAAAAATTGCGCGATTATGGAAATACGATTTTGGTCGTTGAGCATGACCAGGAAACAATGCGCGAATCGGATTGGATTTTGGATTTGGGGCCGGGCGCAGGCAAAAGCGGAGGGAAAATAATATTCGAAGGAGATTATGAAAAGTTACTAAAATCCAAAACACTGACTGCGGATTATCTTTCCGGAGAAAAATCCCTTTTGATCAAGAAAATTGCTTCCGAAAACAAGGGCGGGAAAATTCTCGCGCTTGAGGGGGCAGAGGAGCATAATTTAAAGAAAATTGATGTTGAAATCCCGCTGGGGAAATTAATATGCGTCTCCGGGGTATCTGGGTCTGGCAAATCTACTTTAGTGAACGATATTTTAGCCAAAGCGCTTTTGAAACATTTCTACGGTTCTAGGGATAATCCCGGGAAATACAGCGAGATAAAAGGACTGGAGAATTTGGATAAAGTCGTTGTTGTGGACCAGTCTCCAATTGGGCGTACGCCCAGATCCAATCCAGCAACTTATACTGGAACTTTTTCTTTTATCCGGGAAATTTTTGCCAAAACGAGAGAAGCCAGATCCCGCGGGTATAAATCTGGACGTTTCTCCTTTAACGTCAAAGGCGGGCGATGCGAAATTTGCGAAGGGCAGGGGGTTAAAAAAATCGAAATGTATTTCCTGCCTGATATTTATGTCGAGTGCGAGGAATGCAAAGGAACGAGATACAACAAAGAATCGCTCGCAATCCAGTATAACGGCTTG
>Ga0209343_10008788_pt1 | contig 11680 bp, 11 predicted proteins | sample RifCSPlowO2_02_FD_184026 | JGI IMG/M metagenome (GOLD analysis project Ga0209343, IMG submission 184026) | Groundwater microbial communities from Rifle, Colorado - Rifle CSP2_plank lowO2_0.2 (SPAdes) (version 2) | ecosystem: Environmental > Aquatic > Deep subsurface > Groundwater | place... | reverse complement strand
AGAGAGCGACGATGAGTGGCGTGTACGTGCATGGCTACCACCCGCGGGAAAGCGAGCGCCTGCAGGACCAGGCCGGGACACTGGTGGATCTCCTGCACTCGGACACCTCCTACCCGGCGGGCAGCGTTGTCCTCGAGGCTGGCTGTGGAGTCGGCGCGCAGACGGTCACCCTCGCCCGCAACAGCCCGGGCGCACGGATCACCTCGATCGACAGGTCCGCGGGTTCGCTGAAGGAGGCCAAGGCCAGGGTGGACGCGGCGGGTTTCACCAATGTGCAGTTCCGGCAGGCGGATATCTTCGCTTTGCCCTTCGAGCCCGGATCCTTCGATCACGTCTTCGTCTGCTTCGTCCTGGAGCACCTTTCGCGGCCGGTCGAGGCGCTCGCTGCGCTGAAGGCGCTGCTCAGGCCGGGCGGCACCATCACCGTCATCGAAGGGGACCACGGGTCGGCGTACTTCCACCCCGACAGCGACGCCGCCCGCGAGACGATCCGGTGCCAGGTCGAGCTGCAGCGCAGAGCCGGCGGCAACGCGATGATCGGCCGGCAGGTCTACCCGCTGCTGGTCGAAGCAGGTTTCGACGCGGTCCGCGTGTCCCCGCGGATGGTGTACGTGGATTCGAGCAAGCCTAATCTCGTTGACGGCTTCACCAGGAAGACGTTCACCGCGATGGTCGAGGGCGTTCGCGAGTCCGCGATCGAGGCCGGAATCGTGGAGCCCGAGCTCTTCGACGCGGGCATCCAGGCCCTCTACAGAACGGCCGAGGCAGACGGTGTCTTCTGCTATACCTTCTTCAAGGGTGTGGGCGAGAAAGCACGGAGGGCGAGATGATCACGGCACTGGTGCAGTTCAAGCTTCCGCAACCGATGACCCGCGACAAGGCGAAGGAGGTGTTCCTCGGCACCGCGCCCAAGTACCGCGGCACGCAGGGACTGATCCGGAAGTACTATGTGCTGTCGCAGGACGGCGGCACGGCGGGCGGGGTGTACCTGTGGAAGTCGCGCGAAGATGCGGAGCGGCGGTACTCGGCGGAATGGAAGAACTTCGTGCGCAAGAAATACGGCTCGCGGGGTGGAGCATCGGATATCTGCTCTTCATCAGCCTGTTCGCGCTGGGATTCGACGCGTGGTGGATGGTCGCTGCGTTCGCCTGGTTCTGCTTCTCGAAGGTCCAGGCCATCTGGACCGGCGCCCCGCCGACCGAGCGCGACCGCACGTACGCCATCACCAGCTGGGCGCTGAGCGTCGCCGTATTTCTCGGCTCGGTCTTCGCGACCGTCATGTACGACGTGCCCCAGCTCGGGGCGACGCCAGACATGCGCGACGCCGCGGGCTTCAACGCGAAGGGCGGCGTCTGGGAAGCCGAACCCCACCGCGCCCTCGCCGGCGCGGTGCTCTACTTCACGCTCATGGACCTCTGCCGGCCGTTCCTGACCTGGGCGTTCTTCCGCCGCGCACCGCGGCATGACAGAGAAGATCGCAACCCCCCTTCACCGTCCGGCTGCGCCGCGTCGCTTCGGCAGGAAGGTTCCAATGGCGGCGCGGGTCGGTCCTAAGAAAGTTCATCGCTATGCGGTTGAGCTTAAGATTCAGGCGATAAAGCTCAGGTCGCAATCGGAGATTCAGACGCAGGACGTCGGGTACGCGCTGGACTTCTACGGACCGGGTAATGCGCCGCTGGCCTGTGCCGCCTCGCGGTCGGCCTGATTCTGGAACTGCGGGGTTTCATCGCGCGGCCGGCGCGTGTCGGCACCCTTGGTCCGCCCCGCTTCCTCCTTCCACTCGCCTAGCGCGTCCCAACGATTGGGCAAAATGCAGATGTCGCCCGGCCGGGTCATCGTCTCAAGACCGCGGAGCGCCGCGCGCACGATCTCACGCTGGTCGCTCAAATCGAACGGCTTTCCCGCTGTGTGTCCCAGCGGGTAATCGACGAAGGTCGAGCGCGGCGGGCGGCCGCTTTCGAGGATATCAAGCGCGCTGCCCAGGCACATCGTCGAGATGCCATTGGCCTCAAGGTGGCGTGCGATCAGACACACGCTCTGGTGACACACGGGGCACATCGCAACTAGCAGCGCTGCGTCGACCTGCTGCGCCTTAAACGCCGAGAGCAGCGCAGGCGCCACCTCATCGCGCACGCGTCGTTGGGAGTAAACGCCGCCCATGCAGGAGAACACCTTATCAGAAAGCTGGCCGATGAATTTTTCGGCCGCTATTGAGCGCAGCGTGCGCAAAGGGAATACGCATCCGGGATCCCGCCGTGGATCGACCAGGTAGTTCTCCGTAACGTGCGAGAAGCGTAGTTGTCCGTCCTCGGTCGTCGCCACGATTTCCCTGATCGAGGTGTCATCCTTGTAGTGATACGCCACCTGTCCTAGCGCATAAGCGCCGGCAGTCGACAGCATGCCGATACGCGAGGCCGCCAGAGGTTTCGATAGCGGCTGCCACGGCGGAGGATCTTCCGCCTTGAACCAGCGATAGGGGGTATAACCGAGGCTCTTGTAGCGCTCGGTCACTGCCTGCATGTATCTAACGCTCATGGCTATTTACCGAAATGGGTCGATCCCGGTCAGCTCGCGGCCCTGGATCAGCGTCAGGATGCCGGGCGTGCCGTCCGGGATTGTCAGGGTCCTGACGTCGCGAGCGAGCTCTTCTAACCCGAGCTCCTTGCTGAGCCCCATCGCACCGTGTATCCGCATCGCCAGGGCGATCGCCTTGTCGCAGGCGTCGACCGCGTAGCGCTTGGCCATTGCCGATAGGCCATTGGCCCGTTCTCCGCGGTCCAGTGCGGCGAGGGCGTTGTAGCAGAGAAGCCGGCTCGCGACGACAGCCGTCTCGATTTCCGCGAGGTCGCTCTGGATGAGCTGAAATCCGCCGATGTAGCGGCCGAACTGCTTTCGCACGCCGGCGTACGCCCGAGCCGCGTCAAGGGCCTTTTGACCGAGGTTGACGGCGAGCAGCCCGACAAGCGGCCGGTTGGCGAGCCAGGTGAGCGTGAGCAGCCGGGCGGTGCCGCCCGTCTCCGGGCACAGGTTGCGCTTCGGGACCCGGCAGCCGTCGAAGAGCACTTCCCCAAGAGGAGCCTGGCACAGGCCGTGCATCCGCACCTCGCGCACCTCGAACGGCGATTCCGCGCGGTCCACCAGCACTCTGGCGAGGGCCGATGTCCCGTCCGCGTTCACCTTCCGGCAGGTAACGTTCATCAGATCGCAGACCGTGGAATTGGAGATCCACTGCTTGCGGCCGCTCAGAATGAGATCGTCGCCTTCTTCGGTCACCGTCGTCTTGACCCCGCGCGGGTCCGAACCGACGTCCGGTTCCGTGCTGGCGGTGCAGGCGATGCGGCGCCCGGCCATCAGATCTGCAAGGTAGCGTTCCTTCTGTTCCTCGCTGCAACCGAAGTAGACCCTGGTCGTCGTCGCTTCGTGCGGCTGCAGGATCAGCGCAACGCTGGCTGGAATCTGCTCGCCGATTAGACCGTAATCGAGCATGCGTAGACCGGCGCCTCCCACCTCCTCCGGTATCCGCGCCGATGTCAATCCAAGCTCTGCCGCCTTCTCCATGATTTTCAGGATCGCCGGCTTGGGCAGCGCACTGTCCCGGTCATTCGCGTCGAGAATCGGCCGAATGTGCTTCTCGACCAGCCTGCGGGCCGAATCGACCATCATGCGCTGCTCTTCACTTAGGGAGAAATCCATGTCTTCCTGTCCTTGCCACTTATGCACCTTTTCAAGCGTAAGTCACAGATCCAGCCTCCTCCGACTGGTAGCCAAGCTCGGAAGAAATCCCGGCCGCGGTGTGAACCACATGCGGAATACAGCGATCCACGAGCTCGCGAGTCATGCGGAAAACCGGCACGGCTATTCCGACCGCGGCGATGACTGCGCCCGCGTGATCCCTTATGGGGGCGGCGATGCCACCCATTTCTGGGTGATTCTCGGAACGCGTCACGGCAAACCCGTTCACGGCTATTTCTCGAAGTATGGCGCGTATGCGCTTTGGGTCGGTCACGGTGCTGGGAGTGCGGGATTTGAGCGGTTTCGAGAGCACACGCTCGGCGACGACTGGGTTGAACGCAAGAATGCTTCTTCCCGTTGCGGTGCACCACGCTGGATTGAGTTGCCCGATCTGCGTTTGCACGCAAATGGACCGAAGGCTTTCGACCTTGGAGATGTACACGATGCCTCCGGATACATCCAGTATGGACATGTGCACGGTTTCGTCGGTAGCTGCGACCAAGCGCTCGAGCCACGGCCTAGCGACCTTCACGACGTCCAATCGTCCAACGGCGGCGGCGCCAAGGCGCCAAAGCTTCAGCGTCAGGCTGTATTGGCTGGTGTTGGGGTCCTGCACCAGGAAACCGGTGTTGACAAGGGTGGCCAGCAAACGGTGAACGGTGCCCTTCGGCCTTCCGGTGGCGTCCACAACAGCGGTGAGTTTTACGGGCTTGCCGGCGCCACCGACGACCTCGAGCACCTCCAGCGTCGCCGCTGCCGACGCGATCAGGTGGTTGCGATTCGCGGACATTCCTTCGGATGACCCGCGTCTCCGGGGTCGCTTGCGAGTCGGCATCATTCTCGTTCCGGTCCAAGGCTCCCGTTGTTCTGCATTGCAGAACTACATAGATTTTCGCTAATCATACAAGCTCGTCGGGCTACGTCAATCGCGGACCTAGCTTCCATGATATACTGATTGAAGAGAGGCTACATACCTTCTCGAGCCGGCCACCGGTGTGGGGTGTCATAATAAGTTTCACACAGCGGAACACGGAGCAACCTTCGCAAGGTAAGCTTACGAGCCGATGAACGATTCCGGACCGCTCTCAGACTGCCGCGTGCTCGAGCTCGGCTCGACCGCTGCAGGCCCCTTCTGCGCTCGGCTTCTTGCCGACTTCGGCGCCCACGTTCTGAAGATTGAGGCGGTGGAAGGAGATCCGATACGGCAGCTGGGCGAAACCGTGGACGGGAAATCGCTTTACGGCGCAAGCATCTGCCGGAACAAATTGATCGCCTCGTTCAACTTCCGCAAGGAAAAGGCGCGCACGCTGGTCAAGGCGCTGATCCCGAAGTTCGACATCGTGGTGGAGAACTTCCGCCCCGGCACGCTTGAGAAATGGGGTCTGGGCTACGAGGAGCTGCGTCGGCTCAAGCCCGATCTCATCATGACGCGCATCAGCGGCTACGGGCAAAGCGGGCCCTACAAGGACCGACCGGGGTACGGCGTGATCGGCGAGGCGATGAGCGGGCTGCGCCACATGATCGGAGACCCTGACCGGCCGCCGTCGCGCGTCGCCATCCCGCTCACCGACTACATCACCGCGCTTTATGCGGCGTTCGGAACGGTCATGGCCGTCCTCGTCCGCGAAAAGACAGGAATCGGCCAGTGCGTGGACGCCGCCCTGGTTGAGTCGGCCTTCAGTTTCATGGAAGCGTACGTTCCCGCCTACGAGAAGACCGGTACGATGGGCATGCGCACAGGCTCCCGGCTGCCCGACAGCGCGCCCAACAACTTGTACCCCACGCGCGACGGGAACCATGTCCATATCGCCGCGCTCGCCGATCCGGTCTTCCGGCGGCTCGCGATCGCCATGGGCCAGCCCGCGCTCGGCACCGACCCGCGTTTCGCGGAACAGCGGGTCAGGTACAAGAACGTAGACGTCATCGACCGCATCGTCGCCGACTGGACGTCGGCGCACGACCTCGAGGAACTCGAGGCGATCCTGAAGAAGGGCGACGTGCCGGCGAGCCGGATCTATACGATGGCGGACATCTTCCGAGACCCGCACTACCGGGCGAGGGAGATGCTCGTGCCGACGCCGGACGACGACCTCGGCACCGTGACGCTCGCGGGCGTCGTCCCGAAGCTCTCCGCGACGCCAGGCAAGCTGCGCTGGGCGGGACGCCGGAGGGGGCAAGACACCCGCGCGTTCCTCAGGGACTTTGCGCACCTGTCGGATCCTGAGATCGATCGCCTCGTCGCCGAGGGTGTTGTGTTCTGCGACCCGAAGTCCGAATCGCTGCTCAGCACTCAGCCCGCGGACAGCTGAGATCTCTTCCCGAACACAAAGGAACATACGTCCATGTCCCCGTTCAAGGCGTTCCGGGTCCATACCATCGGCGGCAAGCCCGTCTGCCGCTTTGAAAATCTCGTGCTTGAGGATCTTGACACGGGACCTGTCGTCATCAAGGTGGCGTTCTCGGCGATCACCTACAAGGATGCGATGGCGGCACGCGGCGTCGGCAAGAACGTGCGCACCGACCGCCCGTGCGTCACCGGCGTGGACCTTTCCGGGGAGGTCGTGTCATCGGATGACCCGCGCTTTGCCAAAGGCGACCGGGTCGTCGTGACGAACTACAAGCTGGGTGTCGATCACGACGGCGCCTACGCGGAGTACGCCCGTGTACCGGGCGACTGGATCGTGCCGCTGCCGGCCGGCCTCTCCCTGTACGAGGCGATGGGCTTGGGCACCTCCGGACTGACCGCCGCGCTGGCTGTGGACCGGCTGGAAGCCACGGGGCTCAGGCCCGAGATTGGCGCGGTGGGCATCACCGGCGCGACGGGGGGCGTAGGGAGTCTGGCCGTGAACATGTTCGCCCAGCGGGGCTACAGGGTGATCGCCATCAGCGGAAAGCGCGAGCAGGAGGCGTTTCTCAAGTCGATCGGCGCGGAGAGCATCATTGACCGCGCAGAGTTCCTGCGCGATCGCGCGCCGCTCGCACCGCCGCTCTTCGCCGGAGCGCTGGACAACGTGGGCGGCGCCTTTTTCGATAGGCTCGCTGCCAGGATGCAGCCCTACGGAAAAATGGCTGTTGCGGGAATGGCAGTCGGCGCCGAGGTCACGACCACGGTACTGCCCCTCATCCTGCGCTCCATCGACATCCTGGGGATCAACGTCTCCCGGCAGCTCCACATGAAGGAGCGTCGCCGGCTGTGGGAACGCATGGCGACCGACCTCAAACCGAAGAATCTTGCCGAGATCTCGCGTCCTATCCCGTTCGAAGATCTCGACAGGACCATGGATCGGTTCTTCAACGCGACGACGATCGGCCGCGTCGTCGTCGAGGTTGGCTTGCGCGCCCCTGGCAACCGGCTCGCACAATCACGGTGAGCGACCTGCGCCTTCGTACCACTGTCGTCGGTAGCATGCCAAAACCCGAGTGGCTCTACCGCCGCGTCGCTCTCAACGCCACCCAGGGCGATCACCACGGGGCCGGCTCGGATTGGACGCTGGAAGGCGAGGCCCTGGCGGAGGCACAGAACGACGCGGTGCGTCTCGCGGTGCGCGCACAGGAGCGTGCCGGCGTGGAGATAATCAGCGACGGCGAACAGCGACGCAAATCGTACTTGAGCCACGTAACCAGCCGCGTGGAGGGCTTCGACTACCGGGACTTGCGGCCGAAGTCCATCCGGGGCGGGAGGCGCGTCGCGATGGTGGGGCGCTGCGTGACCTCCATCCGGCATACGGGCCCGATCGTGGTAGAAGACCTGCGATTTCTGAAGGGAGAAACCGACCATCCCGTCAAAGTGACCCTGCCCGGTCCGATGACCGTCGCTGATTCAATCCATGATGAGTTTTACGGCGACGAGCGGGCCCTGGCGTTCGCGTGGGCCGACGCAGTGAACGCAGAAGCGCGGCTATTGGACGAGTTGCGCCCGGACGTGATCCAGTTCGATGAGCCGGTGTTCAGCCGCTACCCGGACAAGGTAGCCGACTGGGGCATCGAAGCCCTGGACCGCTGCTGCGAGGGCCTGCGCGCTACCACGGCCGTCCACGTCTGCTACAGCTACCCCATGCCCGGAGTGCCGCGTCCGATTGTTGACAGCTACCCGGTGATTCTGGCGGAACTGGAACGCTCGAAAGTGCAGCAATTGGCGCTGGAGTTCCAAGGGTCGGGACTCGACCCCGCGGTGCTTCGAGCTTGCCCCTCGAAGACCGTGCTTTTTGGTGTGGTGTATAACGGAACCGAGGAGGTGGAATCGCCCGAGGCCATCGCCAAGCGTCTGCTGGCCGCCGCGGAGCATCTGCCGCCCGACCAGATCCAGGCCGCCCCCGACTGCGGCTTGGTAACCAACACGTACAAGGCCGCGCGGGCCAAGTTGGCCGCCATGGTGGAAGGGGCGCGCATGGCGCGGGAGCGTCTTCGACCGTGAACCGCCTTGTGGAGACGGGCACACGGACCGGCCAAGATTCGCAGTTCGCGGAGTGGACCGATGTCGTAGTAGTCGGCTACGGCTTTGCCGGCGGCGCTGCGGCGATCTGCGCAGCGGACACCGGTAGGCAAGTGCTGGTGCTCGAGAAGATGTCGGTTCCAGGCGGAATTTCAATTTGTTCCGGCGGGGGCTTTCGCGTCGCCCGCGACGCCGCGAAGGCACTGCAGTACCTGCTCGCCACAAACGCAGGGTCGATCGACGTCGCATTGTTGCGCGCGCTGGCGGACGAAATGACGGAATTGCCGCAGTTCATTACGGAGCTTGCAAGCATCAACGGAGCCTCCGTGATTACTCTGGATCGCCCGGGCAGCTACCCGTTCCCCGGTTACGACACGTTCAATTTCCTGGAGATTGCGTCGGTACCCGGCTTCGATCCGACTGCCGAGTACCCGAAGGTCCGTTCCCTGCGAGCCGGAATCAACGCGTTCAAGGTGATTGACGACAACGTCCGCGCCCGCTCCGGGATAAAGGTGCGGCTATCCACGCCGGTCACGCGACTGTTGCAGGACGTGGCAGGAGAGATCGCCGGCGTCGAGGTGCTGAGCGCGGGCAGACCCCGTCAGATAGGCACGCGGTACGGCGTCATTCTGGCATGCGGCGGCTTCGAATCGAGCCCTGAGATGCACCGTCGCTATTGGCAGCTGCGGCCTGTATTGCCCAGCGCCACTCGCGGCAACACGGGGGACGGCTTCAGGATGGCTCAGGCGATGGGTGCCGAGTTGTCGCACATGTGGCATTTCCATGGCAGCTATGGGTTCCGCCATACCGATCCCTCATATCCGTTTGGGATCCGTTCCAAAAAGCTTCCCGATTGGACGCCTCAGGTTCTGGACACATCGGCGCGTATGTCCTGGATCCTAGTGGACGCAAACGGCCGCCGCTTCATGAACGAGTATCAGCCTTATGTTCACGATACCGGCCACCGCTTCTTCGACCGATACGACCCCACCACCATGCGCTTTCCAGCGGTGCCTGCCTTCATGGTGTTCGACGAGGCCGGCCGCCGCATGTACCCGGTCGCGAAGTCGTACATCAACGATCCCGAAATCGCGCCCTACGACTGGAGTAACGACAACCTTCGAGAAGTCGAGCTCGGCATACTTAAGCGTGCAAACTCTATCGCCGTCCTGGCTCGCGCGATGAAAGTGCCTGAGGCGGAACTGGACGAAACGATCTCGCAGTGGAACTCTTTGTGCGAGGCCGGGGCGCCGGATTGCTTCGGGCGTCCAGCCTCCACGCGAAGCCCGATTGCGTCGCCGCCGTTCTATTTCGGGGAGGTGTGGCCAGTGGTATCCAACACCCAAGGCGCGCTCACTCACGACGTGGAGCAGCGGGTTTTGACCACATTTGGGGAGCCAATTCCGAGATTGTATGTCGCCGGCGAGCTCGGGAGCATCTGGGGATTCCTCTATCTATCAGGCGGCAACCTGAGCGAGTGCCTAATCAGCGGCCGCCTCGCGGGGCGTAACGTCAGCAGCGAAACAGCATTACGAGCAGCACTTCATCAGCCCACCACATGAAGGAGGAGACATGAAACACATGATGCTGCTTCTAGGCGTAATCGGTTGGCTCGGTGTCGGCCTTACGCCGTGGTCCAATGCGCTGGCACAGAGTACGGCGCAGGACTATCCCGCCCGACCGGTCCGGATCGTCGTACCGTACGCGGCCGGCGGCAGCACCGATATCCTGACGCGGATCCAAGCGCAGAAGCTGACCGCGCGGTTCGGACAGGGTGTCATTGTCGAGAACCGGCCGGGTGCAAACGGGGTCATCGGTACCGAAGCTGTGGCGCGCGCCCCTGCCGATGGCTACACGTTTCTAATGGCCACCAACGGGCAAACCATCAGCGTCGGCCTCTCTCCGAAACTTCCGTTCAACCTCGAACGGGACTTCGTCCCGGTCATCAACGTCGCTGCGATGCCGAATGTGATCGTCGTGCATCCCTCGCAGCCGATGAAAACCCTTGGCGACCTGATCGAGCACGCCAAGGCGAAGCCCGGAAGCTTGTCCTTCAGCCACGCCGGTGTCGGGTCCCCGCAACACCTGACTGGCGAGCTTTTCAAGCTGGTAGCCAAAGTCGACATCGTGGGGGTGCCGTACAAGGGTGGCGGTCCGGCCATCGCGGATGCGGTTGCAGGTACGGTTCCGATGGCCGTCGGCGGGGTGCCGGTCGTCAGCCAGCACATCGCTTCGGGACGCCTCCGGGCGCTTGCAGTCACCAGCATTCAGCGGTCACCCCTCTTGTCGGACGTGCCCACGGTTGCCGAGAGCGGATACCCGGGCTTCGATGCCATCTTCTGGATCGCCCTCATCGCTCCGCGCGGCGTACCGGCGGAGATCGTGCAGCGCATGAACGCGGAAGTGAACACGTTGCTTCGGGACGCGGACATCGTGAAGCAGTTCGCGGTGCAAGGCGCCACCCCGGTCGGGGGATCTCCGTCCGAGCTGGCCACTTTTATGAAGAACGATATCGAGACCTGGGTGCGCGTGATTCGCGAAGCCAAGATCAAGGTTGAGGGCTAAGGGGTATCGGCAAGTGCCATCCCCTTTCGCCTTTGTTCCGCTTCCGCGTGAACGCTCGGTTGCCAAGCCGCGCGGAAGCGGGCTCACCATGGTGATTGACGACGGCCTGCCGCTCGCCTATGTGCGGGACGTCGTCGCGCTCGGCGGCGCGTACATGGATCTGGCCAAGATCAAGACTGGCACTGCTAGGTTGTACCCGCGCGCACGGCTCGTGGAAAAGCTACGCCTCTACAAACGGAACCGCGTCCAGCCGTTTCTCGGCGGCCAGTTCCATGAGTACGTATTTGCGACCCAAGGCGCCGCCGCGCTTCCCGCCTACTATGAAGAGGCTCTCGCACTCGGGTTCGAGGCCATCGAGATTTCCGACAATGTCGTGCCGCTCACGCCGGCGCAGCGACGCAATCAGATTCGCAACGCCGCGGCCGCCGGGCTCAGAGTGTACGGCGAGGTGGGCTCCAAGGAGACATTCAGCAATCCGGCGCTACTCGTGCGGCAGGCCGGGACCTGCTTCGACGCGGGCGCCGCGCTCGTCCTGGTCGAAGCGGCGGAACTCGTGGAGCAAGGCAAGCTGCGCGAGCGGACGATCCGGACTCTGCAACGCTCGCTCGACATGGCACGCGTGATGATCGAACTGCCTGGTCCGTGGATCAGCGGCGTGCGCGGCTGCGACATCGAGGACATGAAGAAGGCCCTCGTACGCGTGTTCGGACCGGACGTCAACCTCGCCAACGTGCCGGTTGCGTCGATCATCGATACTGAGGCCACCCGCACGGGACTCGGAACGGCGGGCCCGCTGAAGCGAAGGCGTGCTCCCCGGCTAGAAAAGGAACCAGCATGATCACGGCACTGGTGCAGTTCAAGCTTCCGCAACCGATGACCCGCGACAAGGCGAAGGAGGTGTTCCTCGGCACCGCGCCCAAGTACCGCGGCACGCAGGGGCTGATCCGCAAG
>Ga0209343_10008787_pt1 | contig 11680 bp, 8 predicted proteins | sample RifCSPlowO2_02_FD_184026 | JGI IMG/M metagenome (GOLD analysis project Ga0209343, IMG submission 184026) | Groundwater microbial communities from Rifle, Colorado - Rifle CSP2_plank lowO2_0.2 (SPAdes) (version 2) | ecosystem: Environmental > Aquatic > Deep subsurface > Groundwater | place: Rifle... | reverse complement strand
ATATAGGTTCATCACTACTTCTCGCGTTGTTGTTGTGCGCGATTAACTCGTAGTGAAGTGTATGGAGCCTAACTAGCCGACCGCCTTGCCTGAACCGATGAATATCTGTCAGGAAGTCCGCTGGCCTGCCTTTTAGTCTGATGAGGTGAAGACGGTTCGGATCGCCGATCAGTCAGTACGAAGCAATTGAGGACAGATCACGATATTGATTCTGCTGAGCGCCAGCTCTGGGGCGATTTTGCCTGTCGTGACTGACCGCTTTTGACCGTTCTCGGCCAGTAGCCTCCTTACCGTATATGGCTAACGTCGGATGCAAACGGTGGTCGGCGGCAATACAACGCGATGCCATTCTGTAACTAGCTTTTCCATGGATACCTACTTGGATACCCGGCGGAAACTCGGTGACGTATCCGAGCATTCGAACCGCCGTCGCGTTTTTCTGAGTAGGCACGCAATACTGATCGCGCATCAGCATTTTGCTGTAATCAGCCCAGTAACCTTGCTTGTAACCTCCGCTCGAAACAGCCCATATCCCTGTTAACCAGCTTGTTAACCAGCTTGTTAACCTCTGCTTGGTAACCTACGGGCTCCACGCAATTGGTACGTAAAGTACGCACTGCAAATCAATGGGTTCCATGCGTACCCAGCTGCGTACCACTCCATGCGTACCAGCCATTCGGTAAACGCTCCGGGCATGTGGAGGCATACATCCACATCGGTGTGATCGAATATCGCCTGGCGAGGTACACTCCGGGTTTTGTAAGCTCACCCAGGAGTTGTTGCGTGAACACGGAAAACCATTCCCAGACGGCCGCGTTTCTTTGGTCCATTGCCGATCTGTTGCGCGGTGACTTCAAGCAATCGCAGTACGGCCGCATCATCCTGCCGTTTACCCTGTTGCGGCGGATGGAGTGCGTGCTGGCGCCGACCAAGGATGAGGTGATCAAGCAGACCTTCGCCCAGGAAGGCCGCCCCGACACCGTGCGCGAGATGATTCTGTTGCGCGCTGCCGGTCAGCAGTTCTTCAACGCCTCGCCGCTGACTCTCGGCACGCTGTCCGACACGCAAACCGCCGCCGACCTGATGAGCTATGTGCAGGCGTTCAGCAAAGACGCCCGCGAGATCTTCGAGCACTTCCACTTTGAAGACTTCGTTCAGCAGCTGGAGACCGCCAACCTGCTGTATCAGGTGGTGCAGCGCTTCGCCGCCACTGATCTGAGCCCCGAGTTCATCAGCAACTTCGGCATGGGCATCATCTTCGAAGAGCTGATCCGCAAGTTTGCGGAAAGCTCCAACGAAACCGCCGGGGAGCACTTCACCCCGCGCGATATCGTGCACCTCACCACCTCGCTGGTGATCACCGATCAGGACCGCAAGCTCGCACCCAACAGCATCGTCACCATCTACGACCCAACCGCCGGCACCGGTGGTTTTCTGTCCGAGGGTGATGAGTACATCCAGTCCATCAGCGAGAAGGTCAGTGTGTCGCTGCACGGCCAGGAGCTCAATCCCGAGTCCTACGCCATCTGCAAGGCGGACATGCTGATCAAGGGGCAGGACGTGGCCAGCATCAAGCTCGGCAACACCCTGTCCAACGACCAGCTGGCCGACAAGCGCTTCGACTTTATGCTCAGCAACCCGCCGTTCGGCGTGGAATGGAAGAAGGTGCAAAAGCAGATCACCGACGAGCACAGCCACAAAGGCTTCGACGGTCGCTTCGGCCCCGGCCTGCCGCGTGTGTCCGACGGTTCGCTGCTGTTCCTCCTGCACCTGGTCAGCAAGATGCGAGACCCGCGCGACGGTGGCTCGCGCATCGGCATCATCCTCAACGGCTCGCCGCTGTTTACTGGCGGCGCGGGTTCGGGTGAGTCGGAGATTCGCCGCTACCTGCTGCAGAACGATCTGGTTGAAGCGATCGTCGCGTTGCCGACGGACATGTTCTACAACACCGGCATCGCCACCTATGTGTGGATACTCAGTAACCACAAGGCCGCTGCGCGCCAGGGCAAGGTGCAGTTGATCGACGGCAGCCAGCACTACGCCAAGATGCGCAAATCCCTGGGCAGCAAGCGCCAGTACATCACCGAGGATCAAATCAGTGAGCTGGTGCGCCTGTATGGCAGCTTCGAGCAAACCGCACAGAGCAAAATCTTCCCCATCGACGCCTTCGGCTACCGTCGTATCACCGTTGAGCGTCCGCTGCGGCTGAACTTCCAAGCCAGTGCCGAGCGCATCGCTAAGGTGCTGGAAGAAAAAGCCCTGCAAAAACTCGACAGCGCCGCCCAGCAGCATCTGCTGGCCGCCCTGCAAGCGATGGACGCCAGCGTGTTGCACCGCAACCGCGAGCAGTTCAGCAAGCTGCTGAAAAAAGCCCTCACCGCATACAGTGTCAGCCTTAGTACGCCGGAACTCAAAGCCCTGATGAGCGCCCTGAGCGAGCGCGACCCCGAGGCGGATATCTGCATGGTCAAAGGCCAGCCGGAAGCCGACGCCGGCCTGCGCGACAACGAGAACGTGCCGCTGGGCGAGTCGGTGTACGACTACTTTCAGCGCGAAGTCATCCCCCATGTACCGGATGCCTGGATCGACGAAAGCAAAACCGATGCGCAGGACGGCGAGGTCGGCATTGTCGGCTTCGAGATTCCCTTTAACCGCCACTTCTACGTGTTCCAGCCACCACGTCCGTTGGCCGAGATCGATCGCGACCTGAAAGCCTGCACCGACCGCATCAAGCAAATGATTGAGGGGCTTTCGGCATGAGCTTGCTTGCATATCAGCAGATGAAACCGTCAGGTATCGAGTATGTGGGCGACATTCCAAATGACTGGTCATCAAAACGACTCGGCGATCTTGTTGGCTTTGCTCAGGGCAAGGCGCACGAGCCGTATATTGATGATGATGGCGACTATATCTGCGTTAACTCTAGGTTCGTTTCTACCTCGGGGAAAACCATTAAGACATGCAGTGTTAATCTAACGCCTGCTTCGTTAAACGACATATTGATGGTGATGAGCGACCTGCCTAATGGGCGGGCACTTGCTCGGGCATATTACGTCGGTGATCACGGTAAGTACGCCGTGAATCAGCGGGTGTGCCGAATCACGGCAGAAAGGGTACATCCTCGCTTCTTGTTTTACTTGTTAGATCGTCACCCTGGGCTTATGCAGAATGACGATGGCGTGCATCAAACCCATCTTTCAAATGCCGATTTTCAAAAATTAAAGCTCTATCTGCCATCAGCTTCCGAGCAAACCCAAATCGCCCGCTTCCTCGACCACGAATCCGCCCGCATCGACGCCTTGATCGAAGAGCAGCAGCGCCTGATCGAACTGCTCAAGGAAAAACGCCAGGCCGTGATATCCCGCGCCGTCACCAAAGGTCTCGACCCGACGGTCTCGATGAAAGACTCCGGCGTGGAGTGGCTAGGTGAAGTACCGGCGCATTGGGTGGTAAGTAAGTTTGGGTATATATCTTCTGTTGTCAGAGGAGGTTCACCGCGACCAGCCGGTGATCCAGAACTTTTCAATGGTGATTATTCGCCTTGGGTCACAGTTGCAGAAATAACGAAAGACGATGAGATTTATCTGGATGAAACGGAGACGTTTCTGACAAAGAAAGGCAGCGATCAATGCCGAGTTTTTTCTAAGGGTACTTTATTGCTTTCAAATAGCGGGGCGACCTTGGGTGTTCCGAAAATATTGATGATCGACGCAAATGCTAATGACGGAGTTGTTGGCTTCGAAAATATCACTTTGGATAAAGAGTATTCATATCTATATCTGGCAACCCTGACTGAGGGGCTTAGAGATAGGGCCGCTGGGTCGGGACAGCCGAACTTGAACACTGACATCGTCAAATCAATTGATGTGCCTATCCCTCCGAGCAGCGAAGTGGCTGAGATTGTTGCCGCAGTAAAAAAACTAAGAGCGCAGTTTCATTTCTTGAGCAACGAAGCTGTAGAGGGGATTAGGCTGCTCCAAGAACGCCGCTCCGCCCTAATCTCCGCCGCCGTCACCGGCAAAATCGACGTACGCGGCTGGCAGCCTCCTGTCAGTGCGCCAACTCCCGAATTAGTACAAGAGGCCGTGTAATGGCGGACAGCAAGGAAGCGCAATTCCAGCAGGACATTATCGACGCCCTGGCCGCTCAGGGCTGGCTGGTCGGCACCGCCAGCGGCTACGACCGCCGTACCGCGTTGTATACCGAAGATGTGCTGGGCTACTTCAAGGACGCCTGGCCTGAGCGTTGGGACAAGTTCGCCAAGGCCAACCCGAACAACCCCGATGATGTGCTGGTGCAAAAGCTGGTGCGCGAGCTGGAGCAAAGCGGCACCCTGGATGTGCTGCGCCATGGCTTCAAGCTGCCGGCAGTGAAGGTGGAGCTTTGCAGCTTCCAGCCCGACCACGGCATGAACCCGGACACCCTCAAGCGCTACCAGTGCAACCGCCTGCGCGTGGTGCCGGAGGTGTCCTACTCGCCGCATGCGCGTGAGGCCGGCAGCAGTGGGCAGAGCTACAACCCACGGCTGGATCTGGTGCTGTTCGTCAACGGCATCCCCACCGCCACGCTGGAGCTGAAAAGCGAGTTCAAGCAGTCGGTGGAGAACGCCAAGCGCCAGTATCGTTACGACCGCCCGGTAAAAGACCCGCTGACGCGCAAGCCCGAGCCGCTGCTGACCTTCAAGCGCGGTGCGCTGGTGCACTTTGCCGTGGGCCAGAACGAGGTGGCGATGACCACCAAGCTGGCGGGTAAAGACACCTTCTTCCTGCCGTTCAACCTCGGTAGCGCAGAAGGCGGCGCGGGCAACCCGCAGCCCGAGGACGATAGCCAGTACGCCACCAGCTACCTGTGGCAACGCCTGATGCAGCCGGATGCCTGGCTCAAGGTGCTGGGGCGCTTTCTGCACCTGGACAAGAAAACCAGCGAAAGCTTCGACGGCACGCCGGTGACCAAGGAAACGATGATCTTCCCGCGTTACCACCAGTGGGAAGTGGTCAACACGCTGATCAACACCACCCGCGCCGAAGGGCCGGGCAAGCGCTATTTGATCCAGCACAGCGCCGGCTCGGGCAAATCCAACTCCATCGCCTGGACCGCCCATCAGCTGGCCTCGCTGTACGACGATACCGGCCAGCGCCTGTTCAACTCGGTGATCGTGATTACCGACCGCACCGTGCTGGATAAGCAGCTGCAGGACACCATCTACCAGTTCGAGCATGCCCAGGGCGTGGTCAAGCAGATCAACCGTGAAACCAGCAGCCAGAGCAAGTCCGAGCAGTTGGCCGAGGCGCTGGCTGAGCAGACGCGCATCATCATCGTCACCATCCAGACCTTCCCCGCGCTGTTCGATGCCCTGGACAAGTACCCCAAGCTGGCCAGCGGGCGCTATGCGGTAATCGCCGACGAGGCGCATTCCTCGCAGACCGGCTCATCGGCCAGCAAGCTGAAACAGATTCTCGGCAGTGATGCCCTGGAAGGGGAAGAAGTCAGCGCCGAAGAGCTGCTGGACGCCGCCGTGCAGGCGCGCCAGCCGAATGAGCGCATCAGCTACTACGCCTTTACCGCCACGCCCAAGGCCAAGACCCTGGAGCTGTTCGGTCGCCCGGCCGATCCGACGCTGCCGGCCAGCTCCAGCAACAAGCCGGAGGCGTTTCACTTGTACTCCATGCGCCAGGCCATTGAGGAGGGTTTTATCCTCGACGTGCTGCGCAACTACACCACCTACAGCACCGCCTGGAAGATCGCCCACCCCGATGGCGAAGACGACGAGGTGGACAGCAAGAAGGCGCGCATCAAGCTGGCACGTTGGGTGCGCCTGCACCCGTACAACATCAGCCAGAAGGTCGAGGTCATCGTCGAGCATTTCCGCGCCAATATCCGTGGTCTGCTCAATGGCCAGGCCAAGGCCATGGTGGTGACCAGCAGCCGTCAGGAAGCAGTGCGTTACCAGTTGGCGCTGAAGGCTTACGTGCAGCAGATGGGTTACAACGATGTGCATCCGCTGGTGGCGTTCTCCGGCAGCGTGCTGGCGGATGAGGTGATCCCCGAAGAGGTGACGGAAAGCAGCAGCCTGCTTAACGCCGGCCTGAATGGTCGCGACCTGGCGCAGGCGTTCGACACCCAGGACTTCAACGTGATGATCGCGGCCAACAAGTACCAGACCGGCTTCGATCAGCCCAAGCTGTGCGCCATGTACGTGGACAAGAAGCTGCAAGGCGTGGACTGCGTGCAGACCCTGTCACGGCTAAACCGCACCTTCGGTGACAGCAAGCAAACCTTTATCCTCGACTTCTTCAACGAACCGCAGGACATCCTCGACGCCTTCTTGCCGTACTACACCAAGGCCGAGCTGACCGACGTGACCGACCCGCAGATCATCTATGACCTGCAGAAGAAGCTGGACGCCGAGGGTATCTATCACTGGCAGGAGGTCGAGGCGTTCGCCATGGCCTTCTTCGACCCCAAGGCGGCCGCCAGCAAGCTCAGCTATTACTGCACGCCGGCCAAGGAGCGCTTCGCCAAGCGTTATGCCTTCTCGCTGGAGTCGCGCCAGCAGGCGCTGGATTACAAGCGCACCGCTGAAGCCAATGGCGATAGCGCAGGGCTGAAAAAAGCCGAGCACGCGCTGAAAGAGGCCGGCGAGCAGGTGGACCAGCTCGACCTGTTCCGCAAAAACCTGCAGAGCTTCGTGCGCCTGTACGAGTTTCTCTCGCAGATCGTGCCGTATGAGGACCGCGAGCTGGAGCAGCTGTGCGTGTACGCCAAGCACCTGCACCCGCTGCTGCGTGTGGACCGCCTGCTACAAGACGACGTGGACGTGGGCGAGCTGCAACTGAGCCACTACCGCCTGAGCAAGCGCGCAGAGCATCAGTTACGCCTCAGCGAAGAAGAAGGCGAGTACACCCTCAAGCCCGGCAGAGATGTGGGCAGCGGTAAGCCCCACGACCCGGAGAAAAAGCGCCTGTCGGAAATCATCGAAGCGCTGAACGATATCTTCGGTGCCGAGGTGAGCGATGACGACCAGCTGCAGTTCCTCACCGGCATCGCCCAGCGCATCAGCCGCCAGGAAGATGTGATGGCCCAGGTGAACAACCACTCGGTGGAGCAAGTGATGCACGGCCTGTTCCCCAAGCGCGTGCTGGACACCGTACTGGACGCCATGACCGACCACGAGAAGCTGTCACTGGAAGTGCTGGATAATGAAACCAAGAGTCGGGCGTTTGCGCTGGTGATTTTGAAGATGCTCAAATCAGCAGCTGGCCTCGAAGAGAGCGGCTCGCGCGGCATCTAAGCGCCAACAAGGTTAGGGAGTAACGATGGCTATTCCGGATTTCCAAAGCGTGATGCGGCCTGTGCTGGCCACCGTGCAGAACGGCGCGCCGCTGCCGCTCAATGAGTTGCGCGAGCGGGTGGCTGATCAGTTCCAGCTGACCGAGGACGAGCGCAAGGAGCGCCTGCCCTCCGGCCAGCAGACGGTGATCAACAATCGCGTGGGCTGGGCTCGTACCTACCTGAACAAGGCCGGGCTGCTGTGCATTCCCGCCAAGGGCATGGTGCAGATCACTGCGCGTGGCCGTGATGCGTTGATCAGTGGCCCCGAGCGCATCACCGTGAGTTGGCTGAAGCAGTTCCCCGAGTTCGCGGACTTCCATACCGCTAAGCCGCAAGCGGCTGACGCACTTGCAGCGCTAGACGTTGATATTGCCGAAACCACGCCGGACGAGCAGTTGGTCGAGGCGCATCAGGCGCTGGTGCAGTCCCTCGCAGACGAACTGCTGGCGCAAGTGCGGGCTGCCACGCCGAGTTTCTTTGAGCAGTTGGTGGTCGATCTGATGATTGCCATGGGCTACGGCGGTTCTCGGAAGGAAGCCGGTAAGGCGACTCAGGCGACCAACGATGATGGTATCGACGGCATTATCAAGGAGGACAAGCTAGGTCTCGACGTGATCTACCTGCAAGCCAAACGCTGGACCAACACGGTACATCGCCCCGAGATCGATAAGTTCATCGGCGCATTGACTCGCCAGCGAGCGCGCAAAGGCGTGTTTATTACCACCTCGGAGTTCTCTGCTGGTGCCCGTGAAGCGGCGCTGGGGCTGGATATCAAAGTGGTGCTGATCGACGGCGTGGAACTGGCGCGGCTGATGGTGGAAAACAACCTGGGCGTGAGCGTTAAGCAGGTGTATGAGGTGAAGCAGCTGGACAGTGATTACTTTGCGGAGGAGTAACGTGTTCGGTCGTTGAGCTTGCTCCGCCAGCAGTTGGGCTTCTCTCGATACTTGCCTTCCTGCTTTTGGGGTTTAGTTAGCAGGGTGCAAGTAGTCTTCGAGCCACTCTTCACAACTCTGCTCCTGAGGCATTTTGCGCTGAGTGAGCGATAGAGCAGTTTCCTTGTCCTCGTATTCCCTGATTACCGTTTTACCGTGGCTTTCGTGACACGTAGTCGATTTCGGCTGAAAACCACGCGTTTCAAGGGGTTGAGCAGATTCCTTATCCGGCAGTGTTGTCCGGGAGTTGTCTGGCGTTTGTCCGGCTTTTATCTGCAAGTTGTCCGGGGAAAACGCAACGCGCACCTGCTCTGCGGAAACTGACAGGGGGCATATCGAGTCGGATTTCATCCGGTTTTCACGGCCCACTGTCATCTCCGTGGTGAAAAGGATGCCGCGCAGCTTGCCCATGTAGTCATGGAATGAGGTAAGGCTTTTCGGAGCAGCAAGCCCTGCTTTGATCCAGAATTTATAAAAACCACCGAACTCTCTAGCGCGGAAGTGCCCATCAGGGAGGGGCGATCCTGCCTTGCCAGTTTTGGTCGTTCGAGTGCGGGTCAGTTCAGCATTGAAAATGGTGTAGGCGCTGGAATTTGCTACGACACTGCGGAATTGCAAGTTAACGCCAGCATACTTGGCCTTGCCAAAATGCCCGGTCTTGTAACCGCGGTATTCGTAAGCTTCGATCTCGAGGGTATTCAGGATCTGCCGGATAAGTCCCGGCGCGTGATCCTGAAACCAGTCCTGCGGAATGGGCTTCCCGCTGGCGGGGCGAATGACGAGCCTTCCGTGTTCGATGCAGACCTCATCGCCCCTGCAGAGCAGTTTCCCGACGGTAATGGCCATTGGAATACCAGTGCTTTTGTCAGGTTGTTGTGCGGTGCCGGACTACTCTGCGTCCCGTTCATTGATCTTGGTGGTCAGCCAGGCATTCAGCTCGGCAATGACGTAGTAGGCCGCCGCTTGACGGCTGCTGCCGAACTTAATGGGTTTGGGAAAGGTCGGGTCTTTCTTGCGCAGCTTGTCCAGCCCGGAGCGGGTCTGGCCAATGGCTTTGCAGACCTCGGGTTGAGTAATAAGGGCTTGATCGATGGTGGGATGGGTTGGGTGCATTTGAGCGCCTCCGTATGACGATGAGGCAATGCTCCCTCTGGTGGCATACTCCCCCGCAACTATCCCCCTATCCCATTTTTTCAGGAGGGATACCTAGATTTTTAGCTCTGCGATCTCTTGATTGGCTCGCAGGCGCTCCCAAGCTTTTTCGAAAGTGTTTTTGGTAAACAACTTGTGACTGTCGCTAAGCACCTTCCATACCTCTGACTTGATCCATGCTTTCCCAGGCACGCGTGGCGATAGCGACCTTGGTGAATGGCCGAGTTTTATAAGTACTTCAATAATTGCCTGCTCCTGTCGTTGGGTTTTTGGCAGATGACCTATTTCAGGGGTTAATTTTTTTGGATCCGGGTCTTTCTTATCAATATTTTTTGCGGATTGCGTTGCTGATTCATTGATCCAGATAGCAAGGGCTTGAATGTCCTCTGATTTGAATTGTGCGGCGCAATATATTTTTGGCAGTAGCCCAAGCCAGTGAACGTCGTTATATCTCAGGATTGCAACTGCTTGGTCTGGGTCTTGGCTCTGAAATGTTATATGTGGGGTCAGAACTTCCTGCATGCCAAATAGGCTTACCTTTTCCTTTGTGCTAGAAATAGTGCCTTCAATACCAGGTGGCCATATCTCTACGTAGGCGGTTGCCTTTTTTTCACGACAAAATTGAATCAACACCTCTTTGCTGAGATTGTCCCCGGTAAGGGTTTTCAGAAAGTCCAATGCCTGCTGTAGGCTCAGCCATTTCAGTGCGAGGAAAGCCTTTTCCATATGTTTCGTCTCATGGCATTTTGATTGTCGGAAGTTATCGACTAATTTAATAAGGTGCTAAGTCTCACCTGCGTTTTTAGTTTGTCAGCGTTTCGCCTATGCACGTTTGAGTCCCACCACATTGTCCGCGGACAGCTTGTCGAGGTGATCGGCATACCACCGCATCATCACCTTGCGCTGCTCCAGATAGGTGCTCTTGTCATAGACGCCCCGGACACCTTCCTTGACGTGGGAGAGCTGGGCATCGACGTGCTGCGAGTCGAAGCCATTCTCGTTGAGGATGGTGCTGGTCAGGTGACGAAAGCCATGACCGGTCTGGCGGCCTTCGTAGCCCAGACGGCGCAGGGCCATCAGGAACACGGTATTACTGCGTGGCTTGGTGGTATTGCCTCGGCCCGGGAACAGCAGCGAATAGTTGCCGGTGATGTTTTGCAGTTCGCGTAACAGGGCAACAGCTTGCGTTGGCAGTGGCACCAGATGCTCACGGCGTCGCTTCATGCGCTCTGCAGGGATCAGCCAGAGGCCAGCGTCGAGGTTAAGCTCCTCCCAGCGCGCCTCACGCAACTCGGATGGTCGGCAGGCGAGCATCGTCAGCAGTTGCAGGCCTATGCGCACATCGGGTGCATGGGGGTAGGAGCGGATGGCCCTGAGCAGGGCAGGCAGTTCCTCAAGGGATACATGGGCAAAGTTCTCCACCGGCTTAGTCAGGAGGAATTTATGCAGCCCTTCGAGCGGGTTGTGTGTTGCTCTACCTGTGACGCGAGCCAGGTCGTATACCTCCCGGCACATGCCGCGCACACGGCTTGTCTGCTCAACGATCCCGGTCTGCTCCATGCCGCGTAGGAATTCCATCCACTCCATTGGCAGGATGCCGGTGTAGGGCCGTTTACCGAATACCGGGAACACATGCTTCTCAAGGGCACCGATGGTGCGAACCGCCGTGCCTTCGGTCCAGGTCTTGCGCTTGGTTGCGTACCACTCGCGGGCCAGGTGCTCGAAGGTATTGTTGGCCGCTTCGAGCTCTGCTGCCTTCTTGGCCCGCTTGGTGGCCATGATGCTGCCGTCTTTGGCGGTGCCGTCGCGTAGCTCGCGGATTTTTCGGCGGGCCTGCTCGCCGGTCAGTTGGTGGTCGCCGGGGCCGTAGCCGCCCAAGCCCAACCATGACCATTTCCCATCGGCCTTCTTGTAGCGCAACTGCCAGGACTTTGAGCCGTCCGGCTTCACACGGAAGTACAGCCCGTCGCCATCCAGCTCCCGGTACTCCTTCGTTTCCGCTTCCAGTCCGGCGAGTACGGTATCGGCCAGGGGGCGGCGTTTGATCTCGCTACGCTTCATGCCTGTATCCCTTTGGTTCAAATTTTATCAAAGGATACACAGAGGGATACACGAAGGGCAATGGTGTGTGGGTGCGCTGGGGAACGTGCAGATACAAGAAAGCCCGCACGGGGCGGGCTTTTCAGGGGTGTTTCCGGTCATGTGGGAACATGTGGAAACTTGCATTTGGTGGAGCCGGGGGGATTTGAACCCTGTGTTTT
>Ga0209343_10008786_pt1 | contig 11680 bp, 9 predicted proteins | sample RifCSPlowO2_02_FD_184026 | JGI IMG/M metagenome (GOLD analysis project Ga0209343, IMG submission 184026) | Groundwater microbial communities from Rifle, Colorado - Rifle CSP2_plank lowO2_0.2 (SPAdes) (version 2) | ecosystem: Environmental > Aquatic > Deep subsurface > Groundwater | place: Rifle... | reverse complement strand
CTTCGCGAGCCCCGCCACAAATAGGGCACATGCGAATGATATTTCGCGGAAAGTGGTATGCGTGTGTCCCGCATTCGTCCGCCTCGGCTCGCCAAGAGCGGGCGGGCGGGCAATAACAAAACAACAGCTTGGTCCTGCGACTAAAGCTGTTATAACTATTTTCACCTCCTTATCCCTGTCGGGCGTTTTCCAAAACACCTTTGGATCATAGCCGGCGATTATTGCCCGCCGGCCTGCCAGTTGATCGATTAACGCTAAAGATTTTATCAAAAAACTGCAAACTGTTTTTCCTTATCCGATCAAAGCGATTCAGACCGACAACGGTTCCGAATTCCATAAATATTTCAGGGACTATTTAAAAGAACAAGACATTATTCAATACTGGAATTATCCGGGGCGGCCCTACCGGCAGGGGCATATCGAGAAATTTAACAGAACAGTTCAGGAGGAATTCGTTGACTGGAATGAAGTCTGGTTAGATGATACAGATAGATTCAACGGAAAGCTGATTGATTGGCTTATTTGGTACAACACTAAACGCTATCATTGGAGCCTTAATTTAACCTCGCCTGTGGATTATTTAATTAAAAATAGCTTGGTGTCCAATATGTGCTGGACTAATACAGTACCCCCTTGCCAAACTCCTCCACTTATGTTAAACTAAAAACTGTTCAACCTGTTAAATAGTATTGCCAATAGGCAAAATTACCGTTTAACGGAATTTAACAGGCTAAATTAATAAAATATTTCTGACGGTCGGACAGCTTGCCCCGTTAAATTGTTTATATTAACCGGGCTGACGAATTAATTCTACGAGATTAAATTTTATTTTTAGACCAACTTGTAATTTTGTGACGGCAACCTTTTTCCCAAAATATAAAGCCACGCTTAAATCATCTTGCCCAAACTAAAATAAACATTTAGTTTTGTTTTATTAACATACCCAACCTCCGACTGCTAGAAAATAAACCTATGAATTATTTGATTATTGGAATTCTAGCTGTTATCGGCGGTTTTTTTGTTGGCTACTATACCAGAAAAAAACGGGCTTTGGTCGAAGTTACCAGCGCCGAAGCGCGCGCCGAAAAAATCTTAACCGAGACCAGGGCCAAACAAAAGGAACTCCTGCTCGCCGCCCAGGATAAGGCCTTAAAAATTATTGACGAGGCCAAACGGGAAGACGACAAGAGGCGCCAGGCGGTCAACAACCTGCAGGCCAGGCTAGAAAAAAGAGAAACCGTCTTTTCGCAGAAACTCCTGGAACTCCAGGACAAGCAGCAATTGCTCTACGACAAAGTCAATAAAGTTGAGGAGATCAAAGAAAAAATCAAAACCATCCATGACGAACAGCTGGCCAAATTGGAAAAAATCGCCGGCCTGTCAAAGGAAGAGGCCAGGCAGGTTTTATTTAAAAATCTGGAAAGAGAAATTAAAGATGATTTGGTCGTCAGAATCAATAAGCTGGAAAAAGAATCATCCGACAGCCTGGACGAGAAGGCGCGCGACTTAATGGCCGGCGCCATGCAACGCCTGGCTTCTGCTTTCGCCACGGAAATAACCACCACCACTGTTGATCTGCCGAATGATGAGATGAAAGGCCGGATTATCGGCCGCGAAGGCCGGAACATCAAAGTCATTGAACAGCTGACCGGCGTGGAAATTATCGTGGATGACACACCCAACGCCATCACCATCTCCGGCTTCTCGCCCATCAGGCGGCACGTGGCCAAAAAAACCTTGGATCATCTGATTAAAGACGGCCGCATTCACCCGACTAAAATTGAAGACGCCATCAAGCAGGCCAAGGAAGAGCTGGCTTTAGACATAAAAAAAGCCGGCGAAGAAGCCATGTATGAAGTCGGCGTGGCCGGTTTTGACGCCAAGCTGGTGCAAATCCTGGGCCGCTTAAAATACCGGACCAGCTACGGCCAGAATTGCTTAAAGCACTCGGTTGAAGTGGCACACTTATCCGCTTTAATCGCTGAAGAGATTGGCGCTGACGTCACGCTGGCCAAAAAGGGCGGCTTGCTTCACGATATCGGCAAAGCGGTTGATCATGAAGTCCAGGGCACTCATCCGGAAATCGGCGCCAATATCGGCAAAAAATTCGGTTTAACCGAAGAATTGATCGCTCCCATTTTGACCCATCATGATGATCGCCCCAGCGGCCTGATCTCCGTGATTGTTAAAGTGGCGGACGCGATTTCAGCCGCTCGCCCGGGCGCGCGACGCGATACTTTTGAGCAGTATATCCAGCGCCTGGAAGAGCTGGAAAAAATCGCCACCGCTTTTGACGGCATTGAGAAAGCTTACGCCATCCAGGCCGGCCGGGAAGTCAGGGTGTTTGTCACGCCGGAAAAAATCGATGATCTGGCGGCTTACAATCTGGCCAAGGACATCGCTAAAAAAATCGAACAAGAATTAAAATACCCGGGCGAAATTAAAGTCAACGTCATCCGGGAAATGAGGGTGACGGAATACGCCAGGTAATTTCACATTATCAATAAATTTCCATGAATTTCGCGACCCCGTGCTTGACGCGGGGGAGCTAATTTCTTAATTTCTGAAATTTATAGAAATTAGCTCCTTCCGCTTCGCTCCAGCCGCGAAATTAATTGATATAATTTATGATCAATGTTTTATTCATCGGCGACATCAATGGTAAAATCGGCCGCCGGGCCGCGGCTAAAATACTGCCTAAATTAAAATCAGAACTAAGGCCCGATCTGGTGATCGCTAACGCGGATAATTTGGCTCATGGCAACGGCGTTTCTAAAGATACGATTGAGGAAATGATAACCGCGGGCGTTGGCTGGTTTACCGGCGGCGATCATTGCTTCGGCAATACGGCTCATTTGGGCTTATATGACAGCGAACTGCCCCTGTTGCGGCCGGCCAATTACGCCGCGTCCGCGCCCGGTCGTGGCCAAGTGCTAGTTGAGATAAACGGCCGTAAAATTTTACTAATCAGCCTGGTCGGCCAGGTTTTTATGCCGCTTCAATTTAATAATCCCTTTGCCGAAGCCGATAAAATTTTATCTAATCTTGCCAGCAATAATATATCTGCTATAATAGTTGATATCCATGCTGAAGCCACTTCGGAAAAGCTCGCTCTATTTAATTATCTGGACGGCCGAACGAGCGCCATTTTAGGCACTCACACCCATATCATGACCGCGGACGCGAAAATTTCCACGGCCGGCACCGCCTATATAACGGATGTGGGCCAGACCGGCTTCGCCGACGGAGTTTTGGGGGTGGAAAAACAAGGCATCATTAAAACTTTTTTAACGCAAATCAAATATCCGCACGTCTTGCCCGAAAGCGGGCAAGCGATTTTCAACGCCGTCTTCTTAAAAATTGACGACAAAACCAAAAAAACCGCCGCCATTAAACCAATCACAAAATATCTAGAAATCAGTTAATAATTATTATTCGTATTATTTAAATAATAAACTAATTTGAGACTGGAAAACTTTTTCCTTTGTCATTTTTCCCCCGCTAAGCGGAGTCAAGATGACAAAACAGAGGTTTTCCCATGTCCCAATTTAAAATTTATGAACAAGGCAGGCTTAATTGAAAAAATTTCCGCTGAAGTGGCGGTTACTAAAAAACAGGCCGAAGACATGATTGAGGCTCTAGTGGCGACCATCGTGTCTGAACTCAAAGCCGGCAATGAAGTCACCATCACCGGTTTCGGCACCTTTACGGCCAAAACCAGGCATGCCCGCGGCGGCGTCAATCCGCAAAGACCGACCGAAAGAATTCAAATCCCGCAGGTAACGGTGGCTAAATTTAAAACCGGCAAGACCCTGAAAGACGCGCTCAAGGGAAAATAATACTTTAAAGATATTATAAAAAAGAAAGCTGCTTAATCAGCTTTCTTTTTTGATTTGTATAATTTTGAACATTAAATTAAAAAGTGGGAGACCTCATTCTGTCGCATAAAACTGTTTATTGAGATATTAGTTTCCCCGCTCCGTTGGGATTATAACCATTTTTAACTTCATCGCCGTCTTTAAATCCGTCGCCGTCAGTATCGGCCTGGTTTGGATCTGTGCCGTAAACTTGTTCCCGCTGGTCCGATAGTCCATCTTTATCCGCGTCCGCGTCGTCACCAAGGCCTTGCCGATTGACAGGCGGTGAAGAAATGGCCGGAGTAAATCCTTTTAATCCTCCAAACAACCCGCCTAATAATTCTTCCAGCGGTTTCGTCTCCGACGGCGCTTCAATTTGCGCCGGTTTGTTAAAATTTCTAAATGAGATGGTGAAGTTGGTTTTTCCCGAAACCATTGACGTTTCCGTCGCCCTCATGGTGGAATTTAAAGCGAGTTTGCGCAGCAAATAATCTTTTTTTCCGATCCAAATTTCACCGTTAAGCGATCCTACGGACTCAAAACCTTTATCAAACGCCTTAGCCTCCTCCTCCGTCGGGGTTTTTCCTTGAATAATTTCGGCGGAATCAATTATGAATTTTTTAATCCCAACTTCGTCAATTATAAATTTATAGTGATAGGTGCCAACCCCTTCAATTTTTTCGCCAGCCAGTTTGTCGGTTATTTTAAAAATCTTGGCTTGCCTGAAGGCGGTGGTTAATTTTTTGGTTTGTTCCGGAGATAAATTCCGCCCTGGTTGCGCTTTTGCGATTTGCTTTTCCCATAACGGATTATTATCAAATTGTTTTGTCAGAGCCTTGGGGTTGATTTTTATCCATTGATTTTTTAGGGCGCTTAAATCAATCAGTCCTAAATTCGGCGCATCGCTAAGTCTAACATAAAATGATTCATCAATCATTATCGCCTCTGCCCCAAAAGCAAGTTCTGCGAGCGGCAGCGCGTCCGTTTTTAAATTAAAAGAAAATTGTCCTTTCGGACTATTCGCCTCTTGGATATCAAAAGAACCGGAGAATTCAGACGAAGTTCTGCTTTCTTTTTTGGGCGAAAACAGCTGGGCTGACGGTAAAAAACCGCCGTTGCCGCCAGGCAAATCGCCCACGTTGATTTCCGTGGATAATTCTCCCGAATACTCTAAAGATTTAATTTCCGCCAACTTAACGATCATTTTTTGAATATTTTTTTCCGGCGATTGAAAATAGTAAAAATAGGCAAAAGCGCCGCCGCCGACTATCAGAGCGCCGCCGACTATAGCAATGACCGGCAGTAATATTTTTTTTAATCCCTTGGCCGATGGCCGAGAAAGGGGGTTGGAGTATGCATTATTCGGAGTAGTTGGCCGCGGAAAAGAAACCGAAGAATTAAAAGCTTCATTAATATCTGGCGCTTGCCAGCCTTGGGCCAAGAGAAATTTTTCAATCTCCCGCCTGCCCATACCCCGCTCAAATTGTTGTTTAACATAGTCTAGCAGTCGCTGATCGGCCATATTTTTTATTAAAATAATTATACTCTTATCATATCATAAAATTGCTGAAATGTTTAACTCTTAGTTGCCGGCATTTAAAATTATGGCGATATGAAAAACAAAAAACAAGGAGAACCGTCGCCTTGTTTTTTGTTTTGTGTCTCTACTATACCAAGCTCGAACATTTTTTCAAAATCGGTAATCAATGGAGTGCCTCGCCAGACCGTCCGAGAACTCGCTTGCGAGTTTGAGGACAAGAGCCGATTTTTAATTAGAAATAATTTTAGGCGATCAACTTCGTCAGCCTCCCGGAATATACCGTCCACCTGTTCTTCTATTGATTCTTTCCTTTTATTTAGCGTTTTCCGGTATTGCGTCTTGTTGCCGTTTGAGTCGCTTCTAAACTTAGTCCCGTCAATCGCCACTTTACCGATTCTGATCATGTCTAATTGGCGGCACAGTCCCAATCCTTCCACAAACGCCTTTTTAACGTCAGAGAGCTTGTCTTTGCGAAAATCGGCAATAGTCCTGAAATCTGGAGTGGAACGGCCGGAGAGCCACATAAACACTACCTCCTCGTTCAGACGGTCGGCAATCTTACGGGAGCTTCGTCTGCCTATGGTGTAGCCGTAGACCAAGACCTTAAACAGCATTCTTGGGTCGTAGGCTTTCTGGCCCATAGCTGAATACGTGTTTAAAATGAACGACAAATCCATTTCGTCTATTACCTGATTTATTAATCTTGCCGGATGATCCGGGGAAATCGAATCGCTTAAACTTTGGGGCAGTAATTGCCCTTGATTCTGCTGGTAATCTTTGAACATATTGATGGTAAAATTAATTGTAATTATACCTTAATTTTACCATTTTTCTCTTCAAAACAACAGGGGAAAACTAGAATTTTTTAGCTCAATCGCTGCGCGATTTCGCTAAAAATTAGTTTAGTTTTCGGACAGTCTGCTCCAAATTCTTTTGGAAAAATGGGGGGAAATCAGTGGGATGCGCTTCGCGCGTCCCACCTTCTGGCTTCTAAAAAGCCGTTTAGTTCGTTTGTGGTGGACAATAGAGGACTCGAACCTCTGACCTTTCCGATGTGAACGGAACGCTCTAACCAACTGAGCTAATTGTCCTAAATTTTACTTCCCCGCCTTATCCAAAGCCAAATTAACCAGTCTATCGGCCAGTTCATTTTTCTCCCGGCGGATATGTTTAAAAATAACTTTTTTAAATCCCAGCGTTAGATTATACACCTTAACGAACAAAGGGGCAAGGTCCTTATCTTTGACGCGGTATTCGCGATTTAACTGTTTCACCACCAGTTCGCTGTCCAAAAAAACTTCAAGCTCCCGAGCGCCCAGCGCCTTGGCGGCATTGACCCCGGCCAGCAAAGCCTGATATTCGGCTTGATTGTTAGTGGCCTCGCCGATATATTGGGAAATCTCTTTAACCGCGCTTCCCCGCTGGTCTAAAATCACCGCGCCGATTCCGGCCGGACCAGGGTTGCCGCGCGCGCCGCCGTCGGTATAAATTGTCAGTTTTTCGTAGGTCATAAATAAAAAAATGTAAAATGCAAAAATCAAAATGTAAAATTAAAAGTTAGTTTCAATTTTTCATTTTTAACTGTCATTTTACATTTTGAGATTTAAATTTAAAACTTTCCTTATATCCACGATCTTCATCTGTACCGACCGCCGTCCGTTAAATTCGTTAAATTCCAAATAATAAACCGCGTCCACCTGGTCGCCAATCTTAAAGTTTTTGCAGTTTTCCGCCTGGCAAAACCCGACGGCCCATAGATTGCCGAACCTAAATTTTATATGTTGGGCATTGGCGCCCATATTGACCTTATCCATTATTTTGAGACCGCGGCTTAAAAATTTCGGCCGGTCATTTTCTTCGCCGAAAGGCTCAAACTCTGCCAAAGTTTCTACCAGTTCGCTAGTTATTTCCGCCGTGCTAATTTCCGCTTCAATTAAAATTTTAGGCGCCAATTCCGCGCCGGCCAATTCTTTGGCGGCCATAGCTTTTATTTTTTTAGAAAACTCCCCTAAATCTTCCCGGCTTTTCAAAGTCAAACCGCAAGCCGCGGCGTGGCCGCCGAATTTTTTCAGATGCTGGCTTAATTGTTCAACCGCGCGAATGATATTAAATTCTTCTATGCTCCGACCCGAGCCTTTAATTTCTTTATCAAATTTGGTGATCACCAGAGCCGGACGCGAATAGGCTTCGCAAAGCCTGCCCGCTACCAGCCCCATCACTCCTTCGGGCCAGGGCCGGTTCCCCCGCCCGTCTTTGCCAGGACAAACCACCACTAAAATTTTATCGTCCAGCATTTTTTCCTCTACCATCTTTTGGGCAACGGCGAATATTTCTTCGGTTATTTTTTGCCTGGCCTGATTTTTTTCATTAAGCTTTTGAGCGATTTCTCTAGCCTCGGTTTTGCCCTTGGTAATCAATAATTCATAGGCCGTATTGGCATGGTCCATCCGGCCGGCGGAATTTAAACGCGGCGCCAGCTGCCAGCCAATATTCCAGGCCTTAATCTCCCTTTCTCCATTTGAATTAATTTGCGAAACTTTTATTAATTCATCAAGGCCCGTTCGTTTGCGCTGATTGATTATTTTCAATCCGGCTTTGACTAAAATTCTGTTTTCTCCGACCAAACTAACCATATCAGCCACCGTGCCGACGGCCACTAAATCTAAAATTTTATCTTCAAGTTTGACTTTTAAATTATCGTCCAATTTAGAGCGCTCAATCAGGGCTTTGGCGAATTTAAAGGCCACGCCGACTCCGGCTAAAAATTTATCAGGATAATCATCGGCCTTGGGATTGATAATCAAACAATCAGGCCAATCATCTCGGCTGGCCGGGACCTCGTGATGATCGGTCACGATTATGTCCAAACCCAGGCTGGCCGCGTAGACAACTTCTTTTTTATTGCGAATACCGTTATCGACGGTAATAATTAATTTAACCGCCTTTTTGGCGAATGCCTCAATCGCTTTTTTATTCAATCCATAACCCTCGCTGATTCTCCCTGGAATATAAACGCTGGCTTTGGCTTTAAAAGTATTTAGAATTTCAGTTAAAACCGCCGCGGCCGTGACCCCATCGGCGTCATAATCGCCGTAGACGACGATTGGTTCCCGCGCTTTGATGTGTTTAATCGTCAGGTCCGCGGCCGCCGCCATGTCCTTAAACAAAAATGGATCCGCCAAATCAGCCGAAGAGGAATTAAGAAATAATTTTATGTCTTTTTTCTGAATCAATCCCCGATTAAAAAAAAGCTGCGCAATAATTTTACCATATTCAATCTGCTGTTTAGCAAATTCAGCCGATAACTTGGGTTTTAGCTGCCATTTATTTTGCATAAAATAAACTACCTCGCAGCAAGCTGACGAGGTATTAACCCTCGAAAAGTCTTGGCTGATTGGTATGAATTTGTTCGTACTTTAAACCTTAATTTTGAACATACTGCTTGATAGCCTCTTCGCTTGCTGCTTTACCAACCGTGTTAATGTAATAACCTTTCGTCCAAAATTCACCGCCCCAAAGCAATTTTCTGATTTCCGGCTTTACGCGAAATATTTCCCGAGCCGTGATGCTTTTGACTATTTTCGCCAAATTGGTGGGGCTAATCATCGGAACAGACTGAATTAGAAAATGAACATGGTTTTGGTCAACGCCGATTTCAACAAAATGTATGTCAAACCTTTTTTCAATCTCCAAACAAATCTTCTTAATCTCTTGGTCTGCACCGGCCACATCCCTAAATACATTTCTGCGATATTTGGCCGGACAAACCAAATGATATAGTAGCAACGACGAATTATGTGATTTTTTTATGTGTTCGGACATGTTTTCATTCTAACGTACCCGCCCCTCGAGGCAAGCCTCGGGGAAATCTATTCCATTATACCAATAAATCTACGAATCTGCTATAAATATCACGAATAAATATAACGCTAATTCGTGAATAAATGATAATGCAGCGAGCAATATTTGTAATATTCGTAGCTGATTTGTAGATTCGTGGGGTTCAAAAAAAGCCGCCCACAGTCCAGGCCAGCATACTGAAAATCACCATCACGCTGATAATCACCCAAAGAATTTTTTGCAAAGGTTTCTTTTTCATATTTATTGCTGTCATTGCGAGGAGCAAATGTAGCGAAGCGAAACGAGCGAGCGGCAACCTCACGGATGTCTATATTTCACTAAATCTCGCAAAGTTTTATAATGATTATTTTCATCGTTCGTGAGATTGCTTCGTCGCCTGATTACAGGCTCCTCGCAATGACAAACGATATTGTACGCCACTCACCATGAAAACTCGCAAATGATATAAATTTTACCTCTTTAATAACTTAATAAACGTATCCGAGGGAATTTCCACGCTGCCCTTACCGTGAGCCGTCATTTTCTTTTTGCCCTTTTTCTGCTTTTCCAACAATTTGCGTTTGCGCGTGACGTCGCCGCCGTAAAGCTTGGCCGTAACGTCTTTTTTCATGGCGGAAATTCTCTCGGCCGCGATAATTTTCCCGCCGATAGCCGCCTGCAATTTGACCGCGAACATCTGCTTGGGCAAAGTTTCTTTTAAAGTAACCACGACTTCTTTACCGCGCTTAAAGGCTTCATCGCGATAAATTATCATGGCCAGCGCCTCGATCGCGTCTTCGGCCACCAGGATATCCATTTTTGCCACGTCGGCTTGCCTATAGGCGATAAAATCATAATTAACCGAAGCATAACCAGAGCTGGCGCTTTTTATTTTATCATAAAAATCCGTCAAAATCGCGACCAAGGGGATTTCATAATGCAAAATCACCCTGGTCTCGTCAATATACTCGGTATTCTTATAAATACCGCGCTTCTCCTGCACCAAATTCAAAATTGGCCCGATATATTCTTTGGGCGCGATGATATCCAGACTAACCCATGGCTCTTCAATCCTGTCTGTTTGCGAAGGGTCAGGCAATTTCTGCGGACTGCGGATGATCAGTCCTTCGCCGTTCTTTTTAAAAACCTTGTAGGCGACGCTGGGAACGGTAACGATTAAATTTAAATTATATTCTCTTTTCAGGCGCTCTTGAAAAATTTCCAAATGCAATAACCCCAAAAAACCGCATCTGAAGCCAAAACCCAAAGCTTCGGAATTTTCCGGCTCATAAATTAAAGCGGCATCGTTAAGCTTTAATTTGGCTAGGGCTTCTCTTAATTCCTCAAATTCATTGCCCTCGCGCGGAAAAATTCCGGCAAAAACCATTGGCTTTACTTCATCATAGCCTTTTAGCGCTTTGGTGTCATGGCTAAACTTCGTTAGCGCCACCGTGTCGCCCACTCGGGCATAGCTGACGTCTCTAAAACCGGTAACAATATAGCCAATCTCGCCTGCCTTTAATTCGCCGGTTGACTTATACTCCGGTTTAAACACCCCGGCGTCCAAAGCTTCGCTTTTGGCCTGGGTGGCAAGCAATACTATTTTATCGCCCTTTTTCACCATGCCGTCGAAGATTCTGACATAAACCACCACGCCGCGGTATTCGTCATAGGTTGAATCAAAAATCAACGCCCGCAAAGGCCTTTCGTCATAATCTATCCAATCGCCGTTTGATCGAGATTTCGCCATTTTATTATATTTTTCAGCCGGTGCCGGGACGCGGTCAATTACCGTTTTTAACACTTCAACCACGCCCTGTCCGGTTTTAGCGGAAGCTAAAATAATCTCTTGAGGCTGACAACCTAATAAATGAATAATTTCTTTTTTTGTTTTTTCTATATTGGCCGCCGGCAAATCAATTTTGTTTATCACCGGAATAACGGCTAAATTCTGCTCTAAGGCTAAGTATAAATTGGCCATGGTTTGCGCCTGAATGCCCTGGGTCGCGTCCACGAGCATTATGGCGCCCTCAACCGCGGCCAGGCTGCGAGAAACCTCATAGGTAAAATCCACATGTCCCGGCGTATCAATCAAATTTAGAATGAAGCCCGAGTATTCCATTCTGACCGGCTGCAGCTTAATGGTAATTCCCCTTTCCCGCTCCAGATCCATTTGGTCAAGCACCTGATTTCTCATTTTTCTTTTCTCAATCGTGCCGGTTATTTCCAGCATGCGGTCAGCCATGGTGGACTTGCCGTGGTCAATATGGGCAATGATGCAAAAATTTCTTATCTTGGACATAATATTCGTAAATTTACAAAATAGGTTTAATACTTAAAATTGGTTGGTAATTTTACACTTGTCCTTTGAAATAATAATACCATCGGACAAAGTTTTCTCTGTTTTCTTCGCTTAAACCCCGGTGAATTTTTAAAGTATTTT
>Ga0209343_10008784_pt1 | contig 11682 bp, 8 predicted proteins | sample RifCSPlowO2_02_FD_184026 | JGI IMG/M metagenome (GOLD analysis project Ga0209343, IMG submission 184026) | Groundwater microbial communities from Rifle, Colorado - Rifle CSP2_plank lowO2_0.2 (SPAdes) (version 2) | ecosystem: Environmental > Aquatic > Deep subsurface > Groundwater | place: Rifle... | reverse complement strand
TTCTAAACTAAAATTTTTAAGCCGCTTGACAATCTCATAGCCTAAATTTTTTCGGCTGGAAAATTCATGGATTAAAATATCCGCGGTACTGCTCGAGCCCACTAAAACTATCTTATGCACGCCGATACCGAAACGAAGCAAAATTCTTTGGACTGACCTAATTATAATTCGAGCGGCGGCGATGTAAGCTATGGCTATCAGCCAGCCGGCCAAGACGATAAAACGAGAAGAAAAAAGTTCTCTGAAAACAAAAATCAGGACGACTATCAACATAAGTCCTGTGGAGCAAGCTAATATTATCAGATAAATTTCCTCGCCTAAATGGCGCGGCCCTTTGATATTATATAATCCAGCTAAAGCAAAAATAATTAACCAAGCAATGGCTATAAGCGATAAAATCTTAAAATACTCGCCAAACGGTAAATTAAAAATTGCCGGCCTGATCTCTGTTGCCAGGGCGGTAAAGCGCAGATAATAAGCCGAAACGCCGGCTAAAATTATCATCAGAAAATCCAGCGGCACGAGTAAAAATGAAAAAATAAGTTCTGATTTCTTCATAAGCATCCTGGCGAATCAACAAATTGGACAACGAATATCACGAAAAATTATCGATTTAGTCAATTTCATTCGTTGTCTTCGTTGTCCAATTTGTTGATTCGTTATAGGTTTTATATTCCGCTAATTTCAGGGCAAGCTATAAGCCGGATTCTGTTGCAGCTCCAGTTTAAGATACTGGGCTGGAGATGATCATCTATCTGGGCCGCGCCTTACGGCGAGGCTCAAGCGAGCCACTTTCTCTCGCCCAATTTTTTGGACGAGTTTGCTCTTGCTCCAGGCAGGGTTTACCGCGTCTCTCTGTCGCCAAAGGACGAATTCCGTAGCCTAAGTTAATCGGATATCCTATATAACCCAAGCATCGAAAAACTTTTCACCTTTCACCGCCGCGCGACAGCAGAAATTTCAAATCAAGATACAATAACCAAACAATAATCAATTTACAAATCCCAATTTCCAAAAATTTGGTTATTAGAATTTTTAATTTGTTTGGTGTTTGTTTCTTGGCTATTGTAATTTCCGCCGCTACGCGGCGGCTAGTATTGTCTCTGTGGCACTTTCCCTAAGATTGCTCTTGATGGCCGTTAGCCATTGCCACGACACCTGGCCAAATACTTTCACGGGCGCAACCATTACTGGCTTACCCGCCGACTTGTCCACCAGAGTTTTAACGACGGTGGAAGACTTGGCGTAGGCAGGAGTCCGGACTTTCCTCCCAGCTCCAGTTTCTATAGATAAAAAACGAAAAATTATTAAATCACAGTTATTTTAAAATAAAAATTTTAATATTTATCTATAAAAACTGGGGCTGGACGATCATCCGCTTACCCTGATATTAGCGGAATATAAAGAACAAAGTATGAAAAAATATTATCATTAAACCGAGAAAAAGTCAATTTAAGAGGGTAATATATACACACACATATTGCGATTTTCCAAAAACTATAGGAAAATCGTCAATGGGTGTGCCCAAAATAAACCATTTAAATAACCTCCCGGGTAAGGAGGTTATGTAATTGCTTTAGAGCCGTGAAACATTATTTTAACGTTGTCAGTCCGCCTAGGTCAATCCTACCTCATCAATTATCACCAGCTTCTTGCCTTCTAAAATGCCATACAAAAAAATATCTGTAATATCGCGGCGATATTTGAATTCAACGGGATTAAAAACCGTGAAGTTAATTTCCCGGCCCAGTTCCGTTTCCAGTTCTTTGATTAATCTTACCAGTTTTATCTTATTAACTTTACCGACCAGCAATATATCAATCATGGTAATCGGGTTGTTGACGAATATTCCCGTTAACACCAACAACTTAACTTTTCCGATGGATTGTAATTTTCGCACAAAATCTTTTTCATATAAAATTTGCGCCTTGACTATCAGAGCCTTAATTTCGTCAAATAAGACGAAGCCGGAGTTGGCGCGGTAATATTTTTTTTCTTGCCCGCTGGCGCCCGGCCTAGCTGGCTGGCCGGCGGGCGCGCCGGCCGGGCCAAAGAGGGCTTGATCCGCGGCCGGTTCAGCTTTGCTCATAGCCGTCGCTTCATTTTTTTCTTTGGCGTCGGATATTAAAATGCCAAAATTTTCCAAATTTTCCAACTCTCTTCGGACTGAATTCAGCTGTAATTTAAGATTACGGGATAATTGCCTAATATAATATTTCTCGTGGGGGTGAATTAAAAATAATTTTAAAATTTTAACTCTGGCTTTTGAACCAAATAATTTTTCCAGCATAAAAAAATCTGAACTTAAATAATCTCAATATCCCGCCGATCTACTAACCCGCCGCAAATACTACAAATATATAAAGCCAATAAGCCTTCCGTCGGCCGGCAAAGCATATGCGTAAACAATTTTATTTGTATTATTCGTAGCCCCGCTTAACGGGGTAGATTTGCGGAGGTCAGCTTAACTTATTTATTTATTTATTGTATAATAGAAATACGATTAAGTCAAAAAAAATAGCTTTCTGACTCAATGGGTTAATGAAATAATTTTTTATTTAATTAGCTTGTGATTATTCGCTAAATTCGCTTTGACTTAGCTATAAATTAACATTTCCATGAACTATAAAATCTCCCAATTTATGCTTACTCCGCCGCAACGCAACCAATCAGCCTTGGAAATTTATGTTGCCCAGCCCGACGCCGATAAAGAAGCTTTATCCGGGAAGTTGTTCGCTTTAATGGAAATTGAATCAAACAAAGCGGCTGGCCTTAAAATCATCAACTTTTTAATCAACACTTTGAATCATAACTATTATCAAAATGAAAAAATGATTTTACGGGAGCGGGTGAACGCGATAAAAGTTGAACATATTTTTGAATCAGCCTTGGCTAAAACCAATAAAAAATTGGCTGAATTTTTACGGGCTGAAAAAATCACGCTCAATCCCGATATTTTAAACCTGACCGTCGGCGTGGTTTGCAATGACAGTTTGCATTTCGCCAATTTAGGAAAAAATAAAACCCTGCTGGTATACAAAAGCAAGTCCGAGGCTGGGGCCAAATACAAAATGGCGGACATCACCGAGCAAACCGGCGCCGCTGAAGCCAAAAAAAAATCGAGCGCCATAAAATTGTTCTCCAATATAATCAGCGGCGCCCTGCCCCGGGGCGGTTATTTTATTTTTGCCAACGAAACCTTCGGCGAATACCTGTCGGCCAAACAAATTATCAATATCACTACCACTCTGCCTCCGGCCGGCGCGGCTGAACAAATAAAGAATACGCTTAGTCAGATCAACGCTTACGTGCCCTTTTTAGGCATTATTATAAAAAACACGGCCGGACTGGAAATGTCCAAAATTAACATTAAAGAACCGACCGCCTCAACCAAAGTTTCAATCGAAAATTTGGTAGTTACCGAAGAAAAAACCGAAAAATTGCTGACGCCGTCAGGTTTGATAAACGCCAAAAAATGGTCGTTATTCCTGAATAATTTTTTCAATCGTTTTGCTTTTAACCGAGCGGGTAAAAACGCCAATTCCGCCTTTTTATTGAAAGACAGGATATTTACTAAGAAAAAAACCGTTTGGCTGTCGGCTAAAAAAATATTTGGCCGGCTAAGGAGCGCCGCGGTTTACTTGACGGGTCTATGTATTTACAGCCTGAAAATTATCACTGACAAAAAGGCTTTGATGGAATTTTGGCGGAATCTAATTATCGGGACAAAGAACTGTTTACAAGCCGCTAAAACCTTGGGCTTAAAAACATTTTTCTGGTATAGAAACTTGGGCCGGATTAACAAGATTCTATTTTCTGTCTTTTCGCTCTGCCTGTTAATATTCTTTGCCAGTCTGGGCTGGCAGAACGTAAAAAATAAAACCGCGGAAAAAGAGACGGCTTTAACCAATTTGACGGCTGCCGTTAAACAAAAACAAAATCAAATTGACGCCAGCCTGCTCTATGATAATGAAACCGGCGCCAAAAAATTGCTGGAGGAAGTTAAAGATCTGATGGCGCGCTTGCCGCAAAAAACTCAAAGCCAAAAAGATCAATACAACGAACTGACAGCCAAGAGCCAGGTACAAGCAGAGAAAATAAGCCGGGTGATACGCGTTAATCCCATTGAACTGGCTAATTTCCTTAATTTCAATCAAGCGGCCAAGCCTAAAAATATAATTTTAGCCTCAAATAAAATCTACGCCGCCGACACCAGCCAATCGGCCATTTATATTATCGATCTGGGAAATAAACTGGTGACTTCGGCAAACCTAAACAATCAAAAACTAAGCCAGCTTGATTTCCCGAGTCTGGATAAAAATAATAATGTTTATTATCTGGATTCAAGCAGCCTGGCGGTTTTAGATACAAAATCCGTGAAATTATCCAGCTTGGGCATAGATTACGGCGGCAATTTTGAAAAAGCCATAGATTTAAAACAATACAACAGCCGATTTTATTTGGCCGATAAAACCGCTGGCCAAATTTACCGTTTTACCAAGGGCTCGGTCGGGCTGACTAATCCTATCGCCTGGTTTAGTAATAAAGAAGATCTGAGCGATGTTGTCGGCCTGGATATTGACGGCGATATTTACCTCTTAAAAAACAGCGGGGAGGTTTTAAGATACGCAAAAGGAAAGAAGGAAGATTTCACTCTGGCCGCGATTGAACCAGCCATCAGCCAAGCTTCAAAGATTGCCGTGTCAGCGGAAGAAAATTTCATTTATGTTTTTGAACCGGCGGTTAAAAGGCTGGCGGTTTTTAATAAGGACGGTAAATTTAACTGCCAATATACCAGCGATAAATTAAACGACTTAAAAGATTTTCAGATTGACGAAAAAAATAAAAAAATATACTTCTTAGATAACGCCGCCGTTTATTCAATCGAGATGAGCCATCTGGTGAAATAAACACGAAAGAAACGAATAAAATACGAAGTTATTTCGTATTTTATTCGTTTCTTTCGTGTTTATTTTAGGGTGACTTTGGCGCCAGCTTCTTCCAGCGCCTTTTTCATGACTTCGGCATTGGCTTTCTTAACGCCTTCTTTTAACATTTTGGGGGCGGCGTCAACCAAGTCTTTGGCATCCTTTAATCCCATTTCGGTCAAAGCGCGAACCGCTTTAATGACCGCGATTTTATTCGAGCCCGCTTCGGTTATCTCGACATTGAAGCTGGTTTTTTCTTCAACCGGAGCGGCGGCCGCGGCCGGGCCAACCATCATCATGGCCGGAGCGGCGGCGGAAACACCAAACTTCTTTTCTAAGATCTTCACTAATTCGGCCAGATCCAAAACCGACATTTTCTCAATTGTCTCAATTAAAGTTTTGAATTTAGCCGGGATTTCAATTTTCTCCTGCTGGCTCGCCGTGGTTTCGGCCGCTGCAGGTTGTTTTATTTCTTCTGCCATAAATTTTTATTCAGGATATTTGAGATTTTTAGGCATCCTAAAAATCTCAACATTCTCTATAATCTCAAAAATCTTATTAGTTATTAAATGAATACTCGTAAAGTCTCAATAACGTAATAATCCGGCATCAGCCGTTTATCAGCTACTTCTTCTCCTCCACTGCCTTTAAAACTTGGACTAACTTCCTGATATTCCCGGCCAAAGCGTTCACCAGGCCGGAAACCGGCGCGTTAATGGAGCCGACGATTTGAGCGTAAAGTTCTTTGCGTGTTGGCAGCTTGGCTAAACTGGCTACTTCGGCCGCGTCGATGAACTTATTTTCCAAAATACCGCCAATAAATTCAATTTTGTCCTCTTTCTCTTTTTTAAATTGGCCCACTATTTTTGCCGGAGAAACTTCGTCGCCGTAGCCGAAAACCGCCGCCACCTGGCCGTCAAACTTTTTAATATCCAGACCGGCGATTGCCATGTCTTTCAGGCTTAAATCAAAAAGCGTCTTCTTGGCTACATAATACTCGTTATTTTCTCGGCGCAATCTTAATCTTAATTCTTCATTATCCTTAACGCCCAAACGGCTGTACTTAGTAAAAATAATTGATTTGGCTTTAGCGATTTTCTGGGATAACTCTTTTAAAATCGTCCTTTTTTGTTCTTTGGTCTTTGGCATATCATTGTATGTTATTAATTTATTAAACTACCATTCTCTCGCCGATCAACCCAACTTAACGAGGCGAAAATTGGCTAATATTACAAATATTATTCCCGGCATACTCCTATTGATTTATATAATCCGCATTATATTTATTCGTAGTATTTGTAATTGATTCGTTGATTTGTAGATACAAAAAATCTGCTTTAACGCAGACCATAAAATTAGCTAAAATTAGCCTTGTCTCGGCAGGAATTTAACCCCGCTATGGCGGAAACCTGCTGTCTGCAACTATTCAATTAATTATATAATAGCACAGGCTCTCTTAGTGTCAAGCAAACCGGTTCATGCTTAAAAAATTGAAGCTATTTTAAATATTTGTACTTGTTGGCATTATGCTCCTCCAATGTCCTGCTGAAGATGGTCGCGCCGGTTTTGGGGTCGCTTAAAAAATAATTATATTCAGTTAAGGCAGGGTAAATCGCGGCTTTAATGGCATTAAGGCCTGGATTGGCGATCGGCCCCGGCGGCAAGCCCGGATACTTATAAGTATTGTAAGGCGAATCAATTTTTAAGTCATTAATCGTATGCGCGCCTACTTTATCGTCCAGAATATATGATAAGCTGGCGTCGGACTGCAGGGGCATGCCATATTTAATCCTATTCCAAAATACGCCGGCAACGATTTTCATGTCCGCCGGCGTCCTGACCTCTTTTTCAATTATGGAAGCCATGGTCACGATTTCATAAATCGTTTTGTTCCGCCGTTTTATTTCCGCCCTCATCTCCGGAGTAAGTTTCTTCCCAAAATTAGATAACATTTTTAAAATGATCCCTTCGGCCGTAGTCATTTTAAATATCCGATATGTATCGGGAAATAAAAAACCTTCCAGGCTGGCAGTCTCGAGCAGGTCATTCGTTAGTTCCCCGCTAAGCTTAATTTCAGATTTCAAATTTCTAATTTCTTGCTTGGCAATACTAATAAAAGTATTTTCCGGCACGATTTTATTTTTATTTAGATAATCATTAATGTCTTTTATATTCCAACCTTCAACTATTCGAATTTGTTTTTCCTGACTTAAGGCTTCGCCTGAAGTTAATCTTTCACTTATCTCGCTGGTAGTCATGCTCGGGCTGATGGTATATTCTCCGGCTTTTATGCTAAGCCGGCCGCGCCTGGCGATATACTTAAAATAAAATGCCGATTTAATCAGATTGTCTTGGCGCAAATTTTCCGCCACTTGCATTACGTTTTCGCCCTGGTTCACTAAAAATATCCTCGCTGATCCGCCCGAATCGGCCGGCGAATTCAAATTACGCCAATAAAACAATCCGGCGATTAAAATTATGGCCAGAACAATTATTATTTTTTTCAACATAAATTAGACCGACCAAAAGATAATTTGTCATCCTTTGTTCCTCTTTAGTTTAAAAAAATTATTTTTTAACCAGCTTTTTTTTCGCGGCCTCGGCAATTAAAATTGAGCTTGATCTAATTTTAGCGCCCAAGCCATCAATCATTTTTATCGCCAGCCGACGACAAATTTCAGCTTCCGGTATATTGCCTTCATTTCTATCGCCACCTTGAGCGAAAATATCCGGCTTAACTTTAGCCAGAGATTTACAAACTGTTTTATCTCGATCAATTGATAAAAAAACTTTATCCACCCATTTAACGGCTGAAATTATTTTCATTCTATCAGCCTGATTTAAGAAAGGCGTGCTGCCCTTTAATTTAACCTGGCGGTCGTTATTAACTATAACCACCAAGAGGTCGCCTAATTTTTTGGCTTTCTCCATCATTTCAAGATGACCGATATGCAGAGGATTAAAATAGCCGCTAACGGCCACGGTAATTTTCTTACGCATGTTTTTAAAATCTAAAATTAATTTTTAACTAACGGCACGAAAATAAATCCCGGGTATTTTTTTATTTTAAATTCCTGATCAGTGATTTTTTCCGCCACTGTCAGAGACTGGGATTTAAGGTTTTCGCCAATTGGCGCGATTAGCCGGCCGCCAATCTTAAGCTGCCTTAACCAGGCTTCGGGGATTTCGTCGGCCGCGGCCGACGCTATTATCTTATCAAACGGACTGAATTCAGACAAACCGAAAAAACCGTCTGAACCAATAATGTGCACAACTCTATTTTTAATAAAATTATATTTGTTGACATTAGCTATGGCGAAATCTGTTAACGCTTCAATTCTTTCTAGGCCATAAACTCTGCCTCGGCCGCCGACGATCTGCGCCAGCAAAGCCGTTGTCCAGCCGGAACCGCAACCAATATCCAAAATTTTTTCTCCCGATTTTGGTTTTAATTTTTCCAGCATAAACGCCACGGTTGCCGGTTGAGATATAGTCTGGCCGTAACCAATGCCCAGCGGCAAGTCTGCTTCCGCCTGACCCCGATCGTCGACTAAAACAAAGTCCTGGCGTTTAATAATCCTAAACGCCTGGATTATTTCCGGGATCTTTAAGTAACCATCATTGATTAGTTCGTTAATTAAAGACATAAAATAAAAACGACCACCGCAAAGCGGGATCCCGAATGCGGGACAAGACAAAATTTAAAATTATCTCGCTCCGCCAGATCTGGCGGAGCCATGATCATTTCAATTTTGCTGGCTTTAGTAATCATCTTCTGTTTTGCGGGGCGCTGACCGAGCTAGCGTTTTTATTTTTTATGGTTATCCCGCCCTTGCCTTTTTTCTTATTCTATGCTATAATTAATTTATAGTCAAAAGGGGTTGACAAAAACAAAAAATAAAGATAAAAATAAAAATGATTAAAAGAACAAACGGGCGATTGCGGTTTTGCTATGATTGCCCTAAAAAAACATATAAAAAGCTAAGCGGGTTAAATTTTAAGCTGTCTCTATTGGTGGGCGCACTGATAGGGCTTTTTTTATTGCCGCAACTGGCCTATTTAGCCGTTATCACGCCGGAAAAATTAATTGAATTGACTAACCGGGAAAGACAGGCCGCCGGCCTAAACCCCTTAACCGCCAACCAATTGCTGACTCAGGCGGCGACGCGAAAGGGCGAAGCGATTTTAGAAACGAACACTTCTCTGGTTTATAAATTGCAAAAAATTATATTTACTATTTAATTTATTTTTTAAAACTATGTTCAATACTATTAGAAAAAAAGAAGGGGGGTTTACTTTAATTGAGTTTTTGGTGGTTATTTCCATTTCGTTTTTTATTTTCGCCCTAGCTTTTACTTCCATAAATTCCGCGCCGCCTTTGTCATATAATCTGGCTCCTGGGCCTTACACGGTTGAAAATCTTGGAACCTTGTTCGGAACCGCCGAACGCGTAGGAATCACAATAATGTTCCGCATGAATAACGGCGATGTCCATCTCATGGTGAGCTATGGAGGACGCGATGGCGGCACATATCACCAACTGATAGATATCAACATGACGCAAGGCACCTCCCGGCTGGTGAACGGCACGCCCGGGGGATTCTGGAGACATGTATTTTATCCGCAAAACCAAAAACTCTATTACGGCACTAACTACAGCAATTATTTCAATGAATATGATCCGCAGACCGGAGCGTTAAGGACCATTGGCCGGCTTGAGCCGGCGGGAGTGCAGAGCATGACCATCGGTGATGATAACGCGATCTATCTCGGAACCTGTTGCACAGGTTTGCTTTATCGTTATGATCCGAGAACGGATGTTTTCGAACCTGCCGCGGATCCTGATCCTAACGGAGGGGGATACCAATATTCCTACACCATAGGCGCCGACAACCGTTATACCTTTGTCGCGCTTGGACAAAATCCGTGGTACTTGGGCGTTTACGATCGCCAAGCGCGAACCGCGCAGCTTTATTTTAAAGATGATAGGGATGTGGGCTACGGCGGTGTAAATAAGGGTACCGATGGATATTGGTATTATTGGTATTACGGCCGCAGTCCGGCATCCGGCGGTAGGTTTCATTACCGCCTTGTTAATGGCGTTCCCGTGGAAGTGACTACAGGTAGTGTTCCTACAATGGTCCAGAGCTACGGGTCCGTACAAAACGTTCACCTAATGGATGGATTTACTAGCTCGTCTGTTTATGGCTACGAATTCAATGCAGACGATTCTTTTCCGGACAGTTCCAATAGCGGCAGGGCTCGCGTTGACTGGCGGAGAATAGGAGACACGAATTGGCGTACGACGGAAATGACAGGACTCAATGTGACGCCGGTCTCGCTCCAGCGCGCCATATTGAATTCCGGAAAACTATGGATTTCGACTTCCGGATACAACCCGCTTTTGGAGTTTGACCCCGCGACCGGCCGTACCACCCGCATTGGTTACCCGAGGCTTAGCAATTATGATCTCCTCTTAGACGGTAATGATCTTTATCTTGCCGGTTATCCGGCCATGGCCATGCGTTATAGAATGGACCAGCCGTGGACACTGACGCCGAGCAATTTTTCATTCAATCCGACCACCCCAACAAGCAACCCATATCAAATTCCGCCGCATGTCGGGAAATATTACTACTATTCGGCCAAAGGCGCGGACGGATTCATTTATTTTGCCATTCATCACGAGCGGGATTCAACGGGCGGCGATTTGGGCTGGTATGATCCGAGAACCGGAAATTACGGAAACTTAAGAGAGCCTTTTATCAATGACGATACCCGGGACCTCGATGCCATTTTGGGCGGAACTAAAATTCTATATTCCTCTGGTGCCGGCAGATTATTCGTCATTGATCCGGCCACAAAATCAGTTGAACGCGTGATTACTGTCCCCAATGGCGTGAGGTCTCAGATTGTCGAGGTTGAGCCGGGAATCGTAGTAGGCGCCGGACTAAGCGGAGACAGGCAATCTTCATATATCTACCGGCTTAACGTCTCAACCGGAGAATTCCAGTACATGAACCGCTTGCCCGCTGGGGGTGAAGTTTTTGGCTCAAATATCAGTTATTCCCATCAGCGTATCGTTCTTGGACCGGACGGCTATGTGTGGATATTTGTGGGCGATTCGCTTTACCGGATTAATCCTACGGATGGGGCCTTGCAAAAGATTTTAGATACCCCTTCGCGCAGTCTTATCTTTTATAATGGCGACCTTTATCTTTACGGTGTCAAAGAATTGCAGCGAATCAGGGGGATTTTGACTTCGTCCGGCACCACGCCCCCTCCCGCCGCCACAAACGGCTCCTGCGGCGCGACGCTAAACTCCTGCACCGCTGGCACACTCTCGGACACTGCCGATTCTTCGACGCAGTATCTCTGGCAATGCGCAGGAAGCAACGGAGGGACAACGGCGTCATGCTCGCTGCCTCGTCCTGTCGCTCTAACGATCAGCGCACAGCCTGCAAATCAGACGGTCACTAGCGGCCAGACCGCGACATTCTCCGTCACGGCGGCAGGCACAGCTTCACTCACATACCAATGGCAAAGAAACGGCACAAACATCCCGGGAGCAACCAGCGTAAGTTATACGACATCGGAAACGACCGCAGGTGATAACGGCGCGGCGTTCCGCGTCATTGTTACCAATGCGCAGGGGTCGGTGACTTCCAACAGCGCGGCGTTGACTGTCACAGCCGCTCAACAGACTGCGACAACATATTATGTAGATAATCAAAACCCTCAAGCGAACGACTCG
>Ga0209343_10008783_pt1 | contig 11682 bp, 7 predicted proteins | sample RifCSPlowO2_02_FD_184026 | JGI IMG/M metagenome (GOLD analysis project Ga0209343, IMG submission 184026) | Groundwater microbial communities from Rifle, Colorado - Rifle CSP2_plank lowO2_0.2 (SPAdes) (version 2) | ecosystem: Environmental > Aquatic > Deep subsurface > Groundwater | place: Rifle... | reverse complement strand
CTGGCGCGGCCCCTCCTGGCGCTGGACCAGGCCCTCGACCAGCTCGTGCTTGTGCAGGAGCGCGATCACCTGCTCCAGGCTTTCCTGCACGCTGGGACGCTGTTCGCCGATGTCGGTCATGACGTTAGCCGCTTGCCGAGGCTGCCGCGATCGCGAGACTCCGGCCTTGCGCGTTCGTGTCCCGTGACACTATCTTCGGCATGCCGCAGGATGTGGTCCATTGCTTCCTGCTCGAACATGAGTCAGCTCGCTTACGAGCCGTCTCCTGACATGGGCGATGAGCGCGGGCCAATCGGTCAGGTGCGGCGCAGAGACGATTTCAACCGACGGGTACCAGAGGCTGCGATAGGTCCCGCCGTGGGCCCAGTAGTGGAAAGGCGCGCGGTCCGCCAGATAGAGCAGCCAGGTGCGTTTGCCGAGCGCGCCGGCAAAGTGCGCGGTCGCGTTACTGGTCGTGATCAGCAGATCGCAGGCCTCCAGCACCGCGAGCACCTCCTCCAGGTCCTCGAAGTAATCGACCTCGTCGAAGTGGACCAGCCGCCTTCCCGTCGTCGTCTCGGCCGCACTGCGCTCGGCCAGCGTATCTCCGTATTGAACGTCGACAAACTGCGCTCCCGAGATTTCAAAGACAGGCGCAAAGTCCGCAAGCCCGGCATTTTTCCTCGTTACCCACCAGTCGCTTCGAACACTGCGCCACGAGAGCGCGACCTTCAGTTGCGGGCGCTCCGCTTCGAGGCGCCGTCGGTAGTGCGACACCCGTTCCGGCAGGGCGCTGAGCAATTTCGCAGGCTGCCGCGCAAAATCCGGGCGGGAGCGGCGAAACAGACTGGGAAGCGAACCGGCGAGCAGCACACGGCTCGTTCCGCGCAAGGCTTCGTTCGGGGCGCCCTGCCGGGGTACGAAGCGCACTTCCAGATACGCCCGCTGGTATGCGGCGAGCAGGCGGGAATCGACTTCGTATACGATGGGAACGCGCGTCGCAACCAGCTCCGGAATGAGGGTGGAAAACAGCACCTGATCGCCGATGCCCTGCTCCGCCCAGAGCGCCACGTCGTGGACGTCGGGTTCTCCCGGACCTTGCCAACGCACGAGGCGCTCGTACGAGATCAGGCTCGCAGGGTAGTTTCGAAGGTGCGTCCTGCGATAGCTCTTGAGCCCGACTCGACACTCATAACCCCGCCATGCCCGCTCGAATTCCTGCCGGAACAGCCGCACGATCGCGAGACCGTACTGTGCATCCGTGGATGCCGGGTTGAGCCGCAGCGCATGTTCGTATTCCGCGATTGCTTCGTCCCAGCACTGCTGTACTAACAGCGCATCCGCAAACCTGAGGTGGCACGATGCATCATCCGGCCGGAGTACGATCGCTTGCCCGAAAGCGGCGTTCGCCTCTTCTTCATCGCCCAGTCGCAAGAGCGCGTTGCCGAGGTTGCACCGTGCATCGACGTAATCCGGCTTTACCGCCAGCGCGCGCCGGTAGCCTGCCAGCGCCTCCTCCAGCCGGTCAAGGTCCTGCAAGGTGTTGCCACGGTTGTTGAGCGCATCGGGAAAATCGGGCTCGATGTCCAGGGCGCGGTCGAAGCTTTTCAGCGCCTCGTCCGCCCGATCCAGCTCCCGCAGAATACTGCCTTTATTGTTGTGCGCATGGGCGGAGTCCGGGTTGACGGTGAGCGCGCGATCGCAACATGCCAGCGCTTCGTCCAGACGCTCCAGGCCAAGGAACGCCCCCGCCAAAGCAACCAGCGCCGCTTCATTTTCCGGCTCGATCTGCAGCAGACTTTCGCACAGCGCCCTGGCGTCCTCATATTTTTCTGACTGCACGTATGCGGTCGCCAGGTTGCTCATTATGCTGGGGCGATCCGGCGCCAGCGCCAGCGCTTCCCGATAGAGGCGCTTCGCCTGATCAAGCTTGCCTTGCTCGTGCAGAGCCAGCGCCTGGAAGAATAATTGGCTGGCTTGTTCCAGGCGATCCATGACGGGCGGTGTCGGTTGTCAACGGCGGAATGACATGTATATCATTGGAATCGTGTCTACTGCAACGCGTCGTTAGCCGTGTCCGCCTCGCTGGAGAGGATGTTGCAACGAGCCGAGGAGCGGCTGCGCAAGGGAGATATGCCGGGCGCCGAATCTCTGTGTGCCCAGGTGCTGCAGAAAGCGCCGCGAAATCCGGATGCGCTGTACCTGCTTGGGGTCGCGCAACTCGCTGACGGCCGGGTGCGGGACGCGGTGCCGCGGCTCAAGCAGGCCCTCGCCGCGAATCCACGCCACGGCGCCGCCCTGGAGCATCTCGGTCTCGCCCATCTCATGCTCGGGGAGTTCGCCGAGGCGGAGAACATCTTGAGCAGCGCTGCCGCGCTGCCCGGCGCGCCGGCCTCGGTGCTCATGCGGCTGGGCGTCGCGGTGCTGGAGCAGGGCCGGCCCGAAGCGTCGCTGCCCGCGCTGCGCCAGGCCCTCGCGCTGGATCCGCAGGGCGTGGACTGTCACCTGAACCTGGGGCGCGCGCTCGCGCATCTCGGCGACCTCAGCGGCGCGGGAGAGCATTTTCAGGCGGTTCTGCGCCTGTCACCACGCCATGCCGGCGCCGCGTTCAACCTGGGCGTGATCGCCCTCCAGCGCGACGAACTCGCGGAGGCGCGGCAGTGGTTCGAGCGCGTCCTGGGCGAGTCGCCACGATCTGTCGATGCCATGGTCAATCTCGGCGTGGTTCTGCAGAAGCAGTCGCACCTCGACGAAGCGGCGGTCTGCCTGCGCCAGGCGCTTGCACTGGATCCTTCGAATGCCGCGTCGGGTAACGAGCTCGCGCATACGCTCGCGTTGCAAGGCAGGCTTGACGAAGCCCGGGAGCAGTACCGGGCTGCGCTGCGGGTCGCTCCCGGATTCACTGCCGCGCACGAAGGTCTAGCTTCCGTCTGCCTCACTCTGGGCCGGGTGGGCGAGGCGATCGAGCATTTGAGGGCGACGCTGCAGGCCGAGCCCGATAACGGCGGCGCCGTGTCAGCGCTGGCGGGAGCGTTGTTCGAAGCGGGGGATCTGGATGAGGCTGAAGCCGCCGCCCGACGCGCGCTCCAGACGAGTCCCGGCGCTGCGTCAGCCTATGCCACGCTCGCCAACCTCCATATCGTGCGTGGCCAGCTCGATCTCGCCATTGCCACGCTGGAATCCGGATTCGCGCAGACCGGGGAGAGCGTCCTGCTGGGCATGCTGACATACCAATTGCGGCAGACTTGCGACTGGAAAAAATGGCAGGCAGCGTGGGCCAGGATGGCGCCGGAACTGGAACGCGGCGCGGCGCTCGGCAGCCCCTTCTGGCTATTGTGCGAACCCACCACCGCGCAGCAGCAACTCGTCTATACGAAGCGCTGGGCGGAGTCACGCTTCAATTCGATCGCGCCCGCCTCGCGCGCGGCGGCCGGCACGGCACGCCGGCCGCGGCTGCGCATAGGCTACCTCTCCTCCGACTTCCAGGAACATGCCGTGGGCCACTTGATCATCGAGGCCCTGGAATCGCACGACCGGGATCGGTTCGAGGTGTTCGCGTATTCCCACGGACCGGGCGCGGAGACCCCGATGCGCCGGCGGTTCCACGCGGGGTGCGAGCACTTTGTCGATATCAGCCGGGAACCGGACGATGTGGCCGCCGAGCGCGTTCGGAGCGACGCGCTCGACATACTGATCGATCTCAAGGGCTACACCGTCGGCGACAGGCTGGCGATCATGGCGCGGCGACCCTGTCCCGTGCAGGTAGCGTGGCTCGGGTATCCCGGCACCGCGGGCGCGCCGTTCATCGACTACCTGATCGCTGACTCCTTCATCGTTCCGCCGGACCTGGAATCGGCGTACTCCGAGCGCGTCATCCGGCTGCCGCATTGCTACCAGCCCAACGATCGCAAGCGCGTCGTCTCCGATTCGTTGCCGCGCGCCGATTACGGCCTGCCGGACGACGCGTTCGTATTCTGCTGTTTCAACCAGACCTGCAAGATCACGCCCGAGGTATTTGCCGCCTGGATGCGGCTGCTCGCCACCGTGCCGGCGAGCGTACTGTGGTTACTCGACTCGAACGCGCTTGCGCACCACAACCTGATCGAGAATGCGCGCGCCTGCGGCGTGGCCCCGGACCGCCTCGTCTTCGCGCCGCCGCTGCCGAACGCGTCGCACCTCGCCCGCTACCGGGTGGCGGACCTTTCACTCGACACTTTCCCGTACACCGCGCACACCACCCTCAGCGACGCGCTGTGGTGCGGCTGCCCGGCGATAGCGTTGTGCGGGGAGACTTTCGCCGCGCGCGTTTCCGGCAGCATCCTCACCGCCGCCGGTCTGCCGGAGCTGGTGACGTACACTCTCGCCGACTACGAGCAACTTGCGCACCGGCTCGCCGCGGAGCCCTCGTCTCTGGGGGAAGTACGCGCGCGCGCGGCGCAAGCCCGCGACGGCTCCCCGCTCTTCGATTCGGTGACGTTCACCCGCGACCTCGAAAGTCTTTACACCGGGCTCGTGGATTCGGTCATGAATGGCGACGGAATCGGGTAAGCAGCGACGCCGGCGCCTATCGTTCCCACCCTCACGAACTCCGAATCAGCCTTCCAGCGAGCCCGGCGTCGCGCCGGGTTTTTTGTGCGCCCGGCCGGGCGCTGGCCAATCCGCCCGGATTTAAGGTAGATTCCAGACAGGGTCCCAACTGCGATCGTGACCGCGCAAGTCATCCCATCCATGGATATGAACCAGGCCCGGGAGCTTCTCGGGCAGGCGGAACGGCTGCACGCGGCGAACGCCGACTCCGACGCCGAGACGATCTACGGCTCCGTGATTTCCGGCCTCGCGCGTGACGACGCCAGCCGGGATCAACTGATTCGGGCATACGAGGGCCTGATCGACCTGCGGCTAATCCAAGGACGCTTATTGCGCGCAATGCGCATTTTTCGGCAGTACCTCGACCACGACGCCCCTGCGTGCGATCCGGTTTACGATCAAATCTACTGTGACGGGCTGCTGGCGACGCAAACACCCCCCATCCCCTTGCGGCGGCGGGAGAGATTCTTTTCGCTGGTGCAACTGTTGCATCAGGCGTTGCCGCTCGCGGGATTGGCCGCCGAGTGCGGCTGCTTCCGCGGTCTCTCCTCATACATTCTCTGCCGCTACCTCCAGCTCTCCAACCACCGTTTCGACGGCCGTGGCTACCGGATTTTCGACTCATTCGCGGGCCTGAGCGAGCTGCAGCCCGAGGATGCAATTGCGGACTCGGATCCTCATGCATCCATGCTCAGTCATGGGTACCGGGGAGGGCACTTTGCCGCACAACTGGATGAAGTCAAAAAAGCGCTGAGTTCCTTTCCGGGGATCGAATTCTTTCCAGGGTGGATACCCGAAGCGTTTCCCGACGAGCCGGGCGCGCGCTACTCGTTCGTGCACCTGGACGTCGATCTCTACCAGCCGACGCGCGACAGTCTCGAGTACTTCTATCCCCGGCTCGTTGCGGGAGGCAGGATCGTCTGCGATGACTTCAACTGGCCCGGCGCGCGCAAGGCGATCGAGGATTACTGCGCCGCCGTGAAGGCCGAGTTCACGCCCACCCCGTACCAACAGGCGCACATCGTGCGCCGCGCCTGATCAAAAAAAACGGACGCCCCGAAAGGCGCCCGTGGTTGCCGAAGCCGGCGAGTCTGTTGCGTTTAGAAGTTGTGCTCGACGTGGACCGCGAACGTATCCACGTTCTCGCCATTATTCAACAAACTCGCGGTGTTGCCGATCCGGTACGTGTTGGAGTTGGTATCGTTGTCGACCCTGACGTAACCGATCCTGACCTTCGTGCGCTTGGAGAACGCATACTGGTAGGCAATTGACCAGGCATCGCCGCCGGTATCGGCACCGGACGCCTCGAATCCGCCGTTGGTTTGGACTCCGACGAGGCTATTGCCCTTCGTATCGCTCGCATTGGCGTACTGCGCGTGCAGGCTATGCGGCCCGGCGATGCTCCAGTCCACGCCGATGGTCCAGGTTTTCTTGTCCGCAGTCCGACCGACCCCGGTCTCGTACTCCGCGTCGAGGTAGGTGGCGCCGACCTTCACCTTGCCCGCAAAGGTGTACGCCGCGGAAATGCCCCACGCGCGGTCGTCCAGCGAACTCGTGGGCAATGACGATACGCGACAGGTAACGGCCCCGCCTGAATCTACGAAGCACGAGGCCGGTGAGCCTTGGTGTGCACCGAACTCCTTGTGTTTCTCGTACCCCAGACCGACGCGCAACGGGCCGCTGCTGTAGGTGCCGGCCAACGACCAGATACGGGGTTTCGGGTTGGGATCCGCGTCGACCACGGGAAGATCCGCCGCCCGGTTGCCGGGGGAGAACGCGCCCAGCACCTGGAAGCCGCTGAAAACCGGGCTTTCGTAGTAGGCCAAGCTGGCTTCACGACGCTTCCAGCGTTGCCGCTGTGCCGTTTCCGTGCCGGTGCCGGTCGCATCCGCCCCGCCGGAGCCGCCGAAGGCCATGAACGACATGCCCAGCAGGCCGGTTCCGTACGCGCCGACCGTGCCCTGGTTGAGCGCGCGCTTCATCGGCGTATCCCAGCGGCCGAAGTGCAGGTTGCCGAATCCGCCCTTGAACCCGACTGCGCTGTTACGGCTGCACAAGCCTACCTGGTCCACGCCGCGAACGTCGGCCGAAGTCTCGCACTGGAACCACGCGGACAGGCCGCCGCCGAGCTTCTCTTCGCCCCTGAAGCCGATCGCGCTACTGCCCGGCGTATCGGCGTAGTCCACGTCCGGCCTGCCCGTGCCCTGGTCGCCAACGCCGTATTCAAAGGTTATTCTGCCATAGATATTTACCGTGCTGGTCTGCGCCAGCGCCGCGACCGGGGCGGCGAGCACGCTTGCTACCGCAACGGCGATCAGCTTCTTCTGCATACGCTTCTCCTATCCTGTGATGTTATTCGGTTCCGACGCCCCAACCCTTCCCGCGGGACGCGACGCTTCCAAAAACCGGAGGCTGAACGTAGTATGCCCATCTCCCCCTGCAAGGCTCAACAGGAAAATGACTTTTCTCACGGATTTCATGCGGCTATGTTGCACGGATGCAACAGGAAAATTGGGATATTGAGGCTCGTAGAAATATCCCTTTATTTAGCACGATCCACGACGCCGCCGGAGTCAAATCACAGCGGCAGGTAATCGTTCCAAGCTCTCGTCTCGCGCGCGGCAGGTCTCGCCCGCGAATGGAATGAAAAACATTCTATTATTCAGTGCTTTATATATGCCATACGGTCGCGTCAGGAACTTCTGCAGTTTTTTCTCGAATCGGGCCGGCGCGACCACGCGCGGGGAAAACTCGACTCCGCCATGGATGCTTACCGGCAGGCCCTGACCATGGCGCCCGGGCACCCGGGGGCGCTGAAGCTCCTGGGCGCGGCGCTGCTGCAGCTCGGACAGCCACATGAGGCGGTGGGCTATCTGGAGCACGCCGCCCGGACGCTGCGCGACCATGCCGACGTGAGCGGCGCCCTCGCGCAGGCGTATTTCGCGCTCGGACGCTTTGAAGAGGCCCGCGCCGCTTTCCGCAAGGCAAGCCGCCTCGACCCGCGCAACGTGCAATTCCCGTTGGGCGTGGCGAACTCGCTCGCGATGCAGGGCAACTTCCGCGACGCCGAGACGGCGCTGCGAAAGCTCGGCGCTCGATTTCCGAATGAAGCGCTGGTCTGGTTCAACCTGGGCAACGTGATGCGCGACCAGAAGCGCCCCGCGGAAGCCATCGACAGTTATCGGCAGGCATTGGTCCTCGACGCTGGGCTGGCCGACGCCCGCAACAACCTCGCTGGCGTACTGCACGCGCTCCCGCGTTTTGACGAAGCCGAGCGCGAATACCGCGCCTGCATCGAGCTTGCGCCGGATTACCTCGCGGCACGTTTGAACCTCGCGTCCCTCATGATCGATCTGGGGCGCTGCGGCGAAGCGGAAACGTTGTGCCGCGACGCCGTTGAACGCGCGCCCAACGTGGCCGAAGCCCATATGCTCCTCGGCGCTGCGCTGGGCCACCAGGGACACATGCTGGACGCCCTCGCGTGCCACCGTAAGGTGGTCGAGATGTCGCCGCGCAGTCAGGAAGCGATCGAGGTTTATGCCGCCGCGCTATCCGGCGCCGGATGTTTCAGCGAGGCCCGGCACTGGTTTGCGCGCGCATTGTCAGCGAACCCGAATTCGATCCGTGCCCACCAGTCGTTCTCCTCGGCATTGCTTGCCGCGGGCCGTTTCGAGGAGGGTTGGGCGGAGTACGGTTACCGCCCGGCACTCGTGCGCTTCCGCGAGACATCTCCGGACATCCCGCTGTCCCGCACGCTGCCGCCCGACCTGAGCGGTAAACACATTTGCGTCGTGCGCGAACAGGGGCTGGGCGACGAAATATTCTTCCTGCGGTACGCCCCGCAGTTGAGCGCGCGAGGCGCGCGCGTGACGTACCGGGCGAGCAACAAGATCGGGAGCCTGCTTGCACGGGCGCCTTGTCTCGCACGCGTGCTGGAGGAATCGGCGGCCCTGCGACCGGCCGATGCCGTCATCCTGGTGGGAGATCTCCCGCATGCGCTGAGCGCCCGGCCCGCAAGTGCGATTCCCGGCATTGTCTTCGTCAACGCCGAACTTCCCCAGGAGAACCTCCCGTCACGCAACGCGGCGTTCCAGCCCGCCGTCCCGCCCAGCATCGAATTGAAACCCCTGGACGAGAAGATCGAGGATGTGCGCGAACGCCTGGCGGCCGCGGGCGCGCCGCCCTATCTTGGCATCACCTGGCGTGCCGGCACGCCTCCTCGCGAACAAGGTGTTGAGTCCTGGAAGCTGTACAAGGAGGTCGCCATTCCGCTGCTCGCCGAGGCCCTGAAAGCGTTCCCCGGTACTTTCCTCAATTTGCAGCGCATGCCGGCGCCCGGCGACGCCGAGCGGTTTTCGGCTGCGCTCGGGCGCCCGGTGCACGATTTCACCGATCTCAACGAAGACCTCGAAGGCATGCTCGCCCTGCTCGCGCTCATCGACGAATACGCCGGCGTCAGCAACACCAACATGCACCTGCGGGCGGGCGCGGGAAGGACCGCGCGCGTCCTTGTGCCCTGTCCGGCCGAATGGCGCTGGATGGCGACGGGCAACGAGTCGCCGTGGTTCCCTGGTTTCACCGTATATCGCCAATTGACGGACGGTGATTGGATCACGGCGCTTGCCACGCTCAAACAGGACCTGCGTACCAAATTCGACGAAATACAGCCTTGACCGGCACGCGACGGTGGCGTCCGATTTCGGATTGCCGCAGAGTGCCTCCCAAGCTAATATCAGCCTGATTCAGATGTCCAAGAGAGAAGTCAGAAGGGCGAACACGCTCCTTCAGTCGGGGCTGCGGCAGATCCAGCAGGGAAAGCTTGAGGAAGCCCGGCTCAGTTGCGAGCGAGCGCTCCGGCTGGTACCCCGGCATCCCGACGCGCTCCACCTGCTCGGGATCATCGCTCTCCAGAACGCCGACCATGCAATCGCGGTTGAGCTGTTACAGCAGGCAACGGCGATCCGGCCCGATCATTCCAACTATCAGGCCAATCTCGCGTACGCTTATTGCGGAGCGAACCGGATTGGAGACGCGCTCGGTGCTTTCGAGCGCGCCGCGGCCATGAGTCCCAATGATCCCGAACTCCAAATCGGCGCAGGAAACTGCCTCGCGATGCTGGGCCGCCCGGAACAAGCAGAAGAGGTGTTCCGGCGCCTGATCGCGGGGCACCCCCAGTACGCGCTGGCTTGGTTCAATCTCGCCAAGGCGCTCGACGATCAGAAACGGTATGAGGAGGCCTGCGGCATTTACCTGCGCGTCACGCAGCTTGCGCCGCGGTTTGCCGAAGCGTACAACAACCTTGGACTCGACTTGAACCGGCTTGGCCGCATGGAGGAAGGGACGCAGGCGCTTCGCGCGTGCCTTTCGTACAATCCCGATTTCACTCCGGCGTACGTCAATCTGGCGAACGTTCTCAATGCACTGCGCCGGCCCGGTGAGGCTGAAGCGGTGTGTCGCGAATTGCTCTCGCGCGCGCCGGGCCAGGAGGGCGCGGGGGCCGCTCTGGGAGAGGCGCTGGTACTTCAGGGACGATGGCGTGAGGCATTGGAATACTTTGAAACGGCGATCAAGGAAGACCCGGAAAATACGCGCATGCTGCATTACTTTGCCAACGCGCTGGCGTGCACCGACAGAACGCGAGAAGCCCTGGCGGTGCTGGATCGGGCTTTGGCGACGGAATCCGCGGCAAGCCCTTTTCTCCACCTCGCGAAAGGCACGGCACTGCTGTCCACCGGGAGGATCCATGAAGGCTTCGCGGAATACTCGGCCTGTCAGAGACGGGGAGCCTTTGCGGAATGGAATCCGCCGAACGCCTTGACCACGTGCCTTCCGCAAGACCTGACAGGACGGGACGTCGATCTCGTCGGCGAGCAAGGGTTGGGCGATGAGATATTCTTCCTGCGATACGCGGGATCGCTCAAGGCGCGGGGCTGTCGCATCAACTATTTTGGAAACCCGAAAATCAACAGCATCCTGATGCGCTGCCCTGTGCTGGATCGCGTTTTACCTCACAACGACTTTTCTGCCCGCACCGACCACGTGCTGATAATGGGCGCCGATCTTCCCCACTTGCTGGGCCAGTTACCAACGATGCCTTGTCCGGGGCGCGCGATATCACGCCGAAGCGAGGGAGATAATTCCGCACCTAGCGTCCCCCACGGACCCGGGGAGCAGTGGCAGGAGTTGCCGCCGCCGCTTCCGCTCCCGCCGCTGCCGCACCGCTCGGCGTCCGCTGCCGAGCGGCTGCGTTGTATGGGGCCGCCTCCGTACCTGGGATTGACCTGGCGCGCCGGCACGGAGGCTCAAGACCTACGCGGCCGCGCTTGGGGTTTGTTCAAAGAAATTCCATTGGAAAGCCTCGCCACGGCGTTACGCGACGCCGATGCAACGCTGGTGTCGCTACAGCGCCATCCGCGCCCCCGCGAACTGGAGCAGCTCGCTGCGCTTGTCGGCAGGGTTGTGCACGACTGTTCGGCAGCCAACGAGGATCTGGAGGAAATGCTCGGGCTGCTCGCTGTCATCGACGAGTACATCAGCGTTAGCAATACCAACATTCACCTGCGTGCAGGCGCGGGGAGAACGGCGCGAGTGCTGGTTCCATGGCCCGCAGAATGGCGTTGGATGACCGCGGGACCCTCTTCGCCCTGGTTTCCCGGATTCTCACTCTATCGCCAGTCGATCGATGGCGAGTGGAGCGCTGCCCTTGCCGCGCTCAAACGGGACCTTGCGGAGACGTGCCCCGAAAGTTACCGTGGAGGTTGAGCGGTCGTTGGATCGGCAGGCCGCCGGCGGGCGCTGGTACCTTGCGCCTGTGGCCCGCTGGGATAGACTGTCATCTGCCTGCCATCAAAATTATCGCTTTATCTGCGTTTCCGGGACCGCAATTTGGCCAAAAATCCCATTTCGCGCGAGTGCCAGCCATGCACCGCCTGCTGCGACGGCTGGCTGCAGATTCAGGTCAACGGCGTGCCCGTTTACCCCGGGCGCCCGTGCCCGCACAGCACGGGTTCGGGATGCAACGACTACGCGCATCGTCCGCTCGACCCGTGCGTCCACTTCATCTGCGGCTGGCGGATGAACGGGAGCCCGCTGCCGGACTGGATGAAGCCGAACAAT
>Ga0209343_10008782_pt1 | contig 11682 bp, 9 predicted proteins | sample RifCSPlowO2_02_FD_184026 | JGI IMG/M metagenome (GOLD analysis project Ga0209343, IMG submission 184026) | Groundwater microbial communities from Rifle, Colorado - Rifle CSP2_plank lowO2_0.2 (SPAdes) (version 2) | ecosystem: Environmental > Aquatic > Deep subsurface > Groundwater | place: Rifle... | reverse complement strand
CGGGACCCACCACGTAATGGTCGCCGGTAGACAGGATTGGCCCAAAAATCGGGAAGTAACCCTGTGTGGTATTGAAGGCATTGTATACGGGCTGCCCCAGCTTATCCGGGCCCAGTATGCCTGCAATCACGTCCCCTAGATACCATGGGTCGCGCCTGTTCGGAGCCGGTATCATCGCCCCTGAGGCGTACAAATCCTGCACAACGGCCATGGATGCATCCGTGTGCTGCCAGGCCTTCAGCATGTACTCATCCAGGCTACCCAGATAGAGCGTGGCAAAGCGCGGGCTGTGGCAGTTGGAACAGAGTTCAACCCATATCCCTCTTCTCTTCTTGGTTTCAGGCGAATCAACGTCAATAACCCTGTTAAGAGGCGGGAGGTTCAGCCCGTAGGGAGCGCTCTTCAAGTCGGACTTGTACTGATAGTCCCTCTGCTTGGGTACATAGACACCCATACGCCAGATTGCGCTAGAGGTTACGGTATGGGCCCACTTACCGCCACCCTGGTACATATGACAGAAGGCGCAGGTAGGCGCCTGCCAGTCCTTACCGGGGACTATCTCCGCCAGAGACGCGTCCCAATTCCACTCGTCGTGGGTGTCCTCGTAAACAACACCCATGGCGGACGATTTATAGGACTCATAGTCCGGGTGGTCGTAACCCATGTGACACTTTCCACAGGTACCGGGCTGTTTTGCCTGCTTGACACCGAAGGTGTGCCTCATGTGGCAGCCGTCGCATTTCTGCATCTCAGGGTGGCATATGTCACAGCCTATCATGGCAACGCCTTCGCCCCTCCTGTAGTTCTCAACATACCAGGGGGGTACCACCTCGGAAATCCAGCTGTGGTAGTGGCTCGGCCTGCCGTCCTTCTTCTCGGCGACAAACTCCTGACACTGCTGTAAGTGGCAGTGGGAACATGAGTTGTCCAGGTAAGGCATCTGAAGCACCTCGTGGCTGGCGCCGTGACACTCCGCACAGCCAACATTCTTAAGCGACCTGCCCAGCGTCTTTTCTATCGCCGCAGTCTTCTTAGACAACTTTTCCGTGGCCCTGGGGTTACCATGAGCCGAGGCGGCCCACTGGTTGGTCCAGCCTCGAGTCACCTCCATGTGACAGTCCTCGCACTGGTCGGGCTTAAACTTCTTGAACATCTCTGCAAACCCTGACATGTCCGGCCTGATGTAGTGTCTCGTGGGAGCAATGTACATCTGCATCACTATGGGCTTATAAAGAGCCTTGAAAGGCCCATCGCCCATCTCAAGACCTACCCAGTCAGCCCAGGCCGCCTTCATGTCTGCCGGGTACATCAGGTCGGTTTCGGGCAGGTTCGCGACCACAGTGGCATTAGGCACGGTCACGTGCTGTGCCTGTACTGCGGGCGCTGTCCCCAAAACCAGCCCTATACAAACAACTAAAGCAAGTAAGCTCCATTGTCTCATACTTACGATCCCCCTTTTTTGAAGTTCACCTCTAGTAACAAACACTCCTCAATACCTTTATATATTCTTCATCACCCCCCCTCATTACACCCGTTGAATTAAGCCTTATGAAAATCCTTTTTTGCATGTAGAACACACATGCGGCCTCTGCAAAACAATCATCCACCGCAGGGGATGACACACCCCTTTCTCCCCTCTAACACCCCTCATCCCCCCTTTTAAGGGGGGACAAAGGGGGGTGTATTTGCCCCCCTGGGCAGACGCTTAGGTCTGCCCCTACGGTTATTGGGCAGGCGTAAAACCTGCCCCTACAATCATTTCCTTATCTAGCATCTGCATAGGCCCCTGCAGGGGCGTTCAATTGAACGCCCCTGCCGTCTACAATCTTTTCGTTATCTGGCATCCGCATAGGTTCCAACGAACAATGTCTTCGGGACCTCAGCTCGCACATTCTGCGAATCAACGTTAATCGGTTCAGGCGTCTCCAGCTCGACTTTCAAAGGGTGCGGCGGCGCTTCATCGCCAAGCTCCACTTCCACGGCGGTCTGAACCGCTTCTTCTTGTTCTGGCAGCAACTCCCTTATGTCATCCAGCATTATGTCTAACGAGTCTCCTACCTCCTCCAATCCCTCCAACTCGTCAAGACTGTGCGCATCCGTTTTCTCCGAGGCGGCAGCGTAAAAGGCGTCTGATTCGGCATTAAATGATGTCGCCAGCCATCCCTTGAACTCCCTTTCTTCAGAGGCCACCAGCATGGCCTCTCTCATGTCGTGTGCGCGCGGCGTATGGCATTTCCCGCATACCTCGTAGCTGAAGACGTCGTGGGTCACAATAGCGGCCTCTGCCAGCTTTCCCTCGCTCATAAACTTTGCAAACATCTCTCCCGGCCCGTGGCATGCCTCGCAGGTAACGCCTTCTTCGGAGTACTCGCCGGTCTTTTCGTCATATCCGGTGGTGTGGCACTTCTCACACTTCTCACGATATGCCTCATCCCCGTCTTGGAAGTCTTTTGCTTCCCGCACCTTGTCCCAGGTCTTGAACTTGTTCTTCGTCCACGTTTCAACGTGGCGCGCGGTAAGTTTCTTGTGGCACTTAAGACAACTAATACTGCCGACGTAGACCAGATTCTCTCCGGCAGCGCTGTAGTCTCTAAAATCAAATGCCGTCATCCCGGGCTGTATAGAAAGCTCAGCCATCTTGGCCCATAAAGCTAATATTTCCTTGGGGTTTTTTACCCTCTCCATCATCTCTTTTCTGTTCTTATATATCCCGTGGTGGGCGCCCTCCCTGGTCAGCACCCTGCCTTCACCATCGTGACATACAGTGCAGCCATAGGTACTGAAGGGAAAGTACTCCTTGGTAGTAGGATGCTGCTTATCCAGCTTGTCTTCGTCTATGTGACATGTCATACATCTGTCCACCGGCGTACCTGTCGTCCCCTCCAGCCAGATGCCGTAACCCTTCAATATTGTCTGCTTTATCTGATAGTCCGGCCTACTGAGAAACTCTATAGATTCCTTCACTATCTTTGCCTTTGCCGGGTCACCCCATTGGGGGTCTTCCAGCACAGACAACTGTTTCTGAAGGTTCTCGCGCATCGCATTCATCTCTAGCGCCTGATACCTCTTCCACTCGGGTTCACCCCACTCCGTATAAATCCATACGGCGGCAGTCGCTACAAGACCGCACGAGGCTATGATAAACGCTATGAGCCACGGAAGATTCAGATTTATAGGAAACGGCAGCATATCCTGGTCACCTTCATATGTTAAACCACGGTGTTACAAGAATGTACTTGAGGTTAAAGGCGTTATTCAGAAACATCTTCGCCAAGGCAAAAATCATAAAGGTCCACAAAAACATGGTTATAACGTATCTGACAACTCCCATACGGTAAAAGAAATTCGGGAAGATAACGCCGGGCACTGTAATGCCGAGTCCAAAAAATGCTATTATGTAAGCAATGCCCGCAGGTAAAGGGAAGCTCCAAGGCGGTGGAGGCGGGGGTTTTATTATGTGATGGTCCTCCCACGGCCAGTAAAAAGCCCACAGGGGGCCCCTTAAATACCATCCTACTATTATCAGCAGCCACCAGAACGCAAAGCCCCCAATGAAGGAATACATGGCAAACCCCCTCTCCTTCCAGGCAAAGCGGCCTATCCCCTTTATGGGGTCAGGGTCAAGAAAAGGAGCAAGGTAGAGTCCGGCCAGTATGAAAGTCGGAATAATCACCCCTGCCAGGTAAGGGTCAAAATATGCCAGCAATTCTTGTAAACCCACAAAGTACCAGGCGGCCTTTATGTGTGCAGGTGTTTTAGTCGGGTCTGCCAATTCATACAAAGGGGCATTCTTAAAATACGACCATATAAAGAGTATAATTAGGAAGAAAAGTCCGACACAGAGCTCCTTCATCACGAAATTGGGGAAGAACAGTTCATATTTAGGCGGTCTTTCATACAAATCCCTCGACCTTAGGGCCTCCCCCTTAACAACCGTCATTATCCTGTGCCGTTCACTACCAGTATGTGGTCCGCCTGCCACTGTCGTTTATCCCTCCAACCTGTTAACTTGCTTGACCAGTCTCATACACTGAAAGCGCTGCAGAAGTAGTCTAATCATCTTAAGAGTAGCCGCAGGCTTTAGCCTGCGCTGCACGCACCCTAAAGGGTGCGGCTACATTTACACCCTCAATCTCGACGCTTTTGCAGAGGTCTCCCCTTATGTTGATCAATTAACAAACTAAAATCTTTATAAGGGACCGGACATTCCACCGGCCTTGTGAATATTAAAGAAGTGAAGCCCCATCAATCCCGCCATGGCCCCGGGGATGGCCACGCAGTGGGCAAAGAAGAAACGCGTCAGAGATGGCTGTCCCAACATAGTACCGCCTCTCAAAATGTAAGCTATGTCCTTATCCTGAGACAGGATGCTAAAAGGACCTTTGGACCCAACTATCGGGCTGTTCTCTCCCATAGTCATACCCACGGTAGCCGCCCAGTACGCCTCATTATCCCAGGGCAGGAGATAACCAGTAAAGGCCATCAAATACGTCAGCAACAGCAGAGTAACTCCCACAAGCCAGTTGAGCTGTCTCGGCGGCTTGTAAGCGCCCTGGAGAAATACCCTCAGCATGTGGACGGGGACACATATAACCATAAGTGTTCCCGACCATCTGTGGAGGTTCCTGAGAAACCTGCCGAACGGCACCACGTTGCTCAAATCCTGGACGTCTGCCCACGCCCTATCCACACTGGGGATGTAATACATCATCAGGAAGGGCCCGGTAAGGATGCACAACAAGAAAAAGAATACACTAAGCCCACCAAGACAAAATGTATATCTAACAAGCCCTAAGGGAACCCATTTCATGACAAAGTCCTCAGACCTTTAATATAAAATCCAGACCGACCTCTTTCGCCTTATCAACCATCATGCGGCCGTCAGGGGCAAACGTCATTAAAAACCTCGGCAATGGCCTTGGCGGTGGACCCGCAAAGTTTATCCCGTCCTTATAAAACTTCCCACCGTGGCAGGGACACATGAATACCTGATTGTCCTGTTCCCATATAGGCTGACAACCCAGATGCGTGCAGATAGCCGAAAGGGCGTAAAAACCCCCCTCGGTCCGAATGAGAAACACCCTGCGGTCTCCCATTACCGTGACTGAGCCAACCGCATAATCATCCGGCTTGCCTATCTTGAACGTACTCGAAGGCTCCCAAACTATCCTCGGGTACGCATAGCGCACTATGCTTATACCCAACATGCCGGCAAAGCCTATGAATATGCCCCAACAGCCCCAAAAGAGGCCCTTCCTCAACGCCTCGCGTCTTGTGGTCTTTACAACCTTTTCTGCCTTTGCCACAGTCTCTCCCACAAAAACACCTCCTATCCACAAACCTCTTTATACTTAACCATGTAGATGGAGTCTTCCCAACATGCCTCAGCACAGGCACCGCAGTGGATACACTCGGTATCGTCTATTATCAGACTGACCCAGGGACCGTCACCGTCGGCACCGTCTACTTCCTTATGCAGGCCGTTAAAGTCCGCCTTATTCATAAGTTTCAGATGTATGCACTCGGCCGGACACGCGTCCTCACAACTCCCGCATATTACACAGGGATTATACGGACTTATCATGGGACTTACGCTGCAATCAATGCACCTCTGGCCCTGCCTCTTGGCCTCGAAGTTGGAGTAACTGCCCTCTATAAGGGCCATATTCCCTCTTCTCTGCTTTACCGACAGCCTGGGCGGCAAACCGTACCATATCGAACACCTGGTGGCCCATACGTCGTGCTTCTCATGGTGGTGGGCAGGCTCAATCTTCTGAGGGCCGTTCAAACCCAGAGAACCCGTTCCCCCAAGATGCTTGTGAATAGCCTGTGCCGCCTTCTGCCCGGAGGCTATTGCGTCCACTGCATATCCGGACCTCACCATGTCCCCACATGAAAACACACCCTTCTTGGACGTCATCAAGGTCTGCGGGTCAACCTTCAATAAGCCCTCTTTACCAAGCTCGAGGTCCTTCTTCCCCCGCGTAAAGGACGTATCAAGCTCCTGGCCCAATCCAAATATAACGGTATCCGCCTCCAAGACCTGGGCTTTACCCTTGCAAACAGGATTAAAACGTCCATCACGGTCATAAACCGTACTAACTGGTCTGACCTTAAGACCCTTTACCTTGCCGTGTTCCCCTAAAATCTCCTCAGGCATAAGAGAGGTGCGAAATACGACGCCTTCTTTTCCACCTTCGGATATCTCTGATGCCTCGGCAGGCATTTCATCCTCGTGGCTATATCGTTTCTTACCCTTTGCGACCTCAATACAAACCACACTGACCTTTGTATTTTTCCCGCCTATGCGCAGGGCCGCACGGGCGGCGTCGAGGGCAACGTTTCCCCCTCCCAAGACCACCACATTTTTCCCCAGCTCTACCTTTTCTCCAGAGGCAGCGCGCCTCAAAAAGTCTATTCCGTGAATTACGCCCTTAAGCTCAATGCCCTGGATGTTGGGCCTCTTCGCCTTCTGAAGACCTACGGCCAGCAAAACGGCGCCATACTGTCCAAGCAGTTCATCTATAGTAAAATCCTTACCGCATACCCTATTCGTCTCTATCTCAACGCCTAGAAATAGTATACCGTCAACATCCCTTTTTATCGTCTCGTCATCCAGCTTGTACCGAGGTATGGCATTAAGCATACCTCCCGGCTTGCTGGATGCCTCAAAGACCTTTACCTTGTAGCCCGTAAGGGCCAGGTCGTGGGCGGCAGAAAGTCCGGCCGGACCTGCACCCACAATGGCTATACTGGGGAGTCTGTTACCCTTAGGCAAGTCTACCCCTAATTTCTTCATGTTCAGCCACTCGTAAACCTCTCGTGTGCTTAATTTATTCTTTTCCACCGCAAAACCCTTGAGCGCTCTTATCGTTACGGGTGCATCAATCTTCCCCCTCGTACAGTCGGGCTCACAGGGTGCGCTGCAAACCTTACCAAGGGTAGATACGAATGGATTGTTTTGTCTGGCTAGAAGGTAGGCGAGCTGATTTTTGCCTTCGGAAATTGCGAGTGAATATGACCTTGCGTCAGTACCTATAGGACAGTTAACCCTACAAGGTATGTTATGGGGGAACCAATTCTGGTCAGGGGAGCTGACTACGTCGTACTTCTTTTCTTCGAGTAGTCTTTTCTGCGGGCCCTTATACCTAATAATTGGCTTTTCTTGTATGGATACAAGGAGCTCTGGCTGCTTGAATCCTATGGTGATGCTTCCCTTGAGAGCCTTCGCCATTACCCTCCTCCTCAGGAACTCAGCACAACACAATACATAACACCAATAGGGAAGAAATGCAAGCCTAAATTTTTAAACAACCAAGATATAGAGCTTTACCTTTCGGAAGGGAATACATAACCCTCCTTACTATACTAGCTCTTTGGTGGCAGCTATTCGGACGCTACTTTATTACTCAGCAGGAGAACAGGCCATTCTACCCCCTCCCGCCGGGGAAGGAGTCGGGAGTATAGCACTTATAAAATAAATGTCAAACACAAAATTAAAAATAGTAAGATTTTGCTCAAACCATCACCGGCCTGCCAGCTAATCTGGATGCCAGCTTCCAGGATGCAAGGGTCTCTCTCCGCTCCCGATTGGAGAGATCGGTATAAATCTCGAGGGCCTCCCTGCCTGAGCCGGAACCCGCCTGGGCAACCGCCTGCCCCGCCAGCAATCCCGTAGCCAATGCGGAAGATATGCCCTCGCCAAACATGTTAAGAAAGCCGGCCGCCTCTCCTGCCAGCAGTATCCTGTCCTTGCCAAGATAGAAGTTACCCGTCGCACACATATTAGTACCCAGACAGCTGGACTTCCTAACCAATCTTCCCAGCTTCAGACCGAAGTGCTCTTTCAGAAAACGACTGAAGTCCCCAAGATACGGTGCAAACCTCCCGCCCTTTCTGCACGACGTCCCAAATATGACATAATCATCCTTGACGTTAAACCACCCGTATATCTCGCCGAACCTGGGGTCAAGGAAACCATGATACCACTCCGGGTCAAGCTCCGAACTCCCTTCATAGTAGTTTTGATAGGCCAGGAACCAGTGGGAGCTCCTTTCAAGTCCGGGGTTCAGCTTGGCGCGTATGGACGACAGGCATCCCTCGGCTCCGACTAGATGCTTACAGTCTATCTCTACAAATCCCTCACTTTGGTCACTGCAGTATAACTTTATCCCCCTGCCGCTCATTGTAAAATCCTCAAGCAGACACAAGTCTCTCACCTCGGCCCCTGAGCGTCTTGCAAGCCACTCGTCATATTGCGCGCGCCACACATTGGGCGCTCCGTTCTCACCAAAGGGCCAGTCCCTGAAACGTTCCTCGTCGTGCCACAATCTGACACCCTTTATTATCCTCGGCCTGCAGTAGCACTCTTCCGGAATATCGCCAAAATACTTCTTCGTAAGCTTCAGTGACTTTTCATTTATAAGACCTGAACATATCTTATACCTGGGCAGCTTCTTCCGCTCTACCACCAAGACATCAAGACCGGCCTCCACCATTACCCTTGCGGCTGCCGAGCCGGCAGGTCCGGCACCCACCACCACTACGTCATATTCCTTTCTTAAAGCCATTATGCAATCGTCCCTCCCAGCACAGAAAGGCTGATTATACGGCCCTGTTGCCGCAAAATCAATTTGAGATTATGGCAAAATAAATCCGATAAATCTGTTGTTTGTCTTATTTGGGGTATGTTTTTTGCAAGCTCTTTGCTTACTGTATAAGGTACGCTCTGTTCTGAAATGCTTCACGCACGAATTGGTCAGGCAGGCAATAACGCATATGCCGCTCTGGATAAAGTCTTCATGCATTACTATTGCTTGACTTCCATGCGTCGAATAGCCCTCCCAATAGGGGCAATGGACCGGGAACCAGACGCCGTAGAACTCTTGCGTGGACAGATTTTTATCCTGGTCCGTCCTGTTATAGACGGACTACCATAGAACTGTTTCTATACGATTATGGGGAATCGTATATGGTAAGGATACTATACTATACTATGCAACTATTTTCGTTTACAGGGGTTGTCGTGTAAAGTGCGTCTAGGAGAGATGCATTGCCTTTAAAAATGGGGTATCGCAGGGTTATGTTGTAGGTAGGTCTTCGCTAAGGACGCCATGCCGGAGGCAGATGCGCCTGCGGCGAGACTGCCACGCTACATACAGATTTTTACCCCTGACGAACAACCCTATGAACAGACACCTGTCATTGCGAGCGAAGCGAAGCAATCTCATAAATATACACGAGATGGCTTCGCCCGCCCGAGGCGGACTCGCAATGACAGCTTTGCACGTTTTGTAGAGGTCTCGTTTTGCATCTCACATTCGGAGATCTTATAAACAGGGGCATTTCAATAATATGACCACAAAACCCCCGTCAAAGATTACTGACCTGGTACCGGTAAGCCTGCTCAATTTCCTCCAGAAATTCTATCTAAATTATCTCCACACATCGGCCACAATATATGAGCGTGACGGGGCCCATGCCACCAGTATGATAACGTCTCGATATTGCAACCGCCTTGCCGACGCCTGTGAGGCCAAGGACGGAAAGGGCGAAGGAATCTGCCACAAAGACCGCTGGCGTGTATCAAAGAAATCCATTGACCTCAACAAGCCATACAATGAGAAGTGTTCCGGGGGGCTGATAATACATTCTGTCCCTATTATGTTAAATGGGACACCTATAGGTGCGGCAAACGCCGCCGTATCTAACCCGCCAAAGGACGTAGAAGCAATCAAGAAGATTGCTGAGAGATTTAAAAAATATGAGATTAGCATAGAAGAAATCAAAAAGCTCTCAGAAGAGCATGAAGACTACCCTGAATTTGTTCTGGATGCGGCGAAGAGGCAGGTAGAGACTGTAGCGAAGACAGTGGCCACATTTTATGAAATCTTTTATAAACTGCACCTAAAGGAAGAGGACCTTGCGAAGCAAATCACCAGGCGCAAGCAGGCAGAGGAGAAACTGCAACACCTGCTGCAAGGACTCCATGTCCATCAAAAAGAACTAAAAGCCCAGAACAATGACCTGCGGCAGATACGGAAAATATTGGAAGAATCCCGCAACCGTTACGCGGACCTTTACGACTTTTCACCGTTAGGCTATGTAACCTTAGATGGCATCGGTTGTATCCGGGATATTAACCTGACCGGCGCAACGCTGCTTGGCAGGAAGCAATTAGAAGCCGCAGGCATGTCATTCAGCAGTTTTGTGGACAAGAGTGCTGTAGAAATATTTTACAATCACTTGCAACGGTGCAAGAATTCTGGTGATGAAGTGGTCACGGAGGCACTCCTTAGGGTAAAAGACGGCCGGCCTGTTGATGTGCAACTGTCAAGCCTCCCAGTATACGATGCGAAGCGGCGGGCCATTCTATACAGAACTGTAATCACCGACATCACCAAGCGCAAGCAGGCGGAGCTGGCGCTGAAAAGACTCAGCGAATCTCTGGAACAACAGGTGACTGAACGCACAGCAGAACTGACAAAGACAAATGAAGAATTGCGGACGAAGCTTGTTGAGCGCAAGCGGATGAAGGAGCAGATACACAAGTTATCCCACGCCGTTGAACAGAGCCCGGTCGCTGTCATTATTACAAGTACGGAAGGCGACATCGAATACGTTAACCCCTATTTTACCCAACTAACCGGTTACACCTCCGAGGAGGTCATAGGGCAGAACCCGCGTATCTTGAAATCCGGTGAAACCCCACCAGAGGAACACAAGAGATTGTGGGAGACGATTACCTCTGGAGGTACGTGGCGTGGAGAATTTTACAACAAGAAAAAGAATGGGGACCTCTATTGGGAGTACGTATCCATCTCGCCTATCAAGAACGCTGAAGGTGTCATTACCCACTTTGTTGCCGTCGAGGAGGACGTCACCGAGCGCAAGCAGATAGAAGAAGAACGTAAACATAGCCTGGAGCGCCTGCAGAAAGCATTGGGGGGAACCATCCAGGCCCTGGTAGCAATGGTCGAAATGAGAGACCCATACACGTCCGGCCATCAGCGGCGCGTGGCCGACCTGGCCCCCGCTATAGCGGCGGAGATGGGTCTTTCATCAGAACTGATCGAAGGAATCCGCATGGCCGGTGCTATACATGACATCGGCAAGATAGCCGTACCCGCTGAGATACTGAGCAAGCCCGGCAAGATAACCGAGACCGAATTCGAAATGATCAAAGCCCACTCCCAGATAGGTTACAACATATTGAAGGGAATAGAATTCCCCTGGCCGGTCGCCAAGATCGTATTACAACACCAGGAGAGGATGGACGGTTCAGGGTATCCTGCGGGCCTGTCGAACGGTAAGATTATCCTGGAGGCAAGGATACTGGCCGTAGCTGACGTTGTAGAAGCCATGTCCTCTCACCGGCCTTATAGACCTGCCCTCGGTATAGATACGGCATTGGAGGGAATCTTTAAGAACAGGGGCATCCTTTATGACTCCGATGCGGTTGATGCCTGTGTAAAACTTTTCAGAGAGGGGGGGTTTAAGTTTGAATAGCAGTTGTCCGATTCATCGGGTCGCGGGCGCAATAAATTGCGCCCCTACAAATCTTTGCTGTAGGGGTTTCCCCTGATTAAATCATGGGCATCGAATCCTTTGATGTCACAACCTGGGTATCGCAGGGCTTAAGCCCTGCGATACCCCCATACAAGCATAGATGGGCAGACACAG
>Ga0209343_10008780_pt1 | contig 11683 bp, 7 predicted proteins | sample RifCSPlowO2_02_FD_184026 | JGI IMG/M metagenome (GOLD analysis project Ga0209343, IMG submission 184026) | Groundwater microbial communities from Rifle, Colorado - Rifle CSP2_plank lowO2_0.2 (SPAdes) (version 2) | ecosystem: Environmental > Aquatic > Deep subsurface > Groundwater | place: Rifle... | reverse complement strand
AAGCGATGACAACAGCGTTTTTCGCGCTTGCGGCGAGTGTAATATCATCAACCGAAACATCCCCCGACGCGGCGCGCAAAATATTTATCATAAACCCATCCCCTTGAATTTTTTCCGTCTCATGCACCAATGCTTCACCAGATCCCTCCGTATCTGTTTTGAAAATAACGCTCACCACAACGCGTTTACGCTCTTCTTCTGATTGTATCTGCCCGCTCCCTGTTTCTACGCTGGTCTGCGCAGATTTGTGCAGCAACGCCGCCGCGCGGTATACAAGCGCCTCTTTTTGGTCACGGAACGCAACAAACTCCGAGCCAACTTCTGGCAATTCATCAAAACCAACCACAACCGCCGGCTCTGATGCGCGTATAGCATCCGCTGATTCTCCTTTAAAATTTTCCAAAATACGCCCCTTGGCAAATGACATCCCCGCAACAACAAGATCGTTTTTATAAAGCACCCCATTACGCACGAGAAGCATTGCCGTAACTCCCCGCTTAGGGTCGCGATGCGATTCAATAACCGCGCCCGACGCAAGAGCCAATGGATCGTAGCGCAATTCTTCGAGTTCGGCAAGCAACAAAATAATCTCCAAAAGCCCATCAATGCCGATATTCTTTTTCGCAGATATCTCCGCGTATGGAATCGTCCCGCCTCTTCCTTCTAAAAATACCCCGTCGGCGGCAAGATCGTTTTTTGCGCGCTCGGGGTCCGCGTTTGGTTTGTCAATTTTATTAATTGCGACGCAATAAGGAATCTTGGCGGCGGCAATCGCCCCAAGCGCCTCTTTCGTTTGCGGCCTTACCCCGTCATCCGCGGCAACAACCAGCACCGCTGTGTCGGCAACCACGGTACCTCGTGAGCGCATCTGCACAAATGCCTCGTGGCCCGGCGTATCAATAAAGGTAATGCGCTTATCGCCATGCGCCACAATATAGGCACCAATATGCTGTGTAATCCCTCCCACCTCGCGCGAAGCAATGTTTGATTTGCGAATGGTATCCAGAAGCGTCGTTTTGCCGTGATCAATATGGCCCATGACAACGACGATGGAAGGGCGAGGTACTGCCGAATCTTTTTTAGTTGTTTGTTCTTTACGAGCAACCATAAAATATGTTGAATTACGAACCTCACATTATTCGCAAACCACGCATATTTTTCTGCTGAAAAATTGCTCTGCTCGTCCCGATTGGTCGGGACTGCGCAAGGGTTTGCTCATAACGGAGTTTCGTAATTCAAAGTAAAATAACAAAATTAATATAAAACATAAAATGAGATCGATGAGAAATGAGAATAATGAGACACCTCAAGAGCGCGTCGCTCTTGCGATCGCCTCTTTCTCATCTTCGGAGAGTTGGTGCTTGGACGCGCCGCTTTCAACCGATTTTGCATACACGCGGTTGATTTCTCTGCCATAGAGCGATGAAATCACCACGCCGTTTTTTTGACCATCCAGTAAGGCAATCGCAAAGCTCTGATCCCCGCCCGCGTCAGAAAACGGGTTAAAGCGCACGAGTCCCATGTGGCGGATGGCCTTCGGCAGCGTTTGTTCAACAGTATCAACGCGCGCGCGAAGCTCCCGCCTGTCGGTATCAGATGCGTCTTGGTGCGCACGAATCGCGCGCAGTATTTCTTCCATATTTACACCATCTCGCCGAAAAAACATCCGCCACTTGCGCTGCAACATCCAAAGCCACACCAATGCCCACACCGCTAACATAAAAACGAACAAAAGCCCGTATGGCATATATTGTTCAAGTCGTATCACAACATCAAAACCCTCTATACCCATATCAAAAGAGTATCACAGTACAACAAAAAATGAAAGACATTTTATTGTCCGCCCAGTAGGAGTTGAACCTACAACCTTGTCCTTAAGAGGGACCTGCTCTGCCAATTGAGCTATGGGCGGTTGTTTTTTGGTGTTATCTTACTATAAACCATCTTGTATGATTTTTTCAAACGCCTCGACCAAATACGGCGGTCGCGCTATAATGAATGTATGCCGGAAACGAAACAGTCACGAAAGAAGGCAAGAAAGGCGCCGCGGCAGCAAAAACAGCTGGAGGTTTCCAATCAGCGTACAGGGAAAATCCTTTTTTCGTGGTCAGCGCATGAATATGAATACTACGAAAAAAGCACCGATTGGTATTGGTGGGTAGGATTTTTCGCGCTCGTTCTTTTGGGGTTTGCGCTGTGGCAACGATCGTTTCTTTTCGCGCTCGTCATATTGCTGGGCTGGTTTACCGTTGTGCTCTATGCGGTCCGCCCGCCGCAGATGATATCATTCTCTATCGCGGAACGCGGGATTCTTGTGAGAGACCGCCTCTATGCGTGGCACGACCTTCGGTCATTCTGGATTTTCTACAATCCCCCAATCCGCAAGGAGCTTGTTATTGCGCCAAAAAAAACTTTTCTCCCGACTCTCAAAATAAACCTCGGCGACACAGATCCGACTGTCATTCACGACGCACTCCTTACATTTCTTCCGGAAATTGAAGAAGAAGATTCTTTGATTGACAATCTCTCCCGACTTGTTAGGTTTTAATATAAATATAATAAATATATAAGTAGCATTTTCGCCCTCGTCGTTCAACGGACAGGACGCAAGCTTGCGGAGCTTGTAATAGAGGTTCGATTCCTCTCGAGGGCGTAAACAATAGAGCGCAATGTTACTATGAACTACGCTACCATTGTTGAAGAATTATTTCGGCTGACCGAGAGGCAAAAATCAGCGCTCAAAAAATTAGGTATTGCGACCATTGAAGACCTCTTGCTATATTTTCCTCATCGGTACGAAAACCCCGCTGATTTTAAGTGGATAAAGGATGTCTCGGCGGGAGAGAGCGTGCGCGTTTGGGGAAAAGTAACAAAAATCGACTACGAAAAAACGTGGAAGAAAAAAATAAATATTGCCCACGCGTCTATTGAAGATGCAACCGGACACATCGGCGCCGTCTGGTTCCGTCAGCCCTATATCGCAAAAATGCTTCCGGAGGGATCGTGTGCAATATTTGCAGGCAAGGTATCGGCGCGCAAAGGAATTCCGTATTTGGCAAATCCTCTTTATGAAATTGCTCCCTGCGGCGTCGTCCCACAATTCTCTTCCGCCGCTCCCGCGCAGCGCTTGATACCTCTCTATCCAACGTCGGTAGGAATATCATCGCTCTGGTTACAACAAACTATACAAAAAATTCTATCCCGCCTCACTTCCTTCCCGGATCCGATACCTCCCGAAATTTTAAATGCCTATCATTTGCCGAATCGCGCAGCGTCGTTGCGTCTTATTCATCGCCCCAAAAATCTTGCGCACGCGGAAGCCGCAAAAAAACGCTTTGCGTTTGAAGAAGTGTTTGCCCTCCAGCTTTCGCGTCTGGCACAAAAAGAGGAGATCAAACAAAATCCCTCCTTTGCTCTCGCGAGCGCCGCAAAATACGCAGAGGAATTTGAGCGTCTCCTGCCGTTCCCGCTCACCGGAGCGCAAAAGCGCGCAATACGAGATATCGTCCGTGATTTTGAAAGTAATACGCCCATGAACCGTCTTCTTGAAGGAGATGTCGGCTCCGGTAAAACTGCGGTGGCTGCATGCGCAAGCTATATTATCGCCCGCAATCACATGCAAGCGGTATATATGGCGCCAACAGAAATTCTCGCTCGTCAGCACTTTGAAGGTTTTTGTAAACTCTTCGCGCAGAGCGGTTTTACCATCGCGCTTCTTACCTCATCGCAATGTGAAAAATTCCCTTCCAAAATAGACCCGCATCGCTCCACGCACATCTCGCGAGCACAGGCACTCCGCTGGTTCAACGAAGGTGTGGTGCATATTCTCATTGGCACACACGCCATTATTCAAAAGCGCGTTTCGTTTAAAAGTCTGGCGCTCGCGATGGTTGATGAACAGCACCGCTTTGGGATTTTTCAGCGCGCCGCCTTGCGCACTAAAAACGTGCGATTACCGCATTTCCTAAGCATGTCGGCGACCCCCATTCCCCGCACGCTCGCGCTTGCTGTTTATGCAGATCTTGATTTGACCCTTCTTGATGAATTGCCCGCGGGAAGAAAACCAATTGAAACAACATTCGTACGCCTTGCGGACCGCAAGAAAACATATGAATTTATTCGCAAAAAACTCGAAGCGGGCGAACAAGCGTTTGTAATCTGTCCGCGCATTGAAATACCGGAAGAAACAAACCGCGCGACAATTGAAATGAAATCGGTAAAAGCAGAATATGCAAAAATCAAAAAAGAAATATTCCCTGAATTTGAAATAGTGCTGATGCACGGCAAACTCATACCAAAAGAAAAAGAAGCCGCGATGAAAGCGTTCCGCAGCGGCAAAGCACACATTATGGTTTCAACGTCCGTTGTAGAAGTCGGCGTTGATGTGCCCAATGCCACCATTATGATGATTGAGGGCGCAGAACGGTTTGGTTTAGCACAGCTTCATCAGTTCCGCGGGAGAGTAGGAAGGGGCGAAAAACAATCATATTGTTTTGTTGTCCCTACGAAATATTCGGCATCGGTATTTCGCCGTCTCAAAGCGCTCACCGAAGCAAAAAATGGTTTTGAGCTTGCTGAATATGATTTACAATTTCGTGGCGCCGGAGAACTCGCGGGTTCTCAACAATGGGGATTTTCTGATGTCGGCATGGAGGCGCTCAAAAATCTTAAAATGGTGGAAGCCGCGCGCAATGAGGCAAGAAAAATCGTTGAGAACAAAACGCTTGATCGCTATCCGCTGCTTCAAGAAAAAATCAATCGGCTTTCCACTCAACCGATCCATTTGGAGTAATCCGGAAATTCACCATCTCGGCGAATTCCGCGCTGTGAAAAACGTGAAGCCGTTCACGTTTTTCTTGCGGATTCTGGATTACCACGACGTTTCGGGGTAATCCAGAATCCCATATATTTGCCAAGCATTAGGCGGGTCTGGGCATCGAGCGCCGGAATCGCACCGAAAATAATAATAGTGAAAGGAACCAAAATCCATTGAAGCGCCATGGCAACAAAGCGCCTCCGGGGATAGCCCGGCGGACGCGGCGGGAGAAGTTTGAGCGATACAATAGCAGATGTTACCAACCCCACCATGGCAAATGTCATAATGGTGCGTGTGACATAGGGAAGATTATATGCAAGAATCATCTCGTTGAATTCCCTCCCCCCAAGCATCAACGGAAGCCATCCGAGCGCAAAGATTAAAAGCGCGTTTGTCGCCCACGACCAATATCCCTCCAGCATATTAAAAACATAGTAGAATTTTGCGCGGCGCGGTATATGTTTGTTTTTCAAAAATCCGAACGCGACGTACGGAAAATTCTCCGCCCCCCACGCCCACCGACGCTGCTGCCGATAAACATTTTTGACCGTCTTCCAAAATGATTCTCCGACATTCGCGTCCATATATACAGGGTACGAAAGCGGGATTGAAGCATAGCGTCCATCGTAATACAAAAGCGCGTTCCAAAAAATACGAGAGTCCTCCGACACCATATTTTTCTGCCAGTAGCCAAGATCAATAAGAGTTTTAAAGCTCATCGAGTGAGAAGAAAAGGTGGTAAGTCGCTCGGGACGTTCCTGCTGCATCATCTGCCAAAATGTGCCTGATGTTGCAATAACACGAGAGAGCGCAGACGCCCCCCAAATATTATTGTTATAAATGGGAATTGGCTGATACGAGGCATTGTGCGGATCGCGCGCAGTCAAAAAGTGCCACGCGACGACTTCAAAATATTGTGCAGGTATACGTGTATCAATGTCAAAAGAAGACACAATAATGTCTTTGTAAGAAATACCAATCGGATCAATAAAGGTAGTGCGCACGCGATCTGCCGCCCACGATTCATTGCTTCCCTTCCCAGGCGTCTCACCGGGTAGCCCCATGGGGTGTTCCGTAATATAAAGATGCGGGAATGTGCTTTGAAATTCTTCTTGAATGCGCCGCGCAATCTCCTGCCCGTGCTCGCCAAAGCGTTCTTCATATGAGAGCACAACAATCATTCGGTCTTTTGGCCACGAACACGCTGCCAGCGCAGCAACAGAGTCACGCACCACCGCATATGATTCTTTTGACATCGGCAAAAGCACCAGTTGGTATACGTGTTCCCAGCGCATACGCCCCAGAAGCGCCGGCCAATCAGTATCAAGATGAGAGCGCATGCGCGCCACGTTGGCGCGTAAATGAAACGACAAAAATACCGTCTTCACAAGCCAATAAATATCAAACACGATGATAAAAAATGCCGCAACAACCGGAGCCGCATAAGAAACAATCACCATCCCACCTAATGTCGCCCACGAAAGAGCCCCGGGCATCATCTCGAGCGCGCGGTATAAAATATAATCGCGCCCCGTCACATCGGGAGCGCGGGCAATGCGCAAATAGGGTTTTTGAGAAAAATTCATTTCGTGTTTGACTATACCAAAAAACGCAAAACAAAAAAAGGCCCTGAGGGCCTTTTATGCACCATGCAACGATAATCCTTCCGCGTTGCTGTAACCAAAACGTGTTCTATTTCCATCCAGCATTGTCTCAAGTGCCACGGGGTTCCCCCAGAGCATGGAGATATACCGAACCGTTTTCCCCGCATATTCTGGCTCGAGATCTCGGCCATCGTGTTCGTGCACCAAATAGAGCGTGCGATTTCCTCCATAATCGGCGTCGTGCACTTTAATCACCGGAACCGTATTCATGCCAACGTTTTGAAGTAATGTGCTCTTCACCGACTTCCATCCGTCTTCGTCTGCCACAGAACTAACAACCCAATTGTCGTCGTGAGGCGCATATTCAAACAAATCGAGTTCTCGAATCAAGTTTTCCGTCAAGTGCCGTCGAAGGAACGAAACGTCGCGATCCGTCTCGCGCACTTCAAAGATTTTCTGTAGGCCGTTTGGATGATTTGGCACCAACTCCTCCGCCTCCTCGGGAGTAGGATCGTCATAACGGCGCACGATATCTTCCCAAATTTTCAATCCCAGATGATACGGGTTGATCCTGCCAATGTGTGGCTGGACCACTTGACTGTGCCGCGCGATAAACTCAAGGCGCAAATCGTCCGGCAAATCCAAACTTTCAAGAATCCTCTTGTGCCAATAACTTGCCCATCCTTCATTCATAATTTTCGTCTCAATCTGCGGAATAAAGTATTGCGCTTCTTCGTGGACAATAGTCAAAATATCCTTCTGCCAATCCTCCAAAAAAGGATTGTGATCGCGGATAAAAAGCAGAACGTCCTCGTCTGGTTCAAGCGGCACTTGTTTCAAGTCAGGTTCGATGTATTCCGCTCGCTTATGAATGGCGTGAAACGGGTCCTCTCGCGGGCGCGCAGCGTCGAGAACCGATTGCCGCAACTCTTCAGGAGAACGTTTTCGTATTGCTAAATTTCTCCGGCACTGCAGCGAAAGCGCGTGGGCAGCGTCAAGAAATGGCTCAACCAGATCAAGGCCGATGCTTGGATCCTCCATGTAATTGCGAATGCGCGTCGCGTGCGCTTTAAACATTAGAATAGTGTATTCGGCGCGCGTGCTCCGAAACGTTGCGTTGTTTCTGAAAAAATCGTTGTGCGCATACACATGCGCAGTCGTCAGAATCTGCAACAAAAGCGAGTTGTCTTTCATAAGATACGCGAGCGACGGATCCGCGTTGATGACCATTTCATACGGAAGCCCGCTCACCCCGTGATCGTACAGCGTCTTCAGTTTTTCGTACGCCTTTCCGTACGACCAATGAGGATAGTGCGAAGGCATTCCTGAGTACGCCATATAGGTAAGCATGCCGTGATGATCGCAAATTTCAAACTCCTGCGGGAAGCACGAAAGGCCGAATTTCTGAACTGCTTCAAAAATATGCTCATCCCAGAGTTCAAGGTCTTTAATATCATACATCTGTCCCATAAAACCTCCGTTTCTCAAAGAGCATAATTTATATTTCTTATAGCAACAAAAATGCGCCCTGGCAAACCCAGTCGTTCGCGAACGACTGGGTAAATGCCAAGGCGCATCAAACTATAATTCTTTATAAATCCTTCTTTTCTTTCTCGAGCAGTGCCTTGAATGACGGAAATATGTCTTCTTTTTTTTTAATAATCACCGCGTGAAAATTACCCGCTTCAATCTTCTTAAAATGTTCCGACATTGATCCCTCATAGTGAGACGAGCCGCGCGGTTTAATTTCTGCATACCCAAAAAGATTCGCGGTATCCGCAAGCTCTTGCGCTAAGCGGAGCGCCTTTGAATTATCGTTATCAAAATTGTCACCATCCGAACAATGAAACGCGTAGATATTCCACAACGCCGGGTGGTAGCGATCAGCAATAACTTGGAGCGCTCGTTCATAAGCAGAAGAGATAAACGTCCCGCCGGACTCTCCCTTGTGAAAAAATTCCTCTTCCGTTACTTCGTGCGCTTCCGTATGATGGGCAACGAAAACCGACTCCACGTTCTTATATCTACTTCTCACAAATTGATACAACAAAAAGAAAAACGAGCGCGCTAAGTACTTCTTTACCGTGTCCATCGAGCCAGATACATCCATCATAAAAATAACAACTGCGTTCGATTCGTATCTCACGTCTGTCTTTTGACGCCGAAAGCGGAGATCTCGTTCGGTAAATGGGAACCGGGCCTCATGGCGATCGCGCTCCAAAGGACGTTCTGGGTGATTGTGCGCATTGTAGTGGCGGCTTAGTTGTTCTTGTTGCGTCCGCCACCGCTCAAGAAACTCCTGTATTGCCTCATTGAGTTTGTCAGCACCGACATTGTCGTTATTATCGCGCATATCCTTTTCTTGAGCGCGCATATCCTCAATACACCGCTCGAGTTCCCCGACAGATCTTCTGATAGCAAAAAGTCGTTTCAGCCGTTCTCTCGCAGAACGCGGCTTTTGTAACCGAACCCGAATGCCCTTGCGGACCGTGCCTTTTGGCTTTCGTATTGTTTCAACCGGAATTTCCCGCAATTTTTTCCGCTCCATATCGGGGAGTTCTAAATCCTCAAACATAATATCAATCAGTTCTTCGATGGTCACATCTGTCTCATAGTAATCTTCGCCTGGCTGGTCGCCCGATTGATGCTGTTGGCCCGTGGTATCTTTTTGTACTTTGCCAACCACTTGGCCCGGCTGCGTAGAGCCGTCACCTTTTCCCTGCCCAACGCCGCGAGTATTCGGTCCGTACACAAAACGATATTCTTTGATGCCGCGAATTGGCACCTTCACAACACGATCACGGTCTTTGCCAATAATGGCTTCCTCGGCAATAATATCAGCTATGTTTTCGCGAATCGCCTCGCGTATTTTCTTACGGTGGCGCAATCGGTCTCCGGCAGTGCGGTCCGACCGCTCAGCGCCTGAAGATTTATACGGTAAAAACGCCATGCTCACCTCGTATCGTTAAAGAACCTCTGGCATTGTCATACCACAAACGAACAGGCGGCGCAAACCCATTTTCTACTACAGGGCAAACAAAAAGCTCCCCACAATTATGTATGTGGAGAGCCGAGGTAGAATCTTATTGTTTGTCCTTTTGGTTATTCTTCTCTTTCTTCCAAAGGTTGTTCGCGGCATACTTTAATACAATGTCAATACAAGAAGCACAATATCCTTGCGCTAATAATTTTTGAACCATGGTATCATATTTTTCGCGCTGTTCCTCATCGCGCGTTCTTGCGGTAGTAATGATACGGCTCAAATCCCGCACCGATTTCGTAAGCTTCTTCTCGATTGCTTCCTTGAGCGGCTCGTAGCTTTGATACAAAACCTTGGCACCGCGGCGGCTCACAGCCCACAAATATGCAATGACTTCCTGGCGAAAACCATCTGCTGCGGATCCGCTGATAGAAAGTTGCTCCTCGATTGATTTCATAAATCCTTCGTCCGGTTGCAGTTCTTCCTTGGTATTGCGATCCTTGACTTTCGTCTTGTTGACGTACGCTTCAGCGTGATCAAGGTAGTTTTGGAAAAGCGATTCTGCCTGTTCCTGATAGGAATACACAAATGCTTTGGTAATTTCTTTTTCAAGCATATCAAGATACTCGCGATGCAAAACGCTCTGCAGAAAATCCGTGTACTGTTTCCGCGCATCATCTGGGAGATCTGCTTCTCTGGTCATATGAATCAGCGCCTCGCGCACGTTAATCGGGTTGATACAATTGCCGCTGACGTTATCCGAGAGCGCATTGTCGAGAGCCTTCATGATGAAACGTGTTGAGATACCATTCATGCCTTCGTGTTTGGCATCATCGCGCAGTTCGCGCACATCAATTTTCTTGGTCTTGCCTTGTTCAATGACTTCTTCGCCGTTATAGATCTTGAGTTTGGTCATAAGATCGCATTTCGCGTTAGGTTCTAATCGCGACAGGATGGCGAACATTGACGCAATCTCCAGCGTGTGCGGCGCAATATGAGCGCGGAAATCGGAATTGCGAATGATTTTCTGATAGATTTTCATTTCTTCCGACACGCGAAGGTTATATGGCACTTTCACAACGACGATGCGGTCGAGGATTGCCTCGTTGGTGTGGTCTGCTTTGAACTTTTGCCATTCGGCTTCGTTGGAATGAGCAACAATGACCGTGTCAACGTATACCATACCATGGCGGCCGGGCGCCGGAATGACTTTCTCTTGCGTTGCGGTAATCATGGCGTGCAAATATTCGGTCTCGTTCTTGAAAACCTCGATGAATTCGACCATACCACGGTTGCCGACATTCAAGGCCCCATTGAGATCGAGAACACGCGGGTCCCCCTCGGCATACAAATCCAGCTTCGAAATATCCTCACTGCCGATCAGAACAGAGGTGTCTTGATTGTTAGGATCAACGGGCGGTACAATGCCAATGCCGCGTCGGCTGCGCTTGGAAAATTCAACCACGCAAACAGGAAACTCTTCGTATCGTTGTCCGAATTCTTCTTTCAGACGAAATCGGCACGTAGGACACAAATCGCCCTCGATGTTGTTCACGCCGAGTGTTTTTTCAAATGTTCCGCGTAAGTGCCGCGGAACAAGATGTAGCGGCTCTTCATTCATCGGGCAACCGTCAAGAGCATAGATCGAAGAGCTTCGCTCAAGGCCATCTTGGAGTTTCGCGATCAAAGAACTTTTTCCTGACCCAACGGGTCCCATCAAATACAGCACTTGGCGGCTTTCTTCTCCCCGTAGCGATGCGGAATGAAAGTACCGCACAATCTGCGCGATGGTCTTTTCAATGCCAAAAAATTCTTCAGTAAAAAAGTTATAAACGCAAACGGGCTCATCTTTGAAAAGACGCTTGATGCGCTGCTCTTCCGTATCAAGAACACCGCGCGACCCCGGCTTGATAATCATGTCGTAGAGACGCTGATGCGCGAGCTGTACCATAGAAGGATTCGCCTGTACCCTTTCAAGATATTCTAAAAACGTCCCCTGCCAATTCTCCTTTTCGCGCGATGCGCGATCTTTCTTAATCAATTGTTCAAGGGATGCAGTTTCCTTTTTTATCTCTGTCATGTCGCCTCCTTTGTGTTTTCAATCTCTTTCAGATGTAACAAATAGACACGAGTGTGTCAATTGCGGTAGGATAGAAAAAAGTTGTAGGGCACGCCCCGCACCTTTTCATGGGCACATAGCTCAATGGTAGAGCACCGAGCTTATACCTCGGCGGTTCTAGGTTCGAGTCCTAGTGTGCCCAAAACATAGTTTGTATTCTCTAC
>Ga0209343_10008778_pt1 | contig 11685 bp, 9 predicted proteins | sample RifCSPlowO2_02_FD_184026 | JGI IMG/M metagenome (GOLD analysis project Ga0209343, IMG submission 184026) | Groundwater microbial communities from Rifle, Colorado - Rifle CSP2_plank lowO2_0.2 (SPAdes) (version 2) | ecosystem: Environmental > Aquatic > Deep subsurface > Groundwater | place: Rifle... | reverse complement strand
CGTTGCCAGCGCGCTGCGCACTTCGGATACCGACAAAATTTCTGACAACACGACAGGCGCGCGGCCGGTCTGGTACAGCACGTACACCGGCACACCGTTGCGCCCCAACTGCGCCAACTCGGCGGTGATGGCGGCGTCACGGCGCGTCCAGTCGGCACGCAACAGTGTGACTTGCCTGGTGGCAAAGTCGGCCAAGACCTCTTTATTGGCCAGTGTGGTGGACTTGTTGTACTGGCAGGTCACGCACCAGGCGGCGGTAAAGTCCACAAACACCGGTGCGCCAGTCGCCAGTACCTGGTCCACCTTGCCCGGCGCCCAGGGCTGCCACAGCGCTGTGCTGTCTGTGGCATTGTTGCTTTCCAAAGGCTTGATGACGTTTTGGCCGATGGAACCAGCCAAAAAAGCGAGCGCCGCCAGTGAAACTGTCGCCATCACCATGCGGCTGCGACCCTGCAAACCCAGCGCCCAGATCACCAGTGCCAGGCTCAGCAGCAGCGCCAGCAGGGCCGCGGCACCGTTGATGCCGCTTTGTTGACCCAGCACCCAGACCAGCCAGACCACAGTGGCAAACATGGGGAACGCCATGGCGTGGCGGAAAGTAGCCATCCACACCCCGGGGCGTGGCAATTTGCGGGCCAGTGCTGGCGACCAGCTGGCCGCCAGATAAGGCAGCGCCATGCCCAGCCCCAGGGCGGCAAAAATCGTCAGCGCCTGTGCTGCCGGCAAAGCCAGTGCCAGACCGAGTGAGGCTCCCATAAAGGGTGCGGTGCAAGGCGAGGCAATGACCACCGCCAGAATGCCTGACAAAAATGCATTGACTGACGGGTTTTTGGCCTCCAGCATGGCCACCCTGCCGGGTACAAACTGGCCAAATTCGAACAAGCCGGCCAAATTGAGCCCGATCACGGTGAACAGCACGGCCAGCGCCGCCACCACGGCCGGTGACTGCAGCTGAAAGCCCCAGCCCAATTGTTCGCCGGCACTGCGCAGCACCAGCATCAGCGCGCCCAGCGCGACAAATGACAGCACCACGCCCGCGCTGTAAGCCAGACCACCGACGCGCTGGCGGCGCTGGTTGCTGCCATGACGGGCAAAACCGACGACCTTGATGGCCAGCACCGGGAACACGCAGGGCATCAGGTTCAGGATCATGCCGCCCAGCAGGGCACCCAGCAAGGCCATCCAGAGAGAAACGGGCAGGTTCGAGGACACACTTATGGGTGGGCTGCTTGTCGCTGCGCCGGAAAGAGACAGTGGCACCATGGCGGGCCAGATACCGCTCACTTTGGCCTGGGTGATAAAGCCCAGGCGCTCGTTGCCCATTTTTCCGGCCAGCACCAGCGGCATGAGCTCCGGGCTGGCGCTGCGGTGGGGCGAGAGCGGCACCTCAGCCGTCCACACCTCACCCTGCCAGCTTTGTTTCCAGCGGGCAGCGGTCTCGATGATTTCAGGCGTTTCCGGGAAAAAGTCCAGGTTTTTTCCCTGCAGACCGACAGGCAGCCCAGCCACGGACACTTTGAGCGTCTGGCCCTCAATGGCAATGCTGCCCGCCTCTTTGAGCGCCTGAGGTTGGGCTTTCAAGGCGGCATCGAAGGCGGCACCATGGATGGCGGTAGAGCCCTTGACCGGAATGCGCAGCACGAATTCGCCGTCCTGCGGCACACATTCGAGCTTGCACACCAGCCAGCTGGCCTGCAATTTGATGGCGAGTTCAGGGTTCACCAGCGAGGGTTTGAAGTCGGGCGTGATGGTCAGTGGCACCGGCAGCAGCACGGTGTTTTCGTAACCGTAGTTGGCGAGGTTGCCAATCGGGATCTTGACTGGCAGCGGCCAGGCAATGTCACCAGCCAGCACACCGGCGGGGAGTGTCCAGCTGAGACGGGTGGCCAGGCCGGAGTCGCCGGAGTTCTTCCAGTAGGTGTGCCAATCCGGCTGATGGCGCAGTTGCAGTCCGACCCAAACCGTCTTGCCAGGGTCAACACCGTCGGGCGCGTGGGCCACCAACTCGGCATGAATCTGTTCGGTACTGACGGTGTTTTTAGGACTCTCCTGTGCGCTGGCAGCCGTTGTCAGCGCGTACAGGGTGATGAAAAATAACGCAGTGAGCGGGCGCGTCAGGCGGTTCAGGAGGTTCATGGCGTTGTAGGAGACAGGGTAAGTCTTGAAGTTCCGCGGGTCAGCCGGTGGGTGGCTCAGGAATCAGAGCCGCCGGAGGAAAATAGCGACGGCTGGTCAGCCTGGCTGCCAAATATGGCAGGCAGTTTGGTTGGCGCCTTGATGCGTAATTGTTTGTTGACATTCATGCGACCAAATACCACCTCAATGTCAGAGGCGCTGACGCCAAAGTGTGGTGCCAGAAAGCGCAGCATGCGGTCGGTGGCGCGTCCGGCCTCTGGTGCCGCAGTGACGCTGACCTTGAGTTGCTTGCCAAAAGGCTTGCCAATGGCATCCTTGCTGGCGCTGGGTTTGCCCAGAATATTGACCACCAGCACATCGCCATCCCAGGCAAAGAAGGAGTCACCAGTGAGACAGCGGGCACGTTTTGGAGGCATGGTGCAATGATAGCGGGCTCTACAATCCGTTTCTTTTATGCGGTCCCACCATGCCCAATTTACCTGCCTGCCCCCAATGCACCCTTGAAAACACTTACCCGGACGGTGACAACTATGTGTGTCCGGATTGCGGTTTTGAGTGGTCCCAGGCAGCGGTCCCCGAGGCCGGCGAGGACGCCAGCGGCCCGGTCAAGGATGCCAACGGCAACCCGCTGGCTGATGGTGACACGGTGATTCTGATCAAGGACCTGAAGGTCAGGGGCTCGTCGATCGTGCTGAAAAAGGGCACCAAGATCAAAGGCATCCGTTTGCCAGAAGGCGCCGGTGACCATGAGGTCGACTGCAAGACCGACCAGGGCGCGTTCATGCTCAAGGCCGAGTTCATGAAGAAAGCCTGAGTCCCGCCATGGCTACCTACTCGCGCTTTTGGGCTGACTGGACCACGCTTGACTTTGAGCGCCTGCGCACCCGTGGCGAGGCGGCGCGCACCATCGCGGTATTGCCGGTGGCGGCAACCGAGCAGCATGGTCCGCACCTGCCGCTGAGTGTGGACACAATTCTTGTGGATGGCATTGTGGCGGCAACGCTGGACCATTTGCCAGCTGAATTGCCGGTGCTGATTTTGCCGACGCAAAGTGTTGGCCTGAGCCCAGAGCATGCGCGTTTTCCCGGCACGCTGACCCTGAAGAACGAGACCATCCTGCGGCTCTGGACCGATATTGCCGAGTCGGTGGCGGCAGCCGGTATCACCAAACTGGTGCTGTTCAACAGCCACGGTGGCAATGTCAGTGTGATGGACCTGGTGGCGCGCGACCTGCGCGCGCGTCTGGACATGCTTGTCTACAGCGTGAGCTGGTTCAATTTGCCATTGCGCGATGCACATGGCCATGATGTCAATGCCTTGTTCAGTGCCGAGGAACACCGCTTTGGCATCCATGGCGGTGCCATCGAGACTTCGATGATGCTGGCGCTGGACCCGGCCCGGGTGGACATGGCGCAGGCGCAAAACTTTGCCTCGGCAGCGCAGGCGCGTGCCAGCCACTTTGACATTCTGGGCAACGGCAAAAGCGCCAAACTGGGCTGGCAAACCCAGGACTACAACCCGGCCGGTGCCGTCGGTGATGCGGCCAGCGCCACGGCTGAAAAAGGCCAATCCATGGTCGATGCAGCCGGGCTGGCGCTGGCCAGGCTGCTGGCTGAAATTGACCGCTTGCCAGCCGATACCCTGATGCCACGACCCACGCTGGGGTGATGGCGCCCTACGATCTGCTGGCCCTGGGGGCCGCCGCCTGCTGGGCGGTGGGCAGCGTGATGTCGGTCATGCCGGCACGCCATCTGGGCGCTTTTGCCTTCACCCGCTGGCGCATGGCCATGGTGGCCGTGATGTTGTGGGCGGTGGTGGCTGTGCAGGGCAGTTGGCACAGTTTCGATGGCCACGCCTGGGGCATCATGGCTTTCAGCGGCCTGATTGGTATTTTTGTCGGCGACACCGCGCTGTTCTCGGCCATCAACCGGCTTGGGCCCCGCCGTGCGGGTGTGCTTTTTGCCACCCACGCCGCCTTCAGTGCAGCGCTGGGCTTCGCGCTGCTGGATGAACGCATGAGTTTGCAGGCCATGGTGGGCGGGTTGCTGACACTGGCAGGCGTGATGCTGGCCATTCTGCTGGGTCGTCACAAGGGTGAAACCCATGCCTGGGAGGCTGACCATGGGCATGTGGGGCTGGGTGTGGCGCTGGCCCTGCTGGCGGCGCTGTGCCAGGCAGTGGGCTCCCTGATCGCCAAGCCGGTGATGGCGCAACAGGTAGACCCGATCATGGCCTCGGCGGTGCGCGTCACGGTTGCCACAGTCGCGCACGCGGTGTTGTTACTGGCGGGTTTTCAGGCCGCGCGCGCCAGCCAGGCACCCACGCTGCGGGTGCTGGCGCAAACCGGCCTCAATGGTTTCATTGCCATGGGCATTGGCATGACGCTGGTGTTGCTGGCGCTGGAGAAAGGCGATGTCGGCATGGTTGCCATTTTGTCCTCGGTGTCGCCCATCCTGGTATTGCCGCTGCTGTGGCTGCAGCTCAAACGCGCACCTGCCCCCGGGGCCTGGCTGGGTGCGGTGCTGACGGTGGTAGGAACGGCGCTGATTTTGTGGCGTTAGGCGTCCAGCCGGTTTGACCCGGTTAGAGGTGAGTCCCTAATTATTTTGCTGCACTGCAACAAAAAAGACTTGCATAGAAGCGGGTTATCCCTATAATTCAACCCATGCTGCACTGCAACATAAACCGCTCACCCGGACCTTGCAACGCAATTAACCCACTTCAAAGGAACTCATCATGTTTATCACTGCTGACCAAATCACTGCCTCCAACCAAGCCGCTTTCGAGACCACCAAGGCGCTCGCCACCAAATCTTTCGCTGGCTTCGAAAAGCTGGTTGACCTCAACATGGCAGCCGCCAAGGCCTTGATGACCGAGTCTTTCAGCAATGCCCAAGCTGCACTGGCTGTCAAAGACCTGCAACAAGCCCTTGCCCTGCAAACCGGCCTGGTTGCCCCTGTGGCCGAAAAGTCGGTGGCTTACAGCCGTCACGTGTATGGCATTGCTGTTGAAACCGGCGCTGAATTCACCAAAGCCTTTGAAGGCAAGGCTGCTGAAGCGCAAAAAGCGTTCAACCAGGTGGTTGAAAACGTGGCCAAGAACGCACCGGCCGGTACCGAGTCGGCTGTGGCTGTGTTTAAGAGCGCTCTGGCCTCCAGCCAGACCGCCATTGATTCTGCTCAAAGCTCGGCCAAAAAGGCTTTGGCTGTGGCTGAAAGCAACATCGCTGCCGTGACCGAGCAAGCGCTGAGCGCAGCTGCTGCTGTTGCCAAGAAGGCTTGATCACCCACTGCCTGTTGGCAGTCTGAAAGGCACCTTCGGGTGCCTTTTTTTGGCGCATAGAATGAACGCCAATTTCAAGTACCTAGAAGAATAAACAGTGCTTTCTGCCGCCCTTGAGCTCACTTACAACATGGCCATTCTGGTCGCCATGGTGTTGATCTCAGGGTTTCTCCGGCAAGTGCATTGGTCTGAGCGCCAGCAAGCCCTGTTGCAGGGCTTGCTGTTTGGCACAGCCACGCTGATCGGGATGGCCAACCCCCTGGTGCTGGGGCCGGGGCTGATCTTTGATGCGCGCTCGGTCATGATCAGTTTGTGCGCTTTGTTCTTTGGCCCCCTGGCGGCCAGTGTCACGGTCACCCTGGCGCTGGCCTACCGCATCGCGCTGGGCGGTGTGGGACTTTACACGGGCGGGCTGGTCATTCTTGCCTCGGCAGCGTGGGGCCTGTATTTCCATCGTCAATGGCGGCGCCGGGACCTGCCCATTCATGCAACTCGGCTATTGCAGCTTGGTTTGCTGGTTCATGTGACTGAGTTGTTGCTTTTTTTGTCACTGCCGGCGCCCCTGGCCTGGCAGACCCTGCAAACCATTGGCTTGCCCATCCTGCTGGCTTTTCCGCTGCTGACCTTGCTGGTGGGCAAAGTCCTGACCAGTCAGGATGCGGAAATCCGGTCTGTGGCAGCGCTGCGCAAAAGTGAAGCACAGCATCGCGCCATTTTGCAAACGGCGATGAATGGTTTCTGGATGGCAGATTTGCAGGGGCACCTGCTTGAAGTCAACCAGGCCTATGTGCGCATGAGCGGGTACAGCGTTCAGGAACTGTTAGGCATGCAGATCACTGAGCTTGAGGCGTTGAGGTCCAGCACGGAAATCGCAACGCATATTCAAAAAATCATGGCGACGGGTGGCGATCGCTTTGAGACCCAACATCGCAGCAAAGACGGAAAGGTCTTTGACGTGGAAGTCAGCATTCAATACCTGGCGATTGAAGGCGGCCGTTTGATGGCTTTTTTGCGTGACATCACCGAGCGCAAACAAGCCGAACAGGCCTTGCAGGAATCCAAAGCGCTGACGGAAGCCATCGTCGAAAACCTGCCATTGGTGGTGTTCCTCAAGAGAGAGGCTGACTTGCGTTTTGTCCTCTTTAACCGTGCGGGTGAAGTGCTGCTGGGTCACGACCGGCAGGACATGATTGGTAAAAACGACCTTGATTTCTTCCCGGCCGAGCAGGCTGCACAGTTCATGCAACAGGACCGTGACGTGTTGCAAGGTGAAGCCGGTGTACTTGACATCCCGGAGGAAACCATTCTCACCACCAAGCAGGGACGGCGTGTGCTGCACACGCGCAAGTTTGGCATTCTTGGTAGCCGGGGACATTCAAAATACTTGCTGGGTATTTCGGAAGACATCACCGAAAGCAAAAAAGCCCAGGAAAGACTGCTGCTCACGGCCAATGTTTTCACCCATGCCCGTGAGGGCATCATGATCACCGATGCCGTCGGGGTGATCGTCGATGTCAACGAATCTTTTACCCGCATCACCGGTTACAGGCGTGAGCAGGCGCTGGGGCAAACACCGCAACTCCTGCGATCAGATCGCCAGCCGCCAGCGTTTTTCCAGGCCATGTGGCGCAATCTGAACCGTGACGGCCAGTGGTACGGTGAAATCTGGAACCAGCGCCAAAACGGTGAGGACTATGCCGCCATGCTCAACATCTCGGCGGTTCAGGATGCCCAGGGCCAGGTGCGGAATTTTGTCGCTTTGTTCTCGGACATCACCGGTATCAAGAAACACCAAAGCGAACTCGAGCACATGGCTCACTACGATGTGCTTACCGGGCTGCCCAATCGGGTCTTGATGGCAGACCGTCTGCATCAGGCCATGACCCAAAGTATCCGGCGCAGCCAGCAGTTGGCGGTGGTTTATCTTGATCTGGATGGATTCAAGAGCATCAACGACTGCCATGGTCATGAGCTCGGCGACCGACTGCTCACACACGTGGCCAGTCGCATGAAGCAGGCGCTGCGCGAAGGTGACACCCTGGCGCGCATGGGTGGCGATGAATTTGTGGCGGTGCTGATTGACCTCAACGAGAGCCAGGCGTCGGCGCCCTTGCTCAGTCGCTTGTTGGCTGCTGCTGCCGAGCCGGTTCAATTGGGCAACGTGACGTTGCAAGTTTCCGCCAGTCTGGGCGTTACCTTTTACCCTCAGGCCGAGTCGCTGGAAGCCGACCAGTTGCTGCGCCAGGCCGACCAGGCCATGTACCAGGCCAAACTTGCCGGGAAAAACCGCTTTCACTTCTTTGATGCCGAGCAAGACCGCACGACGCGGGGCCATTTTGAAAGTCTTGAGCGTATTCGCCAGGCCTTGGTCGCCAAAGAATTCGTGCTTTATTACCAGCCAAAAGTCAATATGCGCAGCGGTGCCGTGCTCGGGGTCGAAGCCCTGATTCGCTGGCAACACCCTGACAGGGGCTTGCTGGGCCCCGCCCTGTTTTTACCGGTCATTGAGGAGCATGCGCTGGCGGTGGAGGTGGGTGAGTGGGTGATCGATGCGGCGTTGAGTCAAATCGCTCGCTGGCAGAACGAGGGGCTGGTCCGGCCTGACAGTGTCAGCGTCAGCGTCAACGTTGCCGCCAGGCAAATCCAGCAAAACAATTTTGTCGCGCGCCTGCGTGGTTTGCTGGCGGCACACCCGCAGGTCCGGCCGGCGCAGCTGGAAATTGAGATACTGGAAACCAGCGCCCTGAATGACCTGGCCGGGGTCTCGCAATTGATTGAAGACTGTCAACAGATGGGCGTGCTGTTTGCGCTGGACGATTTTGGCACGGGGTATTCTTCTTTAAGCTACCTCAAGCACCTGCGTGTCAGCACGCTCAAGATTGACCAGAGTTTTGTCCATGACATGCTGGATGACCCGGATGACCTGGCCATTTTGCAAGGTGTGATCGGCCTGGCGGCAGCGTTCAAACGCAGGGTGATTGCTGAAGGGGTCGAGACCGTTGCGCACGGCAATTTGCTGCTGCAAATGGGCTGTGAACTCGGCCAGGGTTATGCCATTGCACGGCCCATGCTGGCGCAGGATTTCCCGCAATGGCTGCAGCGCTGGCAGGCGAACCCGGTGTGGGGTTCGGCGGGCGCAGAGTTTGCCACTGTTCGCGGCTAGGCGTGGCTTATCCATTCGCACGCGCTGGCGCTTACCCAAATTGCTCGATTGATCGTAATCGTCAGCTCCAAACGACGCTTGTCCGTGGCGGACCAGGTAAAGAATGCCCATGTCTGAATTTAAGCGAGATTGTTCTGCATGCCGTCACCAGGGTGATTGGCGCGATGACCATTGCAGCGCTTTAGCCAGGCAGGCTGGCTGCATAAGTTTTCAATGCCCGCGCCAGGGCCGCCACGCCGCGGTGGATATCGTCCACACTGGGTGTCACAAACGACAAGCGCAGGGTGCGCTCGTCGCCGTGGTCGGCGTAAAACGGCGCGCCCGGCACAAAGGCCACACCTTGTTCGACGGCAAAGGGCAGCAAATCAACCGCGCTCATGTTTTTGGGCAGGCGCGCCCACAAGAACATGCCGCCCGCGGGGGTGTTCCAGGTCAGCGATTGATCGGGCTGGCTGCCGGCCTTGGGGAAGTGTTGCGCCAGTGCCTCCAGCATGGCATCGCGCTGCGATTTATAGAGGGCGCGGATGGTGGGCACATGGCGGTCCAGAAAGCCGTCTTTCATGACCTCGGCAATCATGCGCTGGTTAAAACCGGGGCTGTGCAGGTCGGCAGCCTGCTTGGCTTGGAGCAGCTTGGGGTAAACCGCTTTCGGTGCCACCACAAAGCCCAGACGCAGGCCCGGCGCCAGCACCTTGGAGAACGAGCCCAGATAAATGCAGCCGTCCGGGTTGCGCGCGGTCAGGGGGGCGGGCGGCGGCACATCGAACCACAGGTCGCCGTAGGGGTTGTCCTCAATCAGAGGCAGGCCGCGTTCAGTTGCCAAACTGCTCAAGGCCGTGCGGCGGCTCTCGCTCATGGTGTTGCCGGTTGGGTTTTGAAAGTTGGGCAGCACGTAAAGAAAACGGGCATCGTCGGTTTTTTGTGACAGGTCAGCAATGTCCACGCCGTGCTCGTCACTGGCCACGCTCACTACCTTGGGTTCCATCGGGATGAAGGCCATGACCGCACCCAGGTAGGTAGGCGACTCCACCAGAATCTTGCTATCAGCGTCAATCAGCACCTTGGCCACCAGATCCAGCCCCTGCTGTGAGCCGGTGGTGATCAGCACTTGCGCCGGGTCGACGTTCCAGGGCAGCATGGCGGCCACCTTCTCGCGCAGTGGACCGTAGCCCTCGCTGGCGGCGTACTGCAGGGCACCGGCTGGGTCATCCTTGAGCACTTTGGCACAGGCGGCCTCGAACTCGGCCACCGGAAAGGTTTTGCTGGACGGCAGGCCGCCGGTGACTCCGGTGCCCCAATAACGCGCCGACCCATTTCCATGCCGAGGCCGTCTTCAGGAACGATTCACGCGGTTATGCGCCTGTTCGCGCGCGCGATCGACGGCCTTGAATTGCCGGCGATTGAAAAGATCTCCGAGGCCAGCCAGGACGATCCGTTTCAGGTGCTCATCGGCACGCTCCTCTCCGCCCGCACGCAGGATGCGACGACGGCTGCCGCGTCGGCGCGCCTTTTTCAGGTGGCGCGCACGCCCGGCACCATGGCCGGGCTGTCGGTGAAGCAGATTGAGAAGCTGATTTACCCGGTGAGCTTCTACCGCCACAAAGCCGCGCACGTGAAAGCCACCTGCCGGATCCTCGTCGAGCAGTACGATGGCCGCGTGCCGACCACCATGGAGGAGTTGCTGACGCTGCCGGGAGTCGGGCGCAAGACGGCGAACCTGGTGCTGATCCGCGCGTTCAAGAGCCTGAAGAATATCTGCGTGGACACGCACGTGCACCGCATCTCGAACCGGCTGGGCTGGGTGCGCACGCGCACGCCAGACGAAACCGAGCAGGCGCTGTACCGAGCCACCGACGAGAAGTGGTGGCCCTTGTTGAATCTCTACCTCGTCACCTGGGGCCAGAACGTCTGCCGGCCGGTGTTCCCGCGTTGCGGGAGCTGCCTGATTCGTGAACACTGCGGGCAGGTGGGCGTCACGCGGACCTCGAAGGCATGATGATGCGCGCCGTTGTGATGGCCGCCGCCGTCCTGTTGCTTTCGACTGAGGCCATGGCCCAAACAGGTACCGGTCCGGTCATCGTCGTCGACACGACGAAGGGCGCGTTCGAGGTGGAGACCTTTCAGTACGACGCGCCCGAAACCGTGGCCCACGTCATCGCGCTGGTGAAGCGCGGCTTCTACGACGGCCAGCGCATTCATCGCGCGCTGCCCGGCTTTCTCGTGCAATGGGGCGATCCCCGATCCCGCGATCTGGTGCAGGAGTCGGAGTGGGGCCGCGGTCCGAATGCCGGAAGCGGAACCCCGGTCGGCGTGACCGAGATGAGCCGCAAGCGGTTGCACGTGAAGGGAGCGGTGGCCATGGCGCACCCGGGCAATCCCGCGCGCGCCGACAGTCAGATCTTCGTGACGCTCGCGAACCGGCCCGACCTGAACAATAAGTACGCGGTGTTCGGCCGCCTCGTGTCCGGCAACGATGTGCCCGCCCGCCTCGAGCGCGGAGACGTGATCACGAGAATGTACGTGAAGGAGTGAGCGCCCGCGCGTGCACGATGCCGGCGAGCTCGGGATAGCGGGCCACGAATTCCGGAGAGTATTCTCCCTCGATCGGCTGGCCGAGCTGCTGTTTGATCATCGCGGCGTTGGCGACCGACTTCGCCGAGAAATGATTATTGGCGTAGAGGCGCACTTTCTTCACGAGCGCCTTCGCGGCCGCCGCCGTTTCTGAAAACTCCTTCAGCTCGTCGGCTGAATAGAGATAGTTGTAGCGGTCCTCGGATTGTTCGTGGCTCCACCACGTCGCCGCATTTCGCCCGTGCAACCGCATGTAGTAGAAGCCCCGCACGTTGGGCAGATAGTTCTGGCGGATCGAGAAGCGAAACTTCGGCTCGTCAATCTGCACCCACGCGGCACGGAAGAGGTTCAACAAGCCGAGCGTGTTGCCGAGATCGTCGCTCCAGCTCTGGTGGCGGAGTTCGACGGCGACAGAGTAGTCGCCGAGCGCGCGCAGGAGATGGGCGAGATAGTCCCGGCTGGCCGGATCGTTCTTGAAGCTTGGGGGAAACTGCGCCAGCAGGGCGCCGAGCTTGCCGCTCGCGGCCAGCGGC
>Ga0209343_10008777_pt1 | contig 11685 bp, 14 predicted proteins | sample RifCSPlowO2_02_FD_184026 | JGI IMG/M metagenome (GOLD analysis project Ga0209343, IMG submission 184026) | Groundwater microbial communities from Rifle, Colorado - Rifle CSP2_plank lowO2_0.2 (SPAdes) (version 2) | ecosystem: Environmental > Aquatic > Deep subsurface > Groundwater | place... | reverse complement strand
CCGCGTAGACCCATTTGTTTAATAGTCCCGCCACGACGTCTATGATGCCGATAACCACCGAAATGTTCAGAACGTCGGCCTCGATGAGAATCTCACGCTCAAAAGCGCCACCCGAGTCCCGCTGCTGCACGCAAGAGCCAACCATGCCTGCCATTCCCACCGAGCGCCTGAAGTCGGATTCCGGGTACCAGGATGACGTGATCGGTCAGGCGAATCCGTCCTTCCGCGCCCACCACTGGTCCGACGGCGTACATCGTCGTGCGTGTGGACGTGGGCAGGATAAGAGCGACCGGACGCCCGGTGAACGCGAAGTCGACATCCTCGGTGATCCGCGAGAACGCTATGCCGGCGAGATAGACGAGGTCGGCGCGAGCGCCGGCCCTCTGTGCCACCCAGGCCATGGCATCGAGGGTTGTGTTCCGTCGCTGCATCCGAATCCGCGACTCGACCACAGGGATCACGAGGCCCGTCGCGTCGATGGGGGCTGTTTGACGTGCCCCAACGCTGATCGTCAGAGGAATCGGGTATCCCTGCCGGCTCTCATGTGTGACCTCGGATGGGCGCGTGAGTGCCAGCTCGACGCCCCATTGGTTGCCGATGGCCGTGCCGAGTCGCAAGGCAAACGCAATGGCTTCTCCGCCCGCCTCCACGTCAGAGACGCCGGCAGCTTCTACGCGGTCGAAACGAGCGACGTCCACACCCACAGCGGCTGTGGTGTACGGCGCCTGTGCGCGCGCAGGCACGGACATGAATAGCAGGACAACGAGCACCGCAGCCGGAACCATGACACGACCTCTGATCGTGCCGATTGTGCACGGTTCATGTAACAACACCAACCCGGGATCGGCGTCACGTCGGTCGCCGCTGTGAGGCTTCTGCCATTCCGGCGACATGAGAGCGGAAGTGCGATGCTCGGTCATTGTTCCAGCATGTAAGTCTCACGCCGCCCGTGATCGATCAGTACGTGATAGCCCTTCATCGCATCCTGGAACTCCGGCATCTCCATCGACTTTCGTGACGTTTCCGCGTACTCCTCCAGGCTGCGGACTTCCATCTCCGACACCACCGTCCAGTTAGACCGGCTGGGGCTGGGCGCTCGCTCCAAGAGCTCACAATGGACCAGACACGCCCTTATGTCATTAGAATTCTCTCGAACTGTCCTCCCTTGATTTCGGACAAATAGCAAGCTCCCAATCAGAAACTCGCAACCGCGTCGTTCGAGCAGGTGCTCGTGCCCGCTTCACAGATTTTGTACGTGTAGCTGCCTCCACCTCTCTGGTCGATGTTGTCCGTGTAGGCGCCATCGTTGGCCGTTGTCGCGACGACGGCGCCACCCCGGTAGACGTTGACCTCGCTGGAAGTCGCGCGGCTCCAGGTCAGGTCTGCCTTTTGCTGCCCCCTCACCTTGTATGCGCTCACCGACAGCGTGATGGCCGCGGGAGTGCTATTGTCGACGCCGACCGACATCGGGTCGGACGTGGCCGAGTTGCCCGCGGCGTCGTAGGCCTTCGCTTCCAGGCCGTGCGGTCCGTCGGCGACCTGGGTGGTATCCCAGGACCATTGATAGGGGAAACCCACGGTCGCCTCGGGACTGCCGTCTACGTAGAACTCGACGCTCGTCACGCCCACATTGTCGGTGGCGTCCGCTGCCACCAGGACTGTGCCTGACACGGTGGAGTTCCCGGCAGGCGCAGCAATGGAAACCGTTGGGGACTCGGTGTCCGTGGGAGGCAGGACGCCGCAGTCACGCAGCTTGACCGAGCCGATAATTGTCTGCCACGATGCCACGCTCGTCGTGGCGTAGTACTCCTGCGTGTACCAGAACGTACAGTCGTCACGCGGGTCCACCGTCATGGCGCTATAGTCGCCCCACCGGCCGGAACTGTGTGTTTGGGACCCACTACCGGCCACGAGCGTGCTCTCTCCCTGCGTCATGGCGCCCGCGCTGTCGCCGTCCAGCCGACCGGTCACCGCGACGGACGGATACGTCGTCGCGCTCGACCGCGAGTAGCCCAGCGCAAGATCGCCAGCTCCATTCATGGCGATGCTGCCCATCCAACGATGGTCGCTGTCGGTGGCGGGTGCATACGTGCCCTGTTGGTAAGTGCTCCAGCCGCCGCCCGCGTTGCGCAGCTCGTACCAGCGGATGCCGGCACGATCGGTCCCATCCACGTCCACCGTGTGATTCACGACGAGGGTCTGATGAGCTCCGAAGTTCCGGTACTGGAGCCGGAACATCAGCCGGTCGGAAATGGCGTCGACGGGTGTCCCGTCCTTCATCGGGATGCAATTCCGGACGTACCCGCACATGTTCGAGTTGAAGGCCGCCGTTGGGAGATTGGCCACGTGGCGGAACGTCGACGTCTTCCGCAGATCGCCCTTCCAGGTGACGTGAAACTCCCACAGTTGGAGCTGATCGGGCGAGTAGCCCCAGTCGTCATCGTCGACTTGCACAAAGGGGGCCGGCATGCCGACGGGTGGCACTTGCTGGCCATCCAGGTCGACAGGCAGCATGCCTCCGAGATTCGGATCCATCGAATAGAGGCTGAAGCCGACGCCACGCGCGGGACCGCCCTGAAGCATCTGCTCCCGTTCGAAAGCGACCACCCCCTGGCCCGCCCACGAGCAAAAGATGAAGACGCACTGAAACTGGTTCGCCGTCATGTAATACCCGTCGGGCCACACGCCGAACTTCGGATAGTCGTTCAGAATGGACTGACTGTAGGTGTATTCGTACCGGTAGTACGCGCCCAGGGGATCGCCCGTTTGCGAGACGGCGATACAGACGTAGAACGGACCCGACGGAAAGTTCGGCAGCGCAAACTGGCTCAGCAGCCACCGATCGGCCAACTGGTCGTAGAGCACGATCGGATCGCCGTCGTTATTGTTCTCACAGGGACCGCCAAAGCCGCTCCAGAGCGTACTGTTGTCGACAGGCCCGTACACCTTCGTCAAGTGCTGGGGATCAGCTGGGTCACGCGCATAAACGGCGTACGAGAGATTCACGATCTGGACATAGTGGTTTGGCCCTATGGCGCCGTTGGGGTCTGGCGGCAGCACGCCGTTTGCATTGCCGATGCCTTCGGTGCCGTTCAGGACGGTCGGAGTACCGACGCCAGGGCCAACGCTCTGTACCGCGCCATCGAAGACATCGGTTTCGGGGCTACCCCGACGATTCGGCAAGAGCTTGAACGGGCGCTCGAAGATCGAGCCGAGAATCACGGGCCTCGACGGCCGTACTGGAAGGTCACGCACGGGCTGAGAGACGTCGGTGCGGTTGGGTTGCATCACCGTCGGCTGGCGGCTGCTCTGCACCTGGGCCATGCCAGTGACCGGGCCCAACAGGGCGTTGCCAACGAACGCCATCGCGACCACGACGGCGGCTGTTCGAATGATGCGGCCGGTATTCATAGGAACGCTCACGCTCAATGTGCCGGTGGTAAGCATCCCGTCGCAAACCGGCAACCGTGTTGACCAACGGGGCAGTCAAGCTCATCCTGCAAGAGATTTGCCATCGTTCATTCCACTCCGTAAGTGCGCGGCCGAGCGGCGGTTACCGATTTCAAGGAGCTCCGGATCATCCGCCGACTGGCACAGAATTCTGCCTCCGGGGACAGATATAGTAAGGTGCTCTACCGATTTCCTGAGGCTGGAGGCTCCGACGGTTTGGTCTTCCGGGAAACGCCGAACTCCGTGTACAGGGTCGCCATCTTTTCGCCCTCCGGTAGGCAAGGTGTAGCAGCTGGAGCTGTGATGTTTGGTCAACCCTATGAGGAGTAATCGAGGAGGTTCGGCTCGGGAGCGGGCGTGCGACGGCACTACGGGGAATCAACCCGGGACGAAGGTCAACAATGCATTTCAAGCGCGACGTTAGTCCAGCGGGCCTATGATAGACAGCGATGGCCGTTCCAACGCGTCGCGACGAGGCAATCGACGACCAGCGTCGATTCTCCGGCGAGATAGGGGCGGAGTCCCAAAACACCTGGGACGACGAGCACGTCCGAGATCGTCAGGACGCATTGGCCGCACAGGTCGATCAGGGCGCCATGCTTCTGACGGCGCTGACCCGCGCTGCGGCCGTTCACGACGCAACGACGGAGTTCGACCGCCTCGTTGGGCGATGGACGGACACGGAGCGGCGACTGATCGAGGAGTCGGCGCGTCGCATCGATGATTTAGAGCTTCGGCTTCAACGTGAATGGGAAGCGCTCAGGCAGCTGCATGAGGAGCCCATTCGCGTGCTGGAAGCCCGAGGCGCGGAGTTGAGTAAGACATATGCCGACGCCACGCGGGCCGCGCACGATTCCCTCGTGCACGCGCAGGCGAGACTCGACGCATTCGAGCAGAGTATTTCGAGTCAGGTGGCGGAAGCCGCTCGGGAGTTCCGACACGCGGCGGCCGCACTCCGGGCATCGACGGATCGGATAACCTCGGGCGCGACCAACCGTGCCGAATCCGGCGTTGCCTCGGAAGCGATCTCGCTGACCGGCCTCTCGCGTCGAGTGCAACCCCTCATCGCCGGGCTGTTGTGCCTCCTGATTGCACTGCTGATCTTCAGTGTGTATCTCTATTCCCGCGTGAGCGAGGCAGGCCAACGTGCGGCTGCCGCTGAACAAGAGACACTCCAGGTTCGTCAGGTCGTCACAACGGAAATAGGATTGGTGCGGGAAGCATTTCGGTCGGCGACCGCTGACGCCGCATCGGCTGCAGCCAGAACCGAGCGGGTGGTCCATGTGCTCGCCGCCGCCGACCTGCAGCGCTTCGAGCTCAGAGGAGAACGCGGAGCCCCTGCGGCAAGTGGTCAGGCACTGTGGAGCCCGTCGCGCGGTCTCGTGCTGACGGCCACCCGCCTTCCGCCTGCGCCGCCCGGACAGATCGGTCAAGCCTGGCTCGTCACCTCGCGTGGCTCGCTCAGCCTCGGCTTCGTGTCGCCAGACGGTCAGGGACGGTTTACTTCGGCCTTCGACGCGCCCCCGGAATTAGCTGGAGTCGTGACAGGTGTCATGGTGACGTGGGAGCAGGCGAGTGGCAGTGCCAAACCAGCGGGAACCGTCCTGGTGGCCTCGTAGAAACACAGCGCCCGCTCTGGTTGCTGTCCTTGCGGAAACGTTCCTAGGTGGGGCAGCGTGTCCGGTGGCAACCATGCGAAGGCCGAAGTGGCGGGGCGGTCATTCCCTCGGCTGATGCCCGATTCGGCGTTGTCGTCGCAGTGAAGCGACAAATCCGTAATCGTCAGCCGTCAGGTCAGAACAACTGAACATCTCCAGAATACCTTCTGGAACCTCTTGGTCTCCTTCGGCAACCGGCACGGCGAATACGCGGCCGCAGGCGTCGCATTCGCACCACTCTTCGAGGTCGTCGCTCATAACTCGAGGCAATCGTTCCACGCGTGCGCTTCCGCAGGTGAGACATTCAAGGATGGATAGCGTCTGCATGCACCGACCATCATTTCAAACCGGGTACCAGAAAGCTTCAGACGACCATCACCACGATCACAAATCCGTCATGGCGCAGTAAGCGTTCAGCAGAACGACGGGGCGTGAATGGCGTCCAGTGGGAAAATGACATCAGTGAGCCTGAGTGGGCACCTCGCACGTTCGATTCAGAGCGCGAGTGTGAGTTGGCAATCGCTCCTTCGAATGGATGCAGGGGCACATTGGGCTTGATCCGGTTTCGTGGACATCTTCCGAAAGGTGGATACGATGTCCCGAATGGCCAAGCGCAGCGCGAGCCGGCGGCCACGCCGGCAGTTTTCTGACGAGTTCATGGTCGGCGCGGTCCGGCTGGTGTTGGAGGAGGGCAAGACGGTCGGCGCCGTCGCCCGCGAGTTGGACCTGACGCCCTCGTCGCTGGCGAAGTGGGGCGACAGGCGCGTGCAGATCGGAGCCAGGGGAAGACGGGCCTGACGACCGAGGAACGGGCGGAGTTGGCCCGGCTGCGCAAAGAAGTCCGCGAGTTGCGGATGGAGCGTGACATCCTAAAAAAGCCGCGGCCTTCTTCGCCAGGCACCAGGCGTGACGTTTGCCTGGATCGCCGCGGAGAAGGCCGAGTTCCCGGTCACGGTGCTCTGTCAGACCCTGCAGGTGTCCCCGAGTGGCTTCTATGCCGCTCAAGGCCGACCGGAGTCGACGCACGCGCGGGACGACCGGCGATTGAAAGTCCTGGTGCGGGCCGCGTTCGATGAGAGCAAGCACCGGTACGGCAGCCCGCGCATCCACAAGGACCTCCTCGAGCAGCAGGAGCCGGTCAGCCGCAAGCGCGTCGTGCGGTTGATGCAGGAGGAGGGCCTCAAGGCGCGGGCCCGGAAGCGGTACAAGTGCACCACGATGAGTGATCACGATCAGCCGGTCGCCGCGAATCTCTTGGACCGGCGGTTCGAGGCGGAGGCACCGAATCAGCGCTGGGTCGGGGACACGACCGAGTTCGTCATCGGCAGCAGTGGCAAGCTCTACCTCGCGGCGATCCTGGATCTGTTCTCGCGATTCATCGTCGGCTGGGCCGTCAGCGCCGTGAACGACCGGCATCTGACGCTCAAAGCCCTGGAGATGGCGCTCAAACGGCGGTGTCCCGAGATCGGCCTACTCCATCACTCCGACCAGGGCTGCACCTACGCGAGCGAGGATTACCAGGCACGCCTGGACACGCGCGGTATCGTGTGCAGCATGAGCCGGCGCGGCAACTGCTACGACAACGCGGTGATGGAAAGTTTCTTCTCGACGGTCAAGAGCGAGCTCGGCGAGCACTTCGACAGCCATGGGGACGCGAAGATGGAGTTGTTCGATTATGTTGGCGCCGCAGTTATGTGGTGAACGGCCGCCGGTTGCGCAACGGCTGCGAGGCGAGCCCGCGGCGAAGTCCACATAAGTACCAGGCTCAGAATTGCGGATTCCGTTGAAAGGAGTCCGCCGATGTTTGAGGAATTATTCGCCGGTCCCATCGCTCGTTCCCGCCAGTGCGAAAGCCCGTTTTCTGAAGAGCGACGACGCTTTCTCGTTCACTTGAAGGGCCTCGGGTACGCGCGCGACACCCTGAGAGCCGTCGCGTGCGAACTGATCGTCATCGCGACCCGTCTCGATCTCTCCGGCACAGGCCCCTTGGAGGCAGCGGTCGTGCAGGCCGCGGCGCGGCGTTGGGCCGCGCATCAACTGCGGCGCCATCACAGCACGAGTCGCCGGCTGTCAATCCGGAACTTTCGGTACTGGGCGGAACAGTGGCTCCGGTATCTGGGCCGCTGGAGCGAGATACCACCGACCGTGCCTCCATTCCAGACCGTGCTCGACGATTTCACCGCCGACATGACGGACGCGCAAGGGCTGGCGCCGGCCTCGATCCAGTCGCATCGATGGAAAACGGGGACCTTCCTCGCGTGGTACGCGCGCCTCGATCGGCCGTTTGCCGACGTGACGATTCAGGACGTCGATGATTTTCTCGCCGTGAAGGGGAAGGGCACGTGGAGTCGGCGATCGATCGCGATTGCCGCCCAGGCGCTGCGCGCGTTCTTTCGCTATGCGGAAGCGACGCAGCAGTGTCGGGCCGGCATTGCAGTGACCATTACTGGTCCGCGACTCTTCGATCATGAAACGCTGCCGGCGGGACCGTCGTGGGCCGACGTGATGACCATGATCCGGCGGTACGACACGAATCGTCCGGCCGACATTCGGCGCCGGGCCGCACTGCTGCTGTTTGCCACCTACGGATTTCGCGTCGGTGAAGTCGCGCGGCTGACGCTGGACGATCTCGACTGGGAGCACAACCTCATTCGCGTGCGTCGGTCCAAGCGGCAGGACGTGCACGTGTATCCTCTGACCAACGAAACGGGTGGGGCGCTGGTGCGCTACATCGCCACCGTCCGTGCGCGATGTGAGTGGCGACACGTGTTTCTCACGTTGCTCGCCCCGTACCGGCCGCTCTCCTGCGCCGGGCTCTGGAGCCTCGCGAGTCAGCCGCTGCTCGCGCGCGGCGTGCAGACGCGGCATCACGGGCCGCACGCCTTGCGCCACGCGTGTGCGACGCGATTACTTGCCGAAGGCTGGTCATTGAAGGACATCGGTGACCACCTCGGCCATCAGAGTGCGGACGCGACCGCCATCTACGCCAAAGTCGACTTCCCCGGTCTTCGAGAAGTGGCCCGTTTCGATCTCGGAGGGCTGCGATGAGGCTGGCGGATGCGATCACTCATTACGTCGATCTCAAGCAGTCGATGGGCATGCGCTTTCGGAGCCAACGCCAAATCTTGCAGGCGTTTCGTCGCCACGTCGGTGATGTGCAACTCGCCGACGTAGCGCCCGATGCCGTGTCCGCCTTTCTATCAGGGCGCGGGCGCATGACTACGACGTGGCTCAACAAACATCGCACCCTCCGCGCCTTCTATCGCCACTGGATCGCCCGAGGCCGCATCACGCAGACACCGGTGCCCACGGTCGTGCCCCGCATCGTATCGACGTTTGTGCCACACATCTATGATGACGACGAGCTGCGCCGGTTGCTCGCCGCGATCGATAGCAATCAGGCCCGGCGAGGGTGTCAGATCGCAGCTCCGACGTTTCGAGTGCTCCTGCTCCTCCTCTACGGCGCCGGGCTGCGCATCAGCGAAGCTGTGAACCTCACGCGCGGCGACGTCGACCTGGAGGCTGGCGTGCTGCTGATTCGCGAGACGAAGTTTTTCAAGGCACGCGCGCTGCCACTCGGTCCCACCCTCCTCGATCGCCTGATCACCCACGCGGCGCGCGCGCCGCGCGGTCCGGCACGGGAAGCCGACGCGCCGTTTTTCATCACCACTCGGAGCACGGCGATCACCATCCCGATGGCACGGCTGAATTTCGTGCACCTGCGCGCACGTGCGGGCATCGATGGCCGTGCTCGGCTGCATGACCTGCGGCATTCCTTCGCGGTGAACCGGCTGGTGGCGTGGTACCGCGAAGGTGCAGATGTCCAACGTCTTGTGCCGCATCTGTCAACCTACCTCGGTCATCGCCGGATGGTCTCGACGCAGCGGTATCTCACGATGATTCCCGAACTCCTCGAGCAGGCGAATCGCCGTTTCGAGCGCTATGCCCTGGAGGTGTCCCGTGCGTGACACCGATATGCTGGGCCCATGGGTACGGCGTTTCCTGCTGGAGTACCTGGTCGGCGAGCGCAACTTCGCGTCGAACACGCAGCGCAGCTATCGGGACACCCTGTGCCTCTTGATCCCATTCCTCGCGGCCACCACGAAGGCCACCGTCGATCGACTGACCATCAGTCACGCGACGGCAGACAGCATCCGCCGATTCCTCAGCCACCTCGAAAGCACGCGCCACTGCGGTGTCGCGACACGAAATCAACGATTAGCCGCGCTCCACTCGCTGGCCCGGTACATCGGCGAACGCAGCCCCGAACATCTGCCATGGTGTACCGACGTCTGTCGGATTCCGTTCAAGAGAGCGATGCGCGACGCCGTCTGTTACCTCGAAAAACCAGAGATGGACGCGCTGCTCGACGCGCCTGACCGCACGACGCGACAGGGTTTCCGCGACTACGCGGTGCTCCTCTTCCTCTACAACTCCGGCGCGCGTGCCACCGAAGTCGCCAACGTCACCATCGGTGACCTCGATCTGTCCGGATACGCATCCCGCCTCAGTCCGACTCCTGGGCAAGGGATCGAAAGTGCGGCGGTGTCCACTGTGGACGAACACAGCGACGGTCCTGAACACGCTGATCGCCGATCGGCTGGCGACGGCGCCGGTCTTCGTCAACCGACGCGCTCGTGCGATGACGCGATTCGGTGTGCATGATCTCGTGGCGCGGCACGCGCGGCACGCCGCATCTCACATGCCGAGTCTTCAGCGCAAGCGCGTGAGCCCCCACACGATTCGGCACACGACCGCGACCCACTTGCTCCGGGCCGGCGTCGATATCAACACCATCCGCGCGTGGCTTGGCCACGTCTCGATCGAAACCACGAACATCTATGCCGAGATCGACCTCGCCACCAAGGCCAAGGCACTCGCGACCTGCGCCGTCCAGCCGGACGATAGTGGACCGCCGATCTGGAAGGACAACCGGGACCTCCTCACCTTTCTTCGGAGTCTGTAGCCCTTCCTTATGTGACGGCACAATGAGAATCACTGCCGATTTCACGGCGACAATCCGCGCGCCGCCACATAAGTACGACGCCAACATAATCGAACTTGGACTAAACCGGCCACATAAGTTCGATACATCGAAGTGTTCTATAACCAACGGCGGCGACACTCAACGCTGGGCCAGATCAGTCCGGCGGCGTTCGAGCGGCGCGCGGCGGCCTAAGGCGCGGACGCCGTCGTCCCTGTGGACGCGAAGCACGCGCCCACCAGGGACTCGGGGAAACCGCCGGTGAGCGATCAGATGGATCGGCCGATCACAACGGCCGCGTAGGAGGCGCCAGGAACGATGATCGACGAGCCGACAGGGGTACAGCATCCCTGAATTCCGGGCGCGCTGACGCGCACGGACCAGACGGCTGTGGAAATGACGTCCCTATGGAAACCCAAGAACGGTTTCCACAGGGACTTGGAAATCTCGCACACCACGCGAGATTCCCACATTCCCACAAGCCGGTCCTCGTCGTTTGCATGGAAACAAGACAGAACTACGGAGACTCAAACAGCGTAACTAAACCGTCCACCGAATCGGATCAGTGCCAGGCACGGCAATCCATCGATAGAGCAGCGAGAACGAAGCGGCATGCAATGCGGACGCGTTCAGGCCTTATAACCCAGCGCAAAAGAAGGTTTCACCAAACGGAAGCTGCACGGCCGTAGAGCGTCGTGTGTCCGTCACGGTCGATCGCCTCGGTGGACACCCAAAACCGGCAATTAATCGACACCTCAAAACCGGCAATTAACTGACCGCGGCCGAGACGTTGACGCGCGGGAGGAGCCTGTAATCTGCGCGCGCCGCTCGGAAAGTGATCCACCTGAGGGCGGTTCATTCTACGTGGTCCTGACCTGACGACAAAACATCTGATCCCTCCTTCGGGATCTTCCAGGCAGCGTGAGCCGGCCTGGGCCGGCGAGCGCCCACCGTGTACGGCGAAGATGGACGTGACGAGGTGACCACGGTCGCTCGACGGGATCACGACGGCTCCTCGCGGTTGCGGCGCTTGCGCATGCGATAGCTCTTGCCTTTGGTGGTGAGCACGGTCGCGTGATGCGCCAAGCGGTCCAGCAGGGCGGTCGTCAGCTTCTCGTCGCCGGCGAAGACGGTGACCCATTCGGCGAAGGCAAGATTGGTCGTGACGACGGTGGCGCGGCGCTCATAGCGGTCGGTGAGCAGATTGAAGAGCAGCTCGCCCCCGGGGCGGTCAAAGGGCACGAAGCCCAGCTCGTCGACGATGAGCACGTCGACATGAAACGGATGATTATTGCACATGCGCAGCCGAATCGGGAGACAGTCCCCACATGTGGGCTCGATGGGATTCGCGCGGAACACTCCCGAGGCGGGACGCGAGAGCGCGAGCGGCGTATGCTCGGCACTCTCGCGCGGATGGAGGGGTGCAAGTGATGAATATCAGTCCGTGTGGCCCATGCTGGCGTGAGTAGAAATCGTGCTGGACGCTCTCACCGCGGCATCCCGCCTTCCATCAGCCAATCTTCGCGTTCACGATGCCAGATAGAAATGCACGCGAGACACAGCCGCAGCAGCGTGTTCATGATTCCCTTGCGT
>Ga0209343_10008775_pt1 | contig 11685 bp, 14 predicted proteins | sample RifCSPlowO2_02_FD_184026 | JGI IMG/M metagenome (GOLD analysis project Ga0209343, IMG submission 184026) | Groundwater microbial communities from Rifle, Colorado - Rifle CSP2_plank lowO2_0.2 (SPAdes) (version 2) | ecosystem: Environmental > Aquatic > Deep subsurface > Groundwater | place... | reverse complement strand
CATCGCCGAGGTGGGCGCGGTTCGTCAAAAGAATCACGCCTTTGCTTAAATTTTTTGGCACTTTAGAAATGAAAAAACTGGTCTTCGCTCACTTCGCTTTGCTCATTGCTCTGGCATCGGGGCAATCTTCTATGGCGCAGACCGTGGAGGGTAATGCGACCAATGGCCGACAGAAAGTCGCCCAGTGCATCGGTTGTCATGGTCTTGAGGGCTATCGCGCCAGCTTCCCTGAGGTCTACCGTGTTCCCAAGATTGCCGGTCAAGGCGCCAAATACATTGCTTCGGCATTGACTGCCTACCAAAAGGGTGAGCGCCGGCATCCGACGATGCGCGGTGTGACCAGCAACTTGAACGAGCAAGACATTGCCGATGTGGCTGCTTATTACGCCACTTTGGGGTCGGCTTCGGCGCAGGTCGACAACGGTACGGGTCGCGCCAACGCCAGAGCCTTGACTTTGATAGAAAAGGGTGGCTGCAAATCCTGCCATGGCGACAACTTGAGCAAACCCATTGATCCAAGCTATCCAAAAATCGCTGGCCAGTACGCTGACTATCTGTTGGTAGCGCTTAAATCCTACAAAACAGAACCAAATGCTGTGGTTGGACGTGGTAATGCGGTGATGGCAGGCATTGTCAAGCAGTTCAGTCCTGCAGAACTCAAGGCGATGGCTGACTATGTTGGTTCGCTGCCAGGTGAACTCAAGGTGGTGCAGGAGTCCAGGTTTCGTTAAAAGGCGCGGGTCTGAAAAAGGTCTGGCTGAGGGCTTGCGCAGATGCGATGCGCGCCTTCAATCAAGTGTCATGGTGTGGTTTTGGCGCGTGGCGTTTGGCCTGAATGTGTCAATTAAGAATGGAATGAGTGTTCATGATGAGAATATTTAGCAAATCTCTCCAGTGTCGATCGGCTGCGCTGCTCGCCTTGGGTTTGTCCGGTATGGCCGGTGTTGCCCATGCTGTGGCCGATTTGCCTGGCGGTCCTGCGGTCAATCAGTTGAATCTGCACCCGCCCGTCACTGAAATTGCAACAGGCCAATCGCAACTGCACTGGCTGATGCTGGTGATCTGTGCCGTCATTTTTGTTGCTGTGTTTTCCGTGATGTTTTATTCGATCTGGAAGCATCGCAAGTCGGTTGGTCACAAGCCTGCCGATTTTCATGAGTCACTCACAGTCGAAGTGGTTTGGACTGTCATCCCCTTTCTGATTGTGATCGGCATGGCGCTGCCGGCCACCAAAGTGGTGATCGCCATGAAAGACACGACCAACGCCGATCTGACGGTCAAGGTCACAGGCATGCAGTGGCGCTGGGGTTATGACTACCTGCGCGGCGAGGGTGAGGGCATTGGTTTCATTTCGGCGCTCGACCGCAGTCATCGTATTTTGTCGGATGAAGGCGGGCCAAAGGCGGGTTCCGACGTCGCTGATTACCTGTTGAAAGTGGACCACCCCATGGTGGTGCCTGTGGGGAAAAAAATCCGCCTGATTTTGACTGCCAACGATGTGATTCACTCTTGGGCTGTGCCGTCTTTCGGGGTGCACCAGGATGCGATTCCGGGTTTTGTGCGTGACACCTGGTTCCGCGCTGACGCGGTTGGTGACTACTATGGTCAATGTGCCAAGATTTGTGGCAAAGAGCATGCCTACATGCCGATTCATGTGAAGGTGCTGTCTGCCGCCGATTACACGCAATGGGTTGAGGCTGAAAAGAAAAAAATGGCTGCTCTGGCCGATGACCCGAACAAGGTGTGGGATGTGGCTGAGTTGACCAAGCGTGGTGAAGCGGTTTACGCGGCCAATTGTGCCGCCTGCCACCAGCCCAATGGCAAGGGCATGGGCCCGATCGTGGCTTTGGATGGCTCCGCGGTTGTGCTCGATGCCGACAAGTCGAACCAGATCATGGTGCTTTTGAATGGCCGTGTGGGTGGCGCTGCCGCCATGCCGTCGTGGAAGCAACTCAGCGACACCGAGATTGCCGCCGTCATCACCTATACCAAAAACAGCTGGTCCAACAAGACCGGTCAGCTGGTTCAACCTGCTGAGGTTGCACAGGCTCGCAAGTGAGCCGTGGTGAACAAGTCAGACAAATTGCCAAGGAGAATTCAATGAGCGCCGTTTTAGATCACCCAGCCCACGGGCACGATGGGCACGCAGACCACCACGCCCCGTCGGGCTGGCGTCGCTGGGTGTACGCCACCAACCACAAAGACATCGGCACGATGTACATGCTGTTCAGCTTGACCATGTTGATGATTGGCGGGGTCATGGCGCTGTTGATCCGTACTGAGCTGTTTCAGCCGGGGCTGCAGTTCATCAACCCGGAGTTGTTCAACCAACTGACTACCATGCATGGCATCATCATGGTGTTCGGGGCCATCATGCCGGGTTTTGTGGGTTTTGCCAACTGGATGATTCCGTTGCAGATTGGCGCCGGTGACATGGCGTTTGCGCGCATGAACAACTTCAGTTTCTGGCTGCTGATTCCTGCGGCCCTGCTTTTGGTGACCGGCTTTTTCCTGCCAGGTGGCGCGCCCTCTGGCGGTTGGACGCTGTATGCGCCCCTGACCCTGCAAATGGGCCCGGCCATGGATACCAGCATTTTTGCCCTGCACATCATGGGCGCAAGCTCGATCATGGGTTCGATCAACATCATCGTGACCGTCCTGAACATGCGCGCGCCTGACATGCCGCTCATGAAGATGCCACTGTTTCCCTGGACCTGGTTGATCACGGCGTTTCTCTTGATCGCTGTGATGCCAGTCCTGGCCGGCGCGATCACCATGACCTTGACGGACCGCCATTTCGGCACCAACTTCTTCAATGCCGCCGGTGGTGGTGATCCGGTGCTGTTCCAGCACATCTTCTGGTTCTTCGGTCACCCCGAGGTCTACATCATGATCTTGCCGGCCTTCGGCGTGATCAGCCAGATCGTGCCGGCGTTTTCGCGCAAGAAGCTGTTTGGCTACACCTCCATGGTGTACGCAACTTCCAGCATCGCGATTCTTTCGTTCATCGTCTGGGGCCACCACATGTTCACGACCGGTTTTCCGGTCGCAGGCCAGCTCTTCTTCATGTACGCGACCATGCTGATTGCCGTTCCCACAGCGGTCAAGATCTTCAACTGGATTGCCACCATGTGGCGCGGTTCGATGACGTTTGAGACGCCGATGCTGTTTGCGGTTGGCTTCATCTTTGTGTTCACCATGGGTGGTTTCACCGGTCTGATTTTGGCCATGGCCCCGATTGACATCCAGATTCAGGATACCTACTACGTGGTGGCCCACTTCCATTACGTGCTGGTGGCGGGTTCCTTGTTTGCCATGTTTGCCGGCTACTACTACTGGTCGCCGCGTTGGACTGGTGTGATGTACAACGAAACCCGCGGAAAAATCCATTTCTGGTGGTCACTGATTTCATTCAACGTGACTTTCTTCCCGATGCATTTCCTGGGTCTGGCCGGCATGCCCCGTCGTTACGCCGACTACCCGATGCAGTTTGCCGATTTCAATGCCATCGCTTCTGTGGGTTCCTTCTTCTTCGGATTCGCCCAGTTGTACTTCCTGTTGTTCATTGTGCTACCGACCATGCTCGGCCACGGTAAGCCGGCACCCCAGCGTCCCTGGGATGGCGCTGAAGGCCTGGAGTGGGAATTGCCCGCACCGCTGCCTTTTCATACTTTTGAAAATCCGCCCAAGCTGGACGCCACGGCGACCAGGATCGTCGGTTGATCCAGGACGGACGTCATGGAACAATATGAAACCGATCCAGGAAAAGCCAAGGCCAACCGCAAGTTGGGCCTGACGCTGGCGTTGATCGCCGTCGTTTTTTTTCTTGGTGTCCTGTTGCGCATGAGTTTGTTTGGTCGTTGAGCCGTGAAGAAATTGCCTGAAAACATCTCGTTGAAGTTCAAGCTGGCCTTGGTGGCGCTGTCGATGTTCGGCTTCGGTTATGCCATCGTGCCCTTGTACGAAGTGTTTTGCAACGTGACCGGCATCAATGTGCTGGCTCTGGGTGATCGATTCATCGAAAGCGCGGGTGACTCCAAACCCTTGAACACCCAGGTGGACGACACCCGTACCGTGACGGTGGAGTTTGATGCGAACGTGCGCGGACTGTGGCGCTTCAAGCCAGAGCAGAGCAGTTTGCGCGTTCATCCCGGTGAAATGGCCACGATCATGTATGAGTTTCAGAACATGCAGGGCCGTAGCATCACCGCGCAGGCGGTTCCCAGCTACGCGCCTGAACAGGCTGGCCCCAACTTTCACAAGCTTGAGTGTTTCTGCTTCAAGGAGCACACATTGGCGCCTGGTGAAAAGAAGTCATGGCCTGTGGTTTTTGTGGTCGACAGCGGCTTGCCCAGAGATGTCAAGACCATCACTTTGTCCTACACTTTTTTTGAAGTCGGCGGCAAGACGCCACCAGCGCCAGTTGCCAGTAACTGGGCTAATGTTCAGGCAAAGGATGGTTCCTGATGGCAGAACGTTTGCCTGAGGCTAAAGGCGCCGGTAAGGTGTCTTTCTGGCGCACGGTCCGGGTGGTGGCCTGGGCCTTTGTGGGCTTGCGTAAACGCAGCGGCCACCAACAGGATATGGCGCAGGTCAAGCCGGTGCATGTGATCGTGGTTGGCGTGCTGGGGGCCTTGTTTTTGGTGTTGTCACTGATCTGGTTGGTCAACACCGTGCTGGCTGCGTAAGGCGGCTGGCGGTTTGGATTGGTGAAAAATTAAGTGTTAAAGGTGAAAACAGAATGAGTACTACTGCCCACGACAAGACGCCCTATTACTATGTGCCGTCGCCTTCCAGGCATCCTGCCCTGGGCGCTGTCGGGCTTTTCTTTGTGCTCCTGGGTGCCGGTAATTGGATGAATGGCATTACCTGGGGCAAATACTCTTTGGCTTTCGGTTTGCTGTGGTTCCTCGTGGTTTTGTTCCAGTGGTTCAAAGATGCCATCGGTGAAAGCGAAAGCGGGAAGTACAGCCGGCGTATCGACATTTCCTTCCGTTGGAGCATGGGCTGGTTTATTTTCTCTGAAGTGATGTTTTTCGGTGGTTTCTTTGCCGCACTGTGGTGGCTGCGGGTGCACTCGGTGCCCAACCTGGCCAATGCCGAAAATGCTTTGCTGTGGCCTGAATTCAAAGCGCTGTGGCCCAGTGTGATGGCCGGCGTGACCGCTGCCCCAGCCGGCATCATTGAGCCGTTTGAAGCCATGACACCGTTCTGGCTGCCCACCATCAATACGGCCTTGCTGCTGACTTCCGGGGTCACCTTGACCGTGGCGCACCATGCGCTGATTGCCGGGGACCGCCGCAAGACCATCAATTTCATGTGGCTGACGGTGATTTTGGGTTCGGTCTTCCTGTTTGTACAGGGCTACGAATATTCCCACGCCTACAGTGAGATGAACCTGACGCTGGCCTCAGGGGTCTACGGTTCCACCTTCTTCATGTTGACCGGTTTTCACGGTTTTCACGTGTTCATTGGCATGTTGATGCTGCTGTTCATCACCCTGCGCCTGCGCAAAGGCCACTTCACGCCCGAGCACCATTTTGGCTTTGAAGGTGCCGCTTGGTACTGGCACTTTGTGGACGTGGTGTGGTTGGGTCTTTACGTTGTGGTCTATTGGCTCTGACCTTCGTCGCCTCCCCAGCCACCGCGTTGCGCGGTGGCTACCAAAAAACGCCCGCTGGGCGTAGGTTCTTCAGGGTGTGCCCGTGGGTGAAATCAGCCCCAGCCACCAGGCCGCCAAAATGCTTGTGAACAGCAAAATAGACAGACCAACCCGTAGCGCCAGCGACCTGGCCATGTATTTGGCACGGTTTTTGTCGCTGCCGTCTTGTTTCATCATGAAGACGAGCGCCGAGGCCAAGCTGCCCAAAATACCAATGAAGGCCACAATGACAATGTATTTCATGAACGGGATTATCACTTGAGTGCACGCGGGCGTTTCTGGATCGCGAGTTGTTTCTCGCTGCTGTTGTTTGTGCTGGGTCTGGCACTGGGGCAATGGCAGCTAGGCCGCGCCGTGCAGAAACTTTCGTTGCGCGACGCGATCGCTGAAAATCAGGGCAAACCGCAACTGGATAACGAGGGTTTTCTGGCCATGCTTGGCACGGGTGACCTGCTTTATCGGCGCGTGAACCTGACGGGCCGCTGGCTGGCCGACGCCACGGTTTTCCTGGATAACCGGACCATGAACGGACGCGTGGGTTTTGTCGTGGTGACGCCTTTGAAGCTTGAGCCCACGGGGCCGGTGGTTCTGGTGCAAAGGGGCTGGGTGGCACGCAATTTTGTGGACCGTCAAGCTTTGCCCAATGTTGCCAACCCATCGTCGGTGGTTCAGATTGAGGGCATGGTATCCCCACCACCATCCCGCCATTTCGATTTGGGCGGCGCTGATGACGGACGCATCAGGCAAAATCTGGATCCGAAGACCTATGGTGACGCTTTGGATTTGGGTCTGGCGCCCGTTTCCGTGCAAGAGGCCGGCGATGAGCGCGACGGGTTGTCCAGAAATTGGCCGCAACCCAATACCGGTGTCGACACCCATTACGCTTATGCATTTCAGTGGTTCGCCCTGAGCGGGCTGGTCGCTCTCTATTACCTTTGGTTTCAAATTGTCAAACGATTCCGACGCAACCAAGTCTGAAGACTGGGATACACCGTTGACCATGGTCGTCAACACCGTGCCAACTGCACAGGAGGCTCTGCGCGATCCGCCCGGGCGCACGCGCCGGGGGCGTGCCTGGCTGTTGCTGGTCTGGCTGGTGTGTGCTGCGCCTGTTGTGGCGTCCTACCTGACCTTCTACTTTTTCAGGCCGGATCGGATCAAGAGTTTCGGCGAACTGATTGAGCCGCAGAGGGATGTGCCGGTTTTGCTGACCAATGGCCTTGATGGCAAGCAGGACCAGCTCGTCTCGCTCAGAGGCCAATGGCTGCTGGTCAGCGTTGCCGGCGGTGCCTGCGACGCCCAGTGTCAACAGCACTTGTATTTGCAGCGCCAACTGCGTGAGACCATGGGCCGCGAGAAGGACCGGATCGACTGGGTCTGGTTGGTGGATGACCAGGCCGAGGTGCCGCAAGCCTTGTTGCCGGCCTTGAGCAGCGCGCTGGTGTTGCGGGTGGATGCCGCAGGCCTGGCGCAATGGTTGTCGCCTGACAAGGGACAGAAGCTGTCTGATCATCTCTATGTCGTCGACCCTTTGGGCAAATGGATGATGCGTTTTCCGGCCGATCTGGACGTCAAGAACGCGGCCCAGGCCAAACGCGATCTGAGCCGATTGCTGACCGCTTCGGCGTCCTGGGACAAGCCCGGGCGTGCCGACAATCCTTGAGCCCGCCGTGACTTCTTTGTACGATTTATCGCCTCTGGCGCAGATGCTGTTGATTGTGGCCGGCGTGGTGGTGCTGCCGATCGCCTGGATCTGGCGCCGCCACCCCACGCTGCAGGCAAGACGCCATGCGCTGACGGTGTTTCTCTTGTTCGTGACCTTTGACCTGGTGGTCTTTGGTGCCTTCACACGGCTGACCGACTCGGGTCTGGGCTGCCCGGATTGGCCGGGTTGTTATGGCAGTAGTTCGCCGCTTGGCGCGTCACAGCAGATCGACCAAGCCCGCAGCGCGATGCCCGGCGGGCCGGTCACCCACAGCAAGGCATGGATCGAAATGTTGCACCGCTACCTGGCTTCAAGCGTTGGCGCTTTGATTGTGGTCCTGACGGTGCTGGCCTGGCGTCAGCGCTGGCTGGCGCGCAGCCAGGTTGATTTGACAGCGCTGGCCGTGGCGGGCCCATGGCTGCCAACATTGACCCTTTTTTGGGTTTGTGTGCAAGGCGCTTTTGGTGCCTTGACTGTCACCATGAAGCTGTATCCGGCGATCGTCACCTTGCATTTGTTGGGTGGTCTGGGTCTGCTGATGCTGCTTGGCCTGCAAACGACGCATGGAAACCCGATTGCACAGGCGCTGCCGGCCATACCCCGTTCACTCCAGCGCTACTTGTCCCTGGTCCTGTTGATGCTGGTTTTGCAAGTCATGCTTGGCGGCTGGGTCAGCACCAACTACGCGGTGCTGGCTTGCCAGGAGTTTCCGACGTGTCAGGGTCAGTGGTGGCCTGCAATGGACTTTCGCCAGGGGTTTGAGGTCTGGCGTGCGCTGGGTCTGACAGCCAGCGGCGTACCCATCGACTTTGCCGCCCTGACCGCTATTCATTACGTGCACCGTTTGATGGCTTACCTGTTGCTGGCCTTGCTGTGTGTGTCAGCCTATTGGTTGCACCGCGCCAGTTGGCGGCGCCCGGCCAAGTTGTTGGCCGCCTTGACCGCCTTGCAATTGATCACGGGGCTGAGCAATGTGGTGTTTGACTGGCCCCTGGCTGCCGCCTTGTTGCATACCGCCGGTGCTGCGGTCCTGGCCCTGTTGTTGACCTGGCTTGTCACAAAGTCAAGCGCATCCCGGACAGTGAAGCACGTGGCCACACTGCCATGAAAGAATTCCGGAGCGTCGCATGAACCAAGCCACTCAACCGACCGAACCAATCATGGTCAGGCAAGTCTCCATTTGGGCGCAGTACTACGCGTTGACCAAGCCGCGCGTCATTCAGTTGATTGTGTTTTGCGCCCTGATCGGCATGCTGCTGGCGGTGCCGGGCGTGCCGTCCTGGCATGAGGCAGGTGTGGCGGCGCTGGCTTGTCTGGGCATTTGGCTGGTTGCAGGGGCCGCCGCCGCGTTCAACTGTATCCTTGAAAAAGGCATTGATGCCAAGATGAAGCGCACCGCTTGGCGCCCGACAGCGCGGGGCCAACTGGGAAATCGTCAAACCCTGCTGTTTTCGGCCACCTTGTGTGCGCTGGGTTCGGCGCTGCTTTATTTTGCGGTCAATCCGCTGACCATGTGGCTCACGTTCGCCACTTTCATTGGCTACGCCGTCATCTATACGCTGATTCTGAAACCGTTGACGCCGCAAAACATCGTCATTGGCGGCGCTTCCGGGGCCATGCCGCCGGTGCTGGGCTGGGCCGCCATGGCCGGCAACGTGGGGCCGGAGGCGCTGATCCTGTTTTTGATCATTTTCCTGTGGACGCCGCCCCATTTCTGGGCGCTGGCGCTGTACCGGGTGGAAGAGTACCGCAAGTCCGGTTTGCCGATGCTGCCCGTGACCCACGGCAACGAATTCACCCGCCTGATGGTGCTGCTTTACACCTTCATTTTGCTGGCAGCGTGTTTGTTGCCCTTCATCTATGGCATGAGTTCCTGGCTGTATCTGGTTGTGGCCGTGGTGTTGAACGCCGGGTTCATCCTGCATGCCTGGTGGTTGTGGCGTGATTATTCTGATCTGCTGGCGCGCAAAACCTTCCGGTTTTCGCTCATACACCTGAGCCTGGTGTTTGCCGCGCTGCTGGTCGACCACTACGTTTGACTGGCATGGGTGCAAGTTGCCTCCCGTTTATGATCGACGCCATGAAGAAACGAAACGCGCTTAAATCGATGGCTATCAGCGCCATGCTGGTCGGGGTCGCAGGCCTCTTCACTGCCTGTTCACCCAACGCCCCTCAATTCACGGCCATCGACATCACCGGTGCCGATTACGCCAAAGACTTTGTCCTCTCCGACCACAACGGTCAGGTGCGCACGCTCAAAGACTTCCAGGGCAAGGTCGTCATGATGTTCTTTGGCTACACCCAGTGCCCCGACGTTTGCCCGACCTCCATGGCCGAGATGGCCCAGATCAAGCAATTGCTGGGCAAAGACGGTGAGCGCGTCCAGGGCCTGTTTGTCACCATCGATCCCGAACGCGACAAGCCCGGGATGCTCAAGGAATACATGGCCGCCTTTGATCCCTCCTTTCTGGCGCTGGTGCCAACACCTGAGCAGTTGGCCGTGCTGGCCAAAGACTACAAGGTGTATTACAAGAAGGTGGACGGTCCAACCCCCACCAGCTACACCATGGACCACACCGCTGGCAGTTATGTATATGACCCGAGGGGCAAGCTGCGCCTGTTCACGCGTTACGGTACCAAGCCTGAGCTCATGGCGGCTGACATCAAACACTTGCTTGCGTCGGCTCCCTGACGGTCGGCTGCAACCATGTGAGGCCTTGCATCGTGTGTGTGAACCCTGCGTATCCTCATCTTGCTGGTGCCGGGCTTGAGGTAAAGTGAAACCAGCCAATGAATTGCTTGTGCCGGACAAACAGCCGGACTTAACCCAGGAGAAATCACGTGCAAATTCAAGTTAATACCGACGACCACATTCAGGGTGGCCAGTCCCTGGCCCAATGGGTGCGCGAAGAAGCGGGCAGCCGTCTGGCACGGTTCAAAGACCATATCACGCGTCTGGAAGTCTTTTTGACCGACCTCGACAGTGCCAAATCGGGTGTCAACGACAAACGCTGCCGTCTCGAGGCCCGTGTGGCCAGTCGCCAGCCCGTCACCGTCACGGCCGAGGCCGACAAGATGGGCGTTGCCCTCATCAATGCGGTGGACAAACTGGCAAGCGCCCTGGACGCCGACCTGGGTCGAGTCAAGGATCGAAACGGGCGTGACACGATTCGCGCAGCTGCACAAGAGTAGCTGGCTGTCGACGTTTTTAGCCGGGCACAGGCGAGCCTGTCAATGTCTCAAGTGGCTTGACCCCGGCAGGGTGACCGGTGTTGCTTGGGTGTCGCCGCAATCGTTATTGGTTGCTCACGTCCAGTGTTTTGATGATGCCGCCATACATTCGGGTATCTGCCTGAATCCGTTTGGCCAGGCCTTCGGGTGACGATCCCACCACTTGCCAGCCCTGGGCGTACAGTTTTTGTCGTACCTCGGGTGTGCGGGCAATGTCACTGACCATGGCGGCCAGTTTGGCCACCATGGCGGGCGGCATGGATTTGGGCGCGGCCACCGCATTCCAGATTTCCAGGTTGAAGTCAGGCACGCCCACTTCCGCCATGCTGGGCAAATCGGGAGCCAGGGCGCTGCGACCGCTCGAGGTCACGCCGATGGCACGCAGCTTGTCGCCTTTGACCTGGGCCATGGCCAGTGCGGGCGGCAGCATGGACAGATGCAACTGCCCGCCAATCATGCCGGTGGCCACCTGCGCGTAACCGGGATAAGGCACGTGAACGGCCTGGGTGCCCGTTTTGCTTTTGAACAGTTCCATGCCAATGTGGCCGACGGTGCCAACACCGGGCGAGCCATAGCTCCAGCGGTCGCCCGCTTGTTTGGCAGCCGCCAGAAAGGCTTGGGCATTGGCGCCAGGCGCCGATTTGGGCGCCATCAGTACCAGTGGCGAGACCCCCACCAGACTCACAGGCAGCAAATCCTTGAGCGGGTCGTATGGCAGCTTGGGGTTAAGCAGTTTGGCTGTGGTCAGGTTGCCGTTGATCATCAGGCCCAGGGTATGGTTGTCAGTGGCCTTGGCTACGTAGTCGGCAGCAATGTTGCCTCCGGCACCCACCTTGTTTTCCACAATCACTGGCTGGCCCAGCGCTTTGGAGAGAGGTTCGGCCAGCGTGCGGGCCGTCAGGTCAGGTGAAGAACCGCCCGGGAAGCCGACGATGATGCGTAAGGTCTTGCTGGGCCAGGCCGGCACTTTTGAAGTGGCTTGGGCTGTCGCCAATAAGGGGAGGGTGCTGGCTGCGATTGATATGACGGAAAGTTTGATCCATTGACGACGCATGGTGACTCCTGTAAAAAAATACCCCTGACGCCG
>Ga0209343_10008770_pt1 | contig 11688 bp, 11 predicted proteins | sample RifCSPlowO2_02_FD_184026 | JGI IMG/M metagenome (GOLD analysis project Ga0209343, IMG submission 184026) | Groundwater microbial communities from Rifle, Colorado - Rifle CSP2_plank lowO2_0.2 (SPAdes) (version 2) | ecosystem: Environmental > Aquatic > Deep subsurface > Groundwater | place... | reverse complement strand
AAAATCATCGTTTTTCATCGTCAGTCGATCGTCGTCGTCAAGGCGCGAATTGGTTTGTACTGCAAGAAGCACATCTTGTGCGGGCGCATCCTCGGAATTTGTATAATGGATATCCTGTGTTGCTACTACCGGCGTGCCGGTTTTTTCCGCCAGTTGGCGGAGCAAGTTTTGAAGATTCTCGTGATTAGGAATTCCCGGGTGATATGAAAGTTCAATAAAGAAATTTTCAGTGCCAAAGATTTCTCTATATTCTTTCAGCAGATCCTCGGCGCGTTCCTGCTCTCCAGAAAGAAGCGCTTGAGGAATCTCTCCGCCCATGCATCCGGAAAGGGCGATGAGCCCTCCTGCATGTTTCCTCAAGGTCTCTTTATCGACCCGTGGTTTATAATAGAAACCTTCAAGGTTTGCGATTGTTGCAAGTTTGATAAGATTTTTCCATCCTTCCATTGAAGTTGCCAGCACGGTTAGATGATAGCGCTTGTGGTCGACGCCGGAGACTTTTTCGGCCAGCGACCTTTTTGCGATATACGTTTCAATGCCGAGGATTGGTTTGATATCCGCTTTCTTGCATTTTTGATAAAATTCTATTGCACCGTAGAGATTTCCATGATCGGTCAATGCGAGCGCGGGCATGTCGTATTCATGCGCCTTGTCTACAAGCGCATCAATTTTCGAGAGCCCGTCCAAAAGAGAGTAGTGGGAATGAGTGTGCAAATGGACGAATTTCATAAAGACATTGTATCGTAAAAGGACATGCTTCGGAATGCTGGACAACAAAAGAGAGTTATGCCGAAATACATCGTTGGTATCGATGAGGCAGGACGCGCCGTCTCGAAGAGACGAGCATCGTCCTACAAATATATTATAGGAATAGATGAAGCAGGACGGGGGCCGCTTGCCGGCCCCATGGTTATTGCGGCAGTGGCCGTTTTTGGAAGTCCGACTTCCTATAGGAAGTCGGACTTCCTTAAAGGCATTCGCGATTCAAAAAAATTAACTCGCCGCGGGCGAGAGCGCTGGTATCGTGTGCTCAAGAAAAAAGCAGCGTGTCAGTATGTGAGTGTGTCCGCGCGCAGTATTGATCAAAACGGAATTTCGTGGGCGGCGCGCGAAGCGATCGCGCGACTTCTAAAAAAATTTTCTGCTAGTCCCAATCTTGTTCTTCTCGACGGCAGTTTGTACGCGCCGCCCAAATACAAACAAAAAACTATTATAAAGGGGGACGAAAAAATTCCACTGATTGCAGCCGCGTCAATAATCGCGAAAGTCACGCGAGACCGCAAAATGTGCACGCTTCATAAGAAGTATCCACACTATAATTTCGCGCAGCACAAGGGCTATGGCACGCGCGCACATATGGCGGCAATCCGCCGCCACGGGCTCTCCGATATTCACCGGCGGTCGTTTTGTACAAGGATTGTTAGTTAAAAAAAAGCTGTTGTCTTTTTACTGCCGCTATGATATTCTATTACTCATGACAGTCCGGATGCGTCATACGCGATCACATACGGGAAACAGACGTTCACATCATGCGCTGAAGGTGCAGAATATCGCACAATGCCAGCACTGTGCCGCGCCCATCCGGCCCCATACAGTTTGTATGAACTGTGGAAGATATCAGGAAAGACAGGTGGTTGATGTATTAAAAAAACTTACAAAGAAAGAGAAGAAACGGAAACAAAAAGAACTCGCGGCGCAGGAAGCCGAAGCTGCGGAATCGAAACCGCTGGACGCAGCATCTCTTTCAAAAAAGTAACAATGGCACAACAATAAACACAATCGCACCTTAAAAATATCCATGGCATCACGACATCTTGCGCGCTCTATGGCAATGCAGGCGCTCTACGAGTGGGACTTTAATAATGTCGATGACACAAAGATAGATGAAATCATCACTCGTGTCATTGATGAATTTGGTCCTGGTTTTGACGATAAAAATTTTGTTTATGATATTGTCCATAAAGTGCTTGAAAAACGGAAAGAAATTGATGCGATTATTAAACACGCAGCTCCTGAATGGCCACTGGCTCAAATCGCGACGATCGACCGTAACGTGCTTCGTATTGGTCTTTCGGAACTTCTTTTTGGCAATTATAAAGATGTTCCCCCGAAAGTGGCCATTAACGAAGCAATAGAGCTTGCGAAAACATTTGGAGGTGAGAATTCAGGAAAATTTATAAACGGCGTGTTGGGTACCGTGTACCGCGAGCTTGGTGAACCTGGAAAAGATGATGGGTCAAAAAAATACAGTCCCGAAGAGCTCGAGAAGCTTCCTATCGAACGCCGCGCCGGGGCCGTTGTGATGAGGGGTGATAATGTAGCCCTGGTGCATGATGTTTTTGGATATTGGACATTGCCCAAGGGGCGTATCACGCTTGATGAAAGCGATAAAGACGGCGCCCTGCGCGCTGTTATGCATGAACTTGGATTGCGGGATCTTGAAATCGAAAAGAAGATCTGTGAAAACCAATATATTGCACATGATCCCGAAACAGGACCTGTGCGGCGGCGGGTCGTTTATTTTTTGGCGCGAACGTCGCAGGAAGACCTGCACCTTAAAGAGTCTGGCGGACTTGTGGAAACCCGATGGTTTCAAAAAGGCGAAACCGAGTCCCTTAAAATGTACGATGATATTAGAAAGATTTTAAATGATATATGATTGATATAGTGAGTCTTGAGAAAAGAACAGGCGTGCGATTCAAAAATAAAAAACTTCTTACGCAGGCGCTGACGCACCGTTCCTATATTAATGAAAACCCATCGTTCGCATTGGGCCATAACGAGCGTCTTGAATTTCTTGGGGATGCGGTTCTTGAACTTGTTATTACCGAGGCTCTTTTTAATCAGTATCCAGAGAAACCCGAGGGAGAACTCACATCTTTACGTGCCGCCCTTGTCAACGCAGAGATGCTTGCGGCGATCGCGTCTGGTCTTGGTTTGAATAATTACTTATTGCTCTCGCGCGGAGAGAAAAAAGATACTGGCCGCGCGCGTTCCTATATATTGGCAAATACTTTTGAAGCGTTTGTTGGTGCGCTTTATATAGATCAGGGGCATGAGGTGTGTTCTCGTTTTATTATTGACCACGTTTTTTCTCATCTCAACGAAGTGATTGAGAAGAAACTCTGGAGAGATCCCAAAAGCGCATTTCAGGAGGATGCACAAGAACAACTTGGTATTACTCCGAATTACCGTGTTTTGCGCGAAGCGGGACCTGACCACGCAAAGCAATTTTCCGTAGGTGTCTATGTGGGCGATGAACTGGTTGCACAGGGAAGCGGCCCCTCAAAACAGGACGCCGAAATTGAAGCCGCGCGGAAGGCGCTTGAAAAGAAAGGCTGGGCATAGCGATATGCAATTAAAGAGTTTGACGCTTTCAGGGTTTAAGTCGTTTGGGAAGACGACTATTTTCGAATTTTCATCACCTGTTACCGCGATCGTTGGGCCGAATGGGTCAGGAAAGTCCAATGTCGTAGAGGCAATACGATGGGTGCTCGGAGAGCAATCTATGAAGTCACTGCGGGGGAAAAAGGGCGAGGATCTTATTTTTAACGGTTCTGAATTGTCAGCGCGTCTTGGACGAGCGGAGGTGAAACTGGTTTTTGATAATTCACAGAGGCGTTTTCCGCTTGAATTTGATGACGTGGTGGTGGCGCGACGGGTGATGCGCGATGGAACTAACGAGTATGTACTTAACGGTTCTGTCGTCCGTCTCAAAGACATTTATGGAATGCTTGCGGTCGTCGGTCTTGGCTCGACCCAGCACCATATTATTTCGCAGGGCGAGGTTGATCGTATTTTATGGGCATCACCACGCGAACGTCAGGAAATGATCGAGGAATCTTTGGGACTCAAGGAATATCATCTCAAAAAACGGGAGGCAGAACGGAAACTTGCCGAGACGGCGGCAAATGTAAGACAGGTTGATTTACAAAGAAAAGAACTTGCCCCGCATCTTAAATATCTTGCGCTTCAGTCGGAGAAAATGCGCGCACATGAGGATTTCAAGAAAGAGCTCGATGAAAAGGTCCGCCGATATATATCTTGCGAACACGCAACAATAATTGCGCTTGAGCAAATGGATCGGGAAGAAGAAAAACCGTTTCTAGAAAAACGCAAAGAACTTGAACATGAAATTTCTGTACTTACTCACGAGATCCATGCGGCGGAGAAGACATACTCCGGCGTGCATATGAATAAAGAGATAAATGAGAAACTTGTAGATCTTGATGAAAAACAGAAAAATCTCAACAGAGAACTCGGTCGGGTGGAGGGCGCACTTTTGACGGAGGGAAACAATGAGGTGGGCACTGTCTCTCCAGCAGAATTTCTGCGCGAGCTCGGGGATGCTATTTTGTTTGTGGATGGCCTCATGCAGAAAGATAGTTTTGAGAGTTTAAAGTCTGGGTTGAAAGACATAAAAGTAATGTTGGAGTCGCTCCGGAAGCTCTGTCGGGGAGAAAAGAGAGCAAAGGAAGGTGATTCAGGACTGCGGGAGAAAAAACGCGTGCTCGGTGAACAGTTGCGTGAAATCGAAAAAAAGATTAACGACCTCCGGGAACAGCAACAAGAAGAAACTACAAAGCGCGAGAGTATACTCGGGGAACTTCGTGAGCAAGAGCACCATATTCGCGAGTATGAGCATGAATTGGAGTCGGTTCGGGAAAAGCTTCGCGAAGTTGAGTTTGCTAAGGAAAAACGCCATGAGCGGCGCGCGGAACTTGCAAATTTCATTCGCGATATGAGAATAGATGGCGAGCAGAAAACTGGCAACGTATTTCGCGATGACGCCGAACGCCATACTTTGGTACGAGCGATTGAGCGCTTGCGCATTAAATTAGAAGAAGCGGGTGGTATTGATGGTTCTGTGCTTAAAGAATTTGATGAGACCAAAAATCGGGATGAATTTTTGGAACGCGAGCTCGAAGATCTTAGGAAGGCGGTACGATCTCTCGAGGGTCTTATGAAAGAACTTGACGGAACACTTAAAGAAAAGTTCGTTGGGGGACTCCGCAAAATAAACGAGCAGTTCCAATCTTATTTCAAACAGATGTTTGGAGGAGGGAAAGCATCGCTCTACGCCGTAAAGCCGGAGAAGAACGAAGATGGGGAGGAAGATAATACGGCAGGGGGCGTAGAAATATCAGTTGATGTGCCGCGCAAACGTTTGCGTTCGCTTGATATGCTTTCGGGTGGAGAGCGCGCGCTTACGTCAGTTGCGCTTCTTTTTGCGATGTCCGCAATTCATCCGCCCCCGTTTTTGGTTCTTGATGAAACGGACGCGGCACTCGACGAGGCGAATTCCGGACGATATGGAGATCTTGTTGATGAACTCTCACGGAAGTTGCAACTTGTTATTATCACTCATAATCGTCAGACAATGGAACACGCGGGCGCACTTTTTGGTGTCACCATGGATAGCGCGGGTTTCTCGCGGATTCTTTCACTTAAATTTGAGGAAGCAAAAGAATACGCGAGTACCGAATAGTACTACATCGGTTTGATTTTTCTAAGAAAGTGTTGTAATATCCCGTTATGCTCAAAATTCGCTTACAACGGGTAGGGCGTAAACATGATCCCAATTTTCGGGTAGTTTTGATGGACTCGAGGCGTGCTGCAAAGAGCGCGAAAGTGAATGAGATTCTGGGGCAGTATGAACCGCGGAGAAAACATATAAATCTCAAGCGGGAGAGGATTGAATACTGGCAGTCAAAAGGCGCTCAACTTACAAATACCGTGCGTGATCTCCTCAAACGCGGCGGGGGATCAAAGTAATACCCTTGCAATTTTTTCTGTTTCTGCTATAATGCGTTTATCTTACGGAAAGGTCGTTTTTTACCGCATAACAGCATATTCAGTACCATGTCAGAACTTGCAGATCAGAACTTTCTTGAGTACGTGGTGAAAGCTTTGGTAGATAATCCCAACGACGTCAAAGTTGACCGCAAGGTTGATGAGATGGGGGTTCTCCTTACCCTTCACGTAAACCCAGAAAATATGGGTCAAGTGATCGGCCGGAGCGGAAATACAGCTAAAGCGCTACGAACTCTTCTTCGCGTTGTTGGCATGAAGCACAATGCCCGCGTTACCCTCAAGATTGAGGAGCCCGAAGGGGGCCGCAGAACTCCGGCGGCGGAAAAGAAAGACATAGATGATTTGGGTGATTTGAAACTCTAATCATTGCATTTTAGAATAACAAACCCCCTGCTTCGCGCGGGGGGTTTGTTTCTCTAGGGTTTTTGCTTTGACTTTTTCATATGCTAATCTCGAAATATGCGATTTACTATTCTTACCTTATTTCCAAAAGCATTTGATTCGTATCTGGGCGAATCTATTTTGAAGCGTGCGCGAGAAAAGAAGCTGATAAAAATTGATATTGTTGATATCCGGAAATTTACGAGTGACAAACACCATACGGCCGATGGCAAGCCCTACGGCGGCGGGCCGGGGATGGTGATGATGGCGGAGCCGATATTGCGCGCGGTCGGCTCATTACTGAGATCGGATCTCAGGGGACGCCGGAGGAGAAAGGTTTTTATTCTTTCAGCAGCTGGCAAACAATTCAACAGTAAAATGGCAAAAAACTTGTCGCTGAACACCGATCACTTGATACTTATTGCTGGTCATTATGAGGGGATTGACGAGCGTGTCAAAAAGGCGCTTAAGGCAGAGGAGGTTTCGATTGGTGATTATGTGCTCACAGGAGGTGAGCTTCCTGCGATGGTCTTGATAGACGCCATCGCGCGTCATATTCCCGGAGTACTTGGCAAGCGCGAGTCGCTCGAGGAAAGGCGCTTTGGCATTGGCGTACCGGTTTATACGCGGCCGGAGGCGGTGGCGTATAAAGGCAAAAAATACCGCGTGCCGCCCGTACTCTTGTCGGGCGACCATAAGAAGATCTCCGCGTGGCGCAGCAGGGCGTGATATAATAAAATCATGCTTTTATGGATACCGCTTGCGGTGGGATCGTACTTTTTCAGCGCACTTTCCCAGACAGTAGACAAGGTGCTCGTCAGTACAAATCGTCTTAGTCCGCTTGCGTATGCGTTTTATACTGGTCTTTTCAGTATATTCCCGCTTATCGTTTTTGCTCCTGTTGGATTTGAATTGATACCTTTTGGCATTTTTTTCTTGGCGTTTCTCTCCGGTGCCGCGCTTGTGGTGGCGCTCTATTTTCTTTATTCCGCGCTTTCTTCCGGCGATGCTTCGCGCGCGGTTCCCCTTGTTGGCGGCGCTTCCCCAATATTTATTCTCATTTTTTCGTATGTCTTTTCGGGAGAAGTAATATCGCTTGAAGAGTTTCTTGCACTTTTTCTTTTGATCGTGGGCGGTGTCTTACTTTCACTTGAATTTCGGGAAAAAGAGGCGCGTTTTAACGGAAGGGTTGTTATATTTTCTCTTGGCGCGGCGTTTTTCTTTGCCTCATCGTTTTTTTTATCGAAAGAATTATTCAAAGCGCTTGAAGAAGTATCGATATCGCGCGCTCCTTTTTTTGTTGGTTTTTTCTGGGGTCGTTTCGGTTCTCTTGTTACTGCTTTTTTTATGCTTTGTATTCCCGGTGTTTGGCTGAAAATCCGTGAAGTTTCGCGTACGGCAGAGCGCGGCTCGGTTAGTCTTTTTGTGATCAATAAAGTCATCGCGGGTGGGGGGTTCTTCTTATTGAACATTTCCATTTATTTTGGTCCGGTCAGCATTATTAATGCCATGAAGGGGCTTGAGCATTTTTTTGTTTTTATTCTTACTGCGTTTGCAACGTCTTTTCTACCCCATGCGCTCCGGGAATCATTTGATGCACACTCGGTTGTAGTGAAATTGATTGGCACGACGTACATTGCAACAGCCCTTGTCTTATTGATCGCGTGATTATGAGAAGGATATTAAGAGTGGTAAAGTACATTTTTCTGGTTTTTGTTGTTGGTTTTTTTGTTTTTCTTCTTCTTATACAGCGCGTGCCGCGAAAAACACCAAGACTTTATGGTGTTACGTTTGTCCCCCAAGCGGCTGAAGCGCTTGGTCTTGATTGGAAAGAAGTATATCGTGCGTTGTTCGACGATCTCGGAGTCAGGAACGTACGGATATCGGCTTACTGGGACGAGATTGAGAAAGAAAAAGATTCTTTCGATTATTCGCGCCTTGATTTTCAGGTCGAGGAAGCGCAGAGACATGGTGCGCGTATCATTTTTGTAATTGGCAGGAAAGTGCCGCGGTGGCCCGAGTGCCACATTCCCAAATGGGCGAAGGATCTTACACTCGAAAAGCAGGACAACGAACTTTTTGATTATATGGGGAAGGTTATCCTTCGCTATAAGAACTTTCCCGCGATCATAATATGGCAAGTTGAAAACGAACCATTTTTACCCTTTGGCGAGTGTCCTGATTTTGGAGCAAAGAGCGTCGACGCGGGCATCGCTCTGGTTCGCTCTCTTGATGGAGGTCGGCCCATTTTGGTTACGGATTCTGGAGAGCTTTCGATTTGGATTCGTGCTGCGCGCCGTGGGGATATTTTTGGAACTACGATGTATCGCACTGTATGGAACAGGGTTGTTGGCGAACTTACCTATCCTTTACCACCCTCGTTTTTCCGTTTCAAGCGGGCGATTACCGAACTGGTTGTTGGGCAGAAACCAATGATTGTTATTGAGCTTCAAGGTGAGCCATGGCTTTCAAGACCACTTCGGGAGACAACGATCGAGGAACATTATATGGTCGTCAATCCCGAAAAATTTCGCGGAATCTTAGAGTACGCCGAAGCTTCGGGGTTTGATACTTTTTACCTGTGGGGGGTAGAGTGGTGGTATTGGCTCCGTGCGAATGGTCATCCAGAAATATGGGAGATTTTTAAGGAAAAACTAAAAGCTGTTGATCATGGGTAATTTCTTCTGGGGCGCTGCGACTTCTGCGCATCAAGTTGAAGGCGGAAATCACAATGATTGGTCCGAATTTGAAAAAACGCGCGGTTTGGAACAATCGGGGCGCGCGTGCGACCACTATAATCGCTTTCGCGAGGATTTTGATATTGCAAAATCTTTGGGTCACAACGCACATAGGTTTTCACTCGAGTGGTCGCGCATTGAGCCCGAAGAAGGAAAATTTGATGAGCGTGAGATCCAGCACTATCGCGATGTCATCGCTACCCTTCGCGAGCGCGGGCTTGAGCCGTTTGTGACGCTCTGGCATTGGACGGTACCACTTTGGTTTCGTGATTGCGGCGGGTGGACGTTGAAAGAGTCGCCGAAATATTTTTCGCGATATGTTGAGAAAGTTGTTTCTGCACTTGGAGATCCGACCTCCAACGGGGAGGTCGGATCTCCTTTAGTCAAGTTTTGGATCACACTCAATGAGACAAATGTTTATACTGGTCACGGATACTGGAAAGGCGACTGGCCTCCCGGCGAACGCTCTTTAGTACGATATATCGTATCAAATCATCACTTATCACAAGCGCACATCGCCGCGTATAAAATTATCAAGTCAGCGAACCCTGGATCAGAAATTGGCATCGCGCACAATATGATTTACTTTACGCGGGTTCCGGCTCGGCTAAAGAATTATATATATAATCATTTCTTTCTTCACTCAATAAAAAAATATCAGGATTTTACTGGTATCAACTATTATTTTTCTGATCGTGATATGAAAGAAAAAACCGATATGGGATGGTCGATTGATCCGGATGGATTTTATCATGTATTGAAAGACGCCGCGCGTTATAAGAAGCCAATATATGTGACTGAAAATGGCATCGCGGATACTAAAGACGAAAAGCGCGCGGCATTTATCAAAGATCATGTTGAGGCGATGCAAAAAGCGATGCGCGAGGGCACGGACGTGCGTGGATATTTTTACTGGTCACTTCTTGATAATTTCGAGTGGGACAAGGGGTTCGCGCCGCGCTTCGGTCTTGTAGAAATGGATTATGAGACGCTTGAACGTAAGGTCCGCCCGAGTGCAAAGGAGTATCAAAAAATCATTGAAAATCAAAGCTTATAAGGGGGTATTGAAAGGTTGACAGGGGTCTTATCGGGGCTTATACTGCTTTACAGGGGAATAAAACCAATGGAGAAGAACGCATAATACATTTTGAAAAATGAGTCAGTAAATCCGCGATTGCTTTTGTACGCTGAAGGCAATCGCGGGTTTATTTTGAGAGAACATTGAAAATTAAATACCAGCACCAAAAATACTTTGACTCGTTCAGTATCACTCGTAGTGTATTGAACAAAGTTGAAGAATTGGAAAAATAGAGAATCCATCGAAGTGAGTGATACGCTCCACTTCGGTGGAGCGAGTCCAGATAAATTCTCAATGAGAGTTTGATCCTGGCTCAGGACGAACGCTGGCGGCGTGGATAAGGCATGCAAGTCGAACGGATTTATTTTTGTTAGCAATAACTAAAATGAATTAGTGGCAGACGAGGTAGTAACACGTAGGTACGTACCCCAAAGTCGGGCATAACTCATCGAAAGGTGGGCTAATTCCCGATATTGTCTCGAGAGTAATCGAGGGACGAAAGGAGCAATCCGCTTTGGGAACGGCCTGCGGGCTATCAGCTTGTTGGTAGGGTAACGGCCTACCAAGGCGATGACGGCTAGGGGGCGTGAGAGCGTGATCCCCACCGACGGAACTGAGACACGGTCCGTACACCTACGGGTGGCAGCAGTCGAGAATCTTCGACAATGGGCGAAAGCCTGATCGAGCGACGCCGCGTGCAGGATGAAATCCTTCGGGATGTAAACTGCTTTTGGCAGGGAAAAACACAATGATGGTACCTGCAGAATAAGGGCCTGCAAATCTCGTGCCAGCAGCCGCGGTAATACGAGAGGCCCAAGCGTTGTCCGGAGTTACTGGGCGTAAAGGGTGCGTAGGGGGTTGTGTTAGCCTCACCTTAAATCTTCATGCCTAACATGAAGGCTGGGCGGGGAACGGCACAACTTGAGGGCGCGAGAGGCGAGTGGAACTCATGGTGGAGGGGTGAAATCCGTTGATATCATGGGGAACACCAAAGGCGAAGGCAGCTCGCTGGCGCGTACCTGACCCTGAAGCACGAAAGCGTGGGGATCAAAAAGGATTAGATACCCTTGTAGTCCACGCCCTAAACGATGATGACTAGCTATTGGAAGTATCGACCCTTTCAGTGGCGAAGCTAACGCGTTAAGTCATCCGCCTGGGAAGTACGAGCGCAAGCTTAAAACTCAAAGGAATAGACGGGGACTCGCACAAGCGGTGGAGCATGTGGTTCAATTCGACGGTAAACGAAGAACCTCACCAGGGCTTGAAATTCCGACGACGATTTTCCGAAAGGAAAATTTTCTCACAAGGACGGCGGAACAGGTGCTGCATGGTTGTCGTCAGTTCGTGGCTTGAGCTGTTCCCTTAAGTGGGGTAACGAACGCAACCCCCGTTGGCTGTTATACGTGTCAGCTGAGACCGCTCCCCGCCTACGTTTATAAATTTTTGTAGATGTAGGCGGGGAGAGGAAGTGGGGATGACGCCAAATCAGCATGGCCCTCTGATGCCCTGGGCTACACACGTGCTACAATGGCCGATACAATGGGTTGCGAAGTCGCGAGACGGAGCCAATCCCATCAAAGTCGGCCCCAGTTCGGATTGGAGTCTGCAACTCGACTCCATGAAGTTGGAATCGCTAGTAATCGCAGGTCAGCTATACTGCGGTGAATACGTTCTCGA
>Ga0209343_10008769_pt1 | contig 11688 bp, 7 predicted proteins | sample RifCSPlowO2_02_FD_184026 | JGI IMG/M metagenome (GOLD analysis project Ga0209343, IMG submission 184026) | Groundwater microbial communities from Rifle, Colorado - Rifle CSP2_plank lowO2_0.2 (SPAdes) (version 2) | ecosystem: Environmental > Aquatic > Deep subsurface > Groundwater | place: Rifle... | reverse complement strand
GGCGCAGGCCGGCCACCCAGGCCGACCACGATTCGCTCTATGGCGTCGCGCCGTCGTTCGCGGACTTGCTGCCCTGGGTCGAGTACCTGCCCGGCAGCAAGTGCATGTTGCTGGAAGATGGCCAGTCGGTGGCGGCCTTCTTCGAGCTGGCGCCGGTCGGCACCGAGGGCCGCGAGATGGCCTGGCTATGGCAGGCGCGCGATGCGCTGGAGAACGCCCTGCAGGACTCCTTCGACGAGTTGGACGACAACCCCTGGGTGGTGCAGCTCTACGCCCAGGACGAGGCCGACTGGGACAACTATCTGCGCTCCCTGGCGAACTATCTGCAGCCGCGTGCGCAGGGCAGCGCGTTCAGCGACTTCTACCTGCGCTTCTTCGCCCATCATCTGCGGGCCATCGCCAAGCCGGGGGGCCTGTTCGAGGACACCACGGTGACGCGCCTGCCGTGGCGCGGCCAGGTGCGGCGCGTGCGCATGGTGGTCTACCGCCGCACGTCCGCGGCCCCGACCCCACGGCGCGGCCAGTCGCCCGAGCAGGCGCTGACCACGATCTGCGACCGCCTCGTCGGCGGGCTGGCGAATGCCGGCGTGAAAGCCCGGCGTCTCGGCGCGGCGGACATCCACGCCTGGCTGCTGCGCTGGTTCAACCCGAATCCGACCTTGCTCGGCGCCACCGCCGAAGACCGGGAACGCTTCTACGCGCTGACCCGCTACCCGGAAGAGCGGGAGGAGGGCGAGATCGAACTCGCCAGCGGCACCGACTTCGCGCAGCGCCTGTTCTTCGGCCAGCCCCGCTCGGACGTGCCCAACGGTCTGTGGTTCTTCGACGGCATGCCGCATCGGGTGATCGCGATGGATCGCCTGCGCACGCCACCCGTGACGGGGCATCTGACGGGCGAGACGCGCAAGGGCGGCGATGCCATGAACGCGCTGTTCGACCAGATGCCCGAGGACACGGTGATGTGCCTGACGCTGGTCGCCACGCCCCAGGACGTGCTGGAGGCGCACCTCAACCACCTCGCCAGGAAGGCCGTCGGCGAAACCCTGGCCTCGGAGCAGACCCGGCAGGACGTGCAGCAGGCGCGCGGCCTGATCGGCAGCGCGCACAAGCTCTACCGTGGCGCGCTGGCGTTCTATCTGCGCGGCCGCGACCAGGCCCAGCTCGATGCGCGCGGCCTGCAGCTCGTCAACGTGATGCTCAACGCCGGCCTGCAACCGGTACGCGAAGAGGACGAGGTGGCGCCGCTGAACAGCTATCTGCGCTGGCTGCCGTGCGTGTTCGACCCGGCTGCCGACAAGCGCCAGTGGTACACCCAGCTCATGTTCGCCCAACATGCGGCGAACCTGGCGCCGGTCTGGGGTCGCAGCCAGGGCACGGGGCATCCGGGCATCACGTTCTTCAACCGCGGCGGCGGCCCGATCACCTTCGATCCGTTGAACCGCCTCGACCGGCAGATGAACGCGCACCTGTTCCTGTTCGGTCCCACGGGTTCGGGCAAGAGCGCGACGCTCAACAACATCCTGAATCAGGTAACGGCGATCTATCGGCCGCGCCTGTTCATCGTCGAGGCGGGCAACAGCTTCGGCCTGTTCGGCGACTTCGCGGCACGGCTGGATCTCACCGTGCATCGGGTGAAACTTGCACCCGGCGCGGGCGTCAGTCTGGCTCCGTTCGCCGACGCCTGGCGCCTGGTCGATACGCCGAGCCAGGTACAGACGCTGGACGCCGATGCGCTCGACGAAGACCAGACCGATGCCGGCATGGCCGTGGAGGGCGACGAGCAGCGCGACGTGCTCGGCGAGCTGGAGATCACTGCACGACTGATGATTACCGGCGGCGAGGACAAGGAAGAAGCGCGCATGACGCGCGCCGACCGCAGCCTGATCCGCCAGTGCATTCTCGATGCGGCACAGCGCTGCGTAGCGGAGAAGCGCACGGTACTGACCCGCGATGTGCGCGACGCGCTGCGCGAGCGCGCCCGCGATGCGACGCTGCCGGAGATGCGGCGCGCACGGCTGCTGGAGATGGCCGACGCCATGGATATGTTCTGCCAGGGCGTGGACGGCGAGATGTTCGACCGGTCCGGCACGCCGTGGCCCGAGGCGGACATCACCATCGTGGACCTGGCCACCTTCGCGCGCGAGGGCTACAACGCCCAACTCTCGATTGCCTACATCTCGCTCATCAACACCGTCAACAACATCGCCGAGCGCGACCAGTTCCTGGGCCGACCGATCATCAACGTGACGGACGAAGGCCACATCATCACCAAGAACCCGCTGCTCGCGCCCTACGTGGTCAAGATCACCAAGATGTGGCGCAAGCTCGGCGCCTGGTTCTGGCTCGCCACGCAGAACCTGGACGACTTGCCGAAAGCGGCCGAGCCCATGCTCAACATGATCGAGTGGTGGATCTGCCTGTCGATGCCACCCGATGAAGTCGAGAAGATCGCGCGCTTCCGCGAACTCAACGCTTCGCAGAAGGCGCTGATGCTCTCGGCACGCAAGGAGGCCGGCAAGTTCAGCGAGGGCGTCATCCTGTCCAAGTCGATGGAAGTGCTGTTCCGCGCTGTGCCGCCCAGCCTCTACCTGGCGATGGCGATGACCGAGCCCGAGGAGAAGGCCGAACGCTTCCAGTTGATGCAGCAGCACGGCATCAGCGAGCTGGATGCCGCCTTCCGCGTGGCCGAGAAGATCGACCGTGCGCGGGGCATCGAACCGCTGGCGCTGGACACGCTGGCCTGACGGGAGCGACACGATGCGCCTGCCTTCATTCGCCCGCCGTCATTCCTGGATCGGTCTGCTGATCGTGGCGACGATTGCGGTGGCCTCGTGGATGCTGCTGCGCGCGCCGCAACCGGCAACCGAGTCCATGCCCCTGGCCGCCGCCGGGTCCGAAGCGCCGAAACCGGCCGGCCCGCCCTGGCTGTATGGCCGTGCCGATGCGCGCTTCACGGTGGTCGGCTATGCCGACCTGGAGTGTCCGTACTGCCGGGCCTACTTCCCCGCGCTCAAGCGCTGGGTCGACGCCCATCCCGAGGTGAACTGGCAGTGGCACCACCTGCCGCTGTCCATGCACGAGCCGGCCGCGACTGCCGGGGCACGCCTGGCCGAGTGCGCGGGCGAGACGGGCGGACATGCCACGTTCTGGCAGGCCGTGGCGTGGCTCTACTCGAACACCCGTGGCGACGGCCAGGGCCTGCCGGAGGGCCTGCGCTATCCCGACCTCACGCCAGCCATGCAGGGTTGTCTCGACAGCGATCGCCCCGATGCCGTCATCCGTGCCCAGTCGGCGGAAGCGGCACAGCAGGGCATCGCGGCCACGCCGGCCCTGCAACTGCGCGACCGCGAGTCCGGCAAGACCCTCCTGCTGCACGGTCCCGTCGAAGGCGATGCCTTGCTGTCGGCCATCGACCTGCTCGCCGCCGGCAACACGACCGTGGCCGAACCCGCCCATCCCCCAGACATGCCCGCCGGCGTTGCCGGTGACATGCCCAGGTAGCCATCGATCTTCAAGGCTGCGGCGCGGCTTGTCCGCGTTGATCGAAACCCGTTCGCATCGCATCCCTTGACGCGAACAGCCACCGCATCCGCGGTGGCGGATGCCCGCTCGTCAGCTGCTCCATCCCCATCGTCCCCAGGAGGGTTTGCCCTCCAGGGGCAGGCGCCCTCCGATCTCATCCATTGGAGGTTCGCCATGTCTCTTGTCATCGCCGACTCCCGCCCGGAGTCGCTCACCCTGATCGCCGCCCAGCACGAAGACTGGATCATCCGGCAGGCCATCACCCTGCTGGAGAACCGCGTGTTCAAGGCCGGTCCGGCGCTGGGCAGTCCCGCCGCCGTGCGCGACTACCTGCGCCTGAAACTGGTCGCGGAGCCGAACGAAATCTTCGCCGTCGTGTTTCTCGACAACCAGCACCAGGTGCTCGCCTTCGAGCCGCTGTTCAAGGGCACGGTCGACCAGACTTCGGTGTATCCGAGGGTGGTGGTCCAGCGTGCGCTGGCGCTCAACGCTTCGGCGCTGATCCTGGCGCATCAGCATCCCTCGGGGAACACCGAGCCCTCGGCCGCTGATCGTGCGATCACCGAGCGGCTGAAGAGCGCCCTGGCCACCGTCGATGTCCGGGTGCTGGATCACTTCATCGTCGGCAAGGGCAGCCCGTACTCGTTCGCCGAAGCCGGCTTGTTGTAGTCCGCAGGCGCCCCTTCCGGGGGCGCCTTGCGTCTTGCCCCTATCCACACGTTCGCGATGCGCTCTGATGGTCGCGACTTTCGGAAGCTTGGAAGGCTTGTGGGATAGGCGGCTGAACCGACCTTTACCTGTTGAGCAGCACACCTTTACATGGCAGAATCTGCATATTTTCTAGTTGCCAGCAACGCGAATGTCTGCCGTCACCGCCATCCAGTACACTCAGGATCAGATGCGCACGCTAACCGGCGTGTCCGTCGAAACGGTGCGGCATTGGCGCAAGACCGTGCCCTACTTGGCGTCCAAGACCGGGAAGGCTGCCCGATTCACCTTCGCCGATCTCCTAGGCTTGGCCGTTACCAATGAGTTGGTCAGCTCGTTGGGAGTGCACATCGCCACCGTCAGCGTCGGCGTTGACGCGCTCTTTCGGTTGCTGGGCACGAGTAGCGCATTGGCGCTGAATGGGTCCGTGGCGTTCGTGACGGCCACTTCGGCGACCCTGTGCGATATCGGCCCCGAGGGGATTGGGCCGGCGCCGACGCAACCGACTCTCGTCATCCCGCTCGATCCGTTGATCATGCGGCTTCAGCAGCACATGCTGCCGATCGTCCCGACGCCGAGCCAGGCAGCGTTGCCGTTTCCACCCGAAGCTATCCGGAGTAGGGCGTGAACACTGCCACGCTGGAACAGGTGCTCGCCGCAACCGGCTACCTGCCGGACGGGCAACCCGCGCCCGGTCTTCGGTTGGGGGCCGAGGCGCAGTCCTCGCGCCACGGCCGCGTTTTTGTTCCGGACGCATTGTGGCGCAGCGCGTCGTCGTTGACCGTCTACTTCAAGTTTGAGCAAAGCGCGCCTGCAGACGATCTGGTCAGCCAGTGGCGACGAGAGGTCTGGAACGAGGGGTTCGCGCCGTTGCTGTGGGTGATCTCGCCGCAGCGTATCGACCTGTACAACGGTTTCGGCACGCCCGCGAAAGAAGGCGATGCCCAGAGACATTTGATTCGGCGTTTCGAGAACATCGAAGCTTCGCTCCATGAACTGGACGAGTTAGCCGGCCGACTGGCGATCGAGACGGGCCAGTTCTGGGCCCAGGTGCCGGCCATCGATCGCAAGACCAGCGTCGATCAGAAGCTCCTGTCCGACCTTGGATGTCTCGAACGCGATTTGGTCGCAGGCAATCTCGCGCGCGATGCGGCGCAGGCCTTGATCGGGCGCGTGATCTTCACCCAGTACCTGATTGACCGCGAGATCGTCAGTGCGGCGCGGTTGAAGCGGGTATGCGGCCGCACGGCGTTGCCGGCGATCCTGCGAGACCGGCCAGCGACCAACAAGCTGTTCGCATGGCTGGCCCAGACCTTCAACGGCGACATGTTTCCGCCCTCGTCGGTGAAAACGACACCAGCCGCTCACCATTTGACGCGGGTTGCGGAGTTCCTGGAGGCTGTCGATCCTGAAAGCGGGCAGCTCAGTTTCTTCCCCTACCAGTTCGACGTGATTCCGGTCGAGCTCATCAGCTCGATCTACGAGCAGTTTGCGCACGCTGAGCCGCGGACGGATGGAAAGCGCACAGAAGCGTTGCGAAACGGCGTGCACTACACGCGACTGTCCGTCGTCTCGCTGATCCTCGATGAGGTCATGGATGGCCTATCGGGACGGGAGTCGGTGCTGGATTTGACGTGCGGCTCCGGTGTTTTCCTGGTCGAAGCGCTGCGGCGCTTGGTTCATCTTCGCTCGCAAGGTCAGCCGCCCACGAGGGAACTGATCCGCTCGACGCTCTACGGGCAAGTCTATGGCGTGGACATTAGCGAAGCCGCGATTCGCGTCGCTGCGTTCAGCCTGTACCTGGCAGCGCTTGAGCTGGACCCTGACCCGCAGCCACCGCAGTCCCTGAAGTTCCAGCCATTGATCGGCAGGACATTGCTCGTCGGTGACGCTCGTACGGTCGAACGTGATGGAGATGGCAAGGCCGTGCTGGCGACGCCGACAGGACTGAAGCAGTTCGACCTGATCGTAGGCAATCCCCCTTGGAGCTTTAAAGGGCAGACAGGAACCGAAGCGCGGCGCAAGACCAGGGTTGCGGGCATTCCCGCGCAGCCGCGCGGAGAAGGTCTCGACTTCGTATTGCGGGCGGCAGAGTTTTCGCATGGGAAGACGCGTTTCGGCGTCATTCTCAGTGCGACGCCATTCTTCAGCCGCAGCGGGACGGGCATGGCGGCGGCGCAGCATGTCATGAGCACCTTGGCCCCTGTCACCTTGGTCAACCTGTCCAACCTATGCAGTTGGCTCTTTGCGACCGCAACGATGCCAGCGGTGGTCCTCTTTGCACGTCATCGGCCGACTCAGCGGGCGGATCAGATCACGGTCGTTCAGATTCCGTGGACGCCGAGTGGCGCAAGGACTCATTCGTTCGAAGTGGCGCCGAGTGACGTCATCAAGTTGAGCCTGGGTGAGATCGAGAGGCAACCACTGAAATTGAAGGCTGCTGCCGTAGGTCGTCGCCGCGATCTTCTCTTGTTGGAGGAGCTGACATCGGTGCATCAAGGCCTGGGCGAGCGACTGGCATCACTCGGCACAAAATTCCGCGATGGATTGACTCAAGGCAGTCCTGCGAACCAGACGCGCGATGCGCGTGAAATGAAAGGCTTGGAACTGCTGCAGGCCAACGACATGCAGCACTTTTGCATTCCCGACGATCTTCTGACGTACAACCGCTCGAAAGCACAGTGGCCACGCTCTCGCGACACCTACCGAGCCCCCCTGTTGATCGTCAAAGAGATGGTGGTGGGTCACCCGCGGGCTCTGGTTGCTGTGGCCGATCGAGACCTTGTCTTCACGGACTCTTATTTCGCCGCGTCACTGCCTTCAGGCCACAAGCAAACGGCGCATCTGCTCGCAGCGATCCTGAGTTCCGCGCTGGCATCGTGGTTCTTCGGTTTGACGGCCTCCGAGTTCGGCATCTACAAGCGAAAGCTGCTGATGCGCGACGTCGCCTTCCTGCCGGTGCCCGACTTCACATCTGCCGTGAGGTCGCAGGCTGGCCAGCGCTTGTTGGTGTTGGAGAAGGCGCTGCGCGAACGTGAAGTCGAGGCAGAAGAGTGGAACGCATTGGATGAGGCAGTCTTCGACCTGTACGAGCTGAACGATGCTGACCGAGTTGTTATTCGAGACGGGCTTCTACGCGCCGGGTGGCAATGGGAAAGCGGTCGCGAGTCGTCCATTTTCCCTTCGGACAGCCGTACTGAGGTCGCGGCGTATGCCAAGACGTTCCTGTCCGTTATCGAGGGTTGGCTTTCCGTTCGCAATAAGCGGCACATGCGCGCCGAAGTGCTCGACTTGCCAAGCAGTTCGGCCTTGCGCGTCGTGCGCTTTGTCTTGGAAGAGGGACCGGGCAATGCGAGCGTGAGCGTCGTGGCGCCACAAGGCGAATTGGGCGACGTACTGACACGTATCGGCAGGCGCCTGAAAGTCAAGATCGCGACCGCGCTCAGTGCAGAGCGGGAATTGCGTGTACACGGGCGCAACGAAGTCGTGATCATCAAGCCAGCAGCGCGGCGCCACTGGATGGGCATAGCGGCACTGGAAGATGCCGATGCAGTGGTCGCGGAGAGCTTTTCAGGGGGCAAAGTTTGAGGATTCCCTATGAGACACCTCCCGCATTGGGCAGAGAGTTCATTGAACTGGGGCCTGAGGTCGTGGCGGTCATTCTGCTGACACTGGCCGCAGGTTGGCAGCGAGCATGCGCAGCCGAGGACGTGAATGCCAACGCTGGCGAGGTGCTCATGACGGAGCGCCTGCGCGATGGAATGCGTGGAGCGCTAAGAAACTCCCCATGGAAGCTGATCGTGCTGCCTGGAACTGAGTCGCGATCCAAAGCAAGCGTGGTGTTGCCGGACGGGCGCACCGATATTCCTCTGATGTTGATCGAAGTCTTCCTCCGCACGCAGGAGCATGACCCGCATGCAGTCATCGAATGCAAACGCATTGCCGGGTCGGACACCCACCTGTGCCGCGAGTACGTGGTCGAAGGCATGGATCGATTCGTCCGGGAGAAGTACGGAGAGAACCACGCAATCGGCTTCATGGTGGGCTATGTTCTCTCCGGCTCGCCTTCGGAATCCGCGGATGGCGTCAACGCTTACTTGAGACGAGTTTCGCGCTCAGACTGCCTCGCCCCGAGCGACATCAGTGACGGGACTTGGCAGAGCCTACATGCACGCTCCAAGCCGTCGATGCCGATTCGCTTACATCACGCGTTTCTTGGGTTCGCTGGCACCCCAGCGTCCCGCACCTGAACTCCGCCTCCGGCAGGAGGCAAACACAACGCTCACAACGGCATAGAGCATAAAACCGGCAGAGGCCGGATGCGGTTTCTTTGTCGCGCCACATTGGCACTTGAAGTCGACTGTGACCTTGATCGACTCCAAGGACGCCCGATATGCCGGTCCCCTTCTTCAAGGCTTCGCCCCGGCTGCCGACCATCAGCATTGCGCCCGGACTGTGGGCAGTGCTGTTCTTGTTCACCCAGACTGCAGCAGCCGATGTGCTCGTCGTCACCGACAGCCGTCATCCGGTGCAGGCCCCGGCCGGCGTGCGGATCATCGAGCTGGACCAGGCCACGCGCATCGAGGTCGAACTCGCCGCGCACCTGCCGGCCGACCCGCAACAGGCCACAGCCGTGGTGCGGCAGCGGTTGCATGACGGTGGCGAGGCGCTGCAGCGTCGCATCGGCCATGCCTACCAAGGTGTCGCGGATGCCTGGGGACTGGGCATCGCCAAGATTCCCGCCGTGGTGGTCGATCGACGTTATGTGGTCTACGGCGAGCCCGACGTGGCCCGCGCAGTCGCGCGCATCAACGCCTACCGGAGCACACAGCCATGAGCCTCCTGCTGGCATCCCGGCGCCTGCGCGCCACCGTCGCCTCGCTGCTGTTGGGCACGGCCACGTCGACGTTCGCCCTGGACACCGCCACCATCGTCTCGTCGGCGCTGTCCCCCGACTGCCTCGAATACCGCGTGGTCGGAATCTGCTACTGGCTGTACTGCACGCCCTTCGGCTGCTCGGTGCGCACTTCCGTCAAGGTGCGCCACTACGTCCCCGATGCGGTGGTGTCGAGCTACTCGAACACCGGCGAAAACCCGTGGCTGGAAGTCAGGGCGATGAGCATGCCCAACCCGACCGCCAAGGCTGGCGGTGACGGCACGACCAATCACGACAACGAGAACAACCTCGCCAAGTTCAAGAACGCCGATGTCATCGGCCATCCGGCCGGGATGGTGTTCAGCCAGTTCGCCAGCGCCTCCGGCTACACCTGCGAAGGCGCTGGCACGGCCTTCATGCCGTATCTGCTGAGCACGCTCGACACGATCGCCTGGCGCTACAACATCCCGGAAGCGTTCTACCCCGAAGCGCTCATCCCCGGCCGGCGCGAAATCGGTACGCGCACCGGCCTGAACCTCTGGGGCAACGTGTATCCCCGCGGTGGCTTCCTGCACCAGACCGACGATCACAAGAGCGGCGCCGTGGTCGCGCAGCGCGCGGGCGACATCGTGACGCGCCGCAACCAGATTCACGTGTACCAGCCACTGCTGGCCAACGCCCGCGACGGGTACTGGCCGGCCGGCGCGTTGATGGAGACCGACGCCTCGACGGGCAAGTGGCAGGAGCTGACGCCCACGCTCTCGAACAGTTGCGTGGTCTTCCCGCACAGCCGCACCCGCGTGCAGGCCCAGCAGGGCGACTACGCCTGGGCCTTGTGGCGGCCGTACTCCTGCTGCCGGCGCCGTGGCCAGGTCTTCCTCGGCAGCGTCGATTTCATGTGAGGAACCCACGATGAACGCCTCCCTCCCTGACTTTCTTCGCCGGGCGAAGTCGCCCCTGCGGGCCACGCTGCTCGTGCCGGCCATCACGCTGGTCGTCGGCGTCGCCTGGGCGCAGACCCGCATCGACCCCAATGGCGTGAACGTCAGCGGCAGCGTGATCGGCGACGACGTGCTCTACAGCATCGGCGGCGGCCGGGCCGTGTCGATGGGTGGTGCCGGCAACATGCAGAGCATCGGCGTCGGCGTCGGCTGGAACAGCAACCTGATCTGCGGCGACATGAGCATCACCACGACGCTGCAGAACCAGCTCAACGGCATCACCAACGGCTTCCAGACGATCATGAGCAACGTGATCCAGAACGCCACCAGCGCCGTGGCCTCGCTGCCGGCCCTGATCATCCAGCGCGCCGACCCGGGCCTGTACAACCTGCTCACCAACGGCATCCTGCAGGCGCGCCTGGATTTCGACCGCTCGAAGATGACCTGCCGCGCCATCGCCAATCGCATGGCGGACATGGCCGGCGGCCAGGCCGGCTGGGACCAGCTCGCCGAAGGGATGGCGCTGCGGGATGCGGTCAGCAGCACCGATGCCGTCTCCGCCATCGAGCAGGCCGAGTCCAACAAAGGAAACAACGGCGTGCCATGGGTCGGCGGCGGCAACGCGGGCGGCTCCGGTCAGAGCTCGATCAAGGTGGTCGGCGATGTGACGCGCGCGGGCTACAACCTGCTCAACGGGCGCAGCGCCACCGATACCTCGTCGATCGCGCGCAGCGCCTGCGGCAACCGCCTGACCTGCCAAACCTGGTCGTCGCCCCAGGCGGCCGCGGACTGGGCGACCCGCGTGTTGGGCGAACGCGAGCAGCGCACCTGCGAAAACTGCACGAAGACCCAGACCACGCCTGGCGTCGGGCTGACGCCAATGATCCAGGAAGAGTACGAGACCAAGCTGCAGGCGCTGCAGGAACTGGTGACGGGCGCCCGGCCGACGACGCTGGCCAATCTCGACGCAGCCGGCAGCAGCTCGCTGCCGATCACCCGCGGCGTGATCGAGGCCCTGCGTGACGAACCCGACCAGGACGTGCTGGGCCGGCGCCTCGCGTCCGAGGCTGCGCTGTCCAGCGTGCTGGAGAAGGCCCTGCTGCTGCAACGCACGTTGCTGACCGGCAAGAAGGAGCCGAACGTGGCCGCCAACGAGTTGGCCGTGCGGGCGGTCGACCAGGAGAACAGCGCGTTGGAGCAGGAGATCAACAACCTCAAGACCGAGCTGGAGCTGCGGCGCACGCTGGCCGGCAACTCGGCGATGGCGATCATCCAGCGCCACAGCACCCGCGCTGCCGGCTCGCGCGGCGTCTTCGAGGGCGACACCACGCGCGACCGTCTGCGGGAAGTCCAGAAGCCGCGGAGCGGTACGCCATGAGCCGGCTCGCCTGGCTGCGGCTGCCATGGCTGTTCAACCGCCGCGTCGGCGTGGCGCTGCTGTGGACCTTGCTGGTGGTCGCCGCCGCGGTGGCGGTGAACATCGCCGGCATCCACGTGGTCGGCGGCGTCGAGGGCTGGCAGCACTGGCTGCAGGCGCACGCCGGCCACTTCTTCGTGTGGCGTCTGTGCCTCTACGGAGCGACGGCTTACGGCTGGTGGTGGATGCGTCGGCGCCTGTTGCGGCGGGAGCCGTCCCGCGAG
>Ga0209343_10008767_pt1 | contig 11689 bp, 10 predicted proteins | sample RifCSPlowO2_02_FD_184026 | JGI IMG/M metagenome (GOLD analysis project Ga0209343, IMG submission 184026) | Groundwater microbial communities from Rifle, Colorado - Rifle CSP2_plank lowO2_0.2 (SPAdes) (version 2) | ecosystem: Environmental > Aquatic > Deep subsurface > Groundwater | place... | reverse complement strand
GGCGAGATAGATATAAACGGCGGCCCTGAAACGAATTGGAGAAAATATCGGGCTTACTTCGGCTATCCTCCAATACACCTCAAATGGGGCTTCAAAAGTCAAAATCTATTACGGCACGACCACCTCATTTGGCGGCACCAAGGAAGTCTCGACCTCCACCTCGGAAACAACCTATACCAGCGAACTGACCGGTCTGTCTGACGGCACAAAGTATTACTACAAAATCAATACCTTTGACTCGGAATCGTCAGAATATGAAGGAACAATTCTGGACTTTACCACTCTTCCTAGACCCCGAATTTCCAATGTCCGTATCCAGCAGGTTGCCAATACGGCCCAATCAACCGTCCTTATCACCTGGTCGACCAATACCGATGTCTCCTCAATCGTCACCTACTATCCCGAAGGGAAACCAACTGATGCCCAGGACGAAGTCAATGTCGCTTTAACCCGCGGAAATCACCGGATGATTATCCGGGGGCTTCTTCCCCAGACTGACTATATTCTGGTTGTCAAGGGACGGGATAAGGCAGGAAACGAAGCAACATCCGACAGTCAAAGATTGACTACCGCAACCGATACCAGACCGCCACAAGTTTCAGATTTGAATGTCGAAGGAAGCAATATTCCCCCTGTTTCCGGTACCGCGCAAGAACAAACTGCCCAGCTGATCGTCTCCTGGAATACCGATGAGCCATCTACCTCTCAAGTCGAGTTTGGCGAAGGAACGGGAAACACCTATTCCTCAAAAACACAGGAGGATAGTAATCTGACCTCCAATCATTTGGTGATCATTTCCGGTCTTACCTCATCCAAAGTCTATCACCTTAAAGCAGTCTCCAAAGATAAAGCCGGAAATGTAGGAAACTCAATAGACTCGGTTACCATCACTCCCAAAACAACGGAAAATGCCTTAAATCTGGTGATTAGCAATTTACAGCAGGCCTTTGGATTTTTGGGTAATTTTAAACAATAACCTTCTATGAATGATGTCATTATCAGCGTTTCGGATATTTCCAAACATTTTCGTGTCGGCATGCAAGACGTCCAGATTCTCAAAAAGATTTCATTTAAGATAAAGACGGGTGATTTTTGTATTATCTTTGGTCCATCAGGGTGCGGCAAGTCAACACTTCTTCATACCATTTTAGGGCTTGAAGCGCCAAGTGCGGGGGCAATCACCTTTCTTTCCCAAAATATGTATCAGAATACCAGCGAGGATGACCGATCGGAATTTCGCAAAGTTCATATAGGGATGGTCTATCAGCAGCCAAACTGGATCAAATCTTTGACCGTTTTGGAAAATATCGCTTTTCCGCTCCTTCTTCTAGGAGAAGAACGAAAGCAAACTCTCGAGAAAGCGAAAATTATTCTGCGTACTCTGGAGATGACCGACTGGGCTGGATATAACCCGACAGAACTTTCAAGCGGCCAACAACAGCGAACTGCCCTTGCCCGGGCGCTGGTCACTAATCCCGAGGTCATCATCGCTGACGAACCAACCGGAAACTTGGACTATGAATCAGGGCAGGGGTTGATGCAGCTTATAACCAATCTCAACAAAACAGAGAATAAAACCGTGGTCATGGTGACGCATGACTTGGAATATCTAAAGTTTGCCAAGACCGCCATCCGCATGTTTAACGGCGAGGTCGTCGGAGAATATGAAGAGAAGGATAAACATAAACTTTTAAATGAGATTAAAAGTAAGAGAGGAAACGGAGATTAATCTATGAGTTTTTCCAAACTAAACAAACCGGGGTATTTTCGAGTGGAAACGAAAAAGCCCTATGAGGAGTTCCCTCAACAAAAGAAAAGGTTTAACTGGCCAAAGCTGAATATTGATTTCAGAGAACGGCTGCCTTTGACCCGCGCCAGTTTCGCTCTTTTTAGAATCACCATCTGGCAGATGGTGTCCTTTCTTTTACTTCTCGTTTTGTATTTATCCGCCAAAGGGCTTGCCCGTATCTCTTCCTTCCGATTTTTCCCGCCTGTTCTTAAGGAAAAATTCCAAACACCCTTAACGGCTTTTTATGTCAAAGCGACAAAAACCTTAGATCTTCGTAAAACCGGCTCAATTTCCCGCATTGATTTAATTGAGCTTTCCATCCGCAACATGAAGGCCAAAAAGACACGGACGATAATCACCATCGGCGGCATGGCCATTGGCATCGGAGCAATTGTTTTCTTGGTTTCAATAGGATACGGACTCCAGCGATTGGTGGTTACTCGCGTGGCGCGGCTGGAGGAGATGCGCCAGGCCGATGTTTCACCCCAAGCCGGAGGAAAGGTGAAGATCACCGATAAAACTCTTGCGGATTTTAAGGAAATTCAAAATGTGAATATGGCGCTTCCTTTGATAGCAGTCGTTGGTAGGGTAAACTACCAAAACTCCGTTTCTGATATGGCAGTCTATGGAGTCACCAGCGACTATCTGACGCAGTCGGCAATAAAACCAATTGAGGGAAAGATTTTTGACAGCAATGAACTAACTGGAGAGTTGCCCAAAGCTACCGGCCAGGTCGCCGGAGTGGCAACGGAGGCAAAGGTGGGTGCTTATGGCGAGGAGATTCAGGATATCGACTACAGAATAAGCGCGGGCAACTGGATTCGGGTGAGAGACAAACCGTCCACGTCGGGAAAAGTCTTAGGCTATACCAAACGGGTTGAAGGAAACCCTGCGGGAGTGGAAGTATGGGGCGATACCTACGAGGATAGCGTCACGGGTCATGGAGGCTTTGATGAAAACGATAAACCTTTGGGAAGATGGATCAAGGCCCCTGTCCTTTTATGGAAACAAAAACCATGTGATTCCCAAACTCAAGGCGATTGTGAAGACGGGAAATATCTAATCTTGCGAAACGACGAGGGAGCGCAAACCCAAGCCGCGGGATTCTTTGCGGAAATAAATCTCCAAGTGGCGGGAGTCAATATTCGTGAGCCACAGGTTCTAGGATTGGAAACTCAAGCCGGTCAAGAAAGTACGGCAACAAGTGACGCCTCTATCGACTGGGTCGATATCGCCTCGGAAGCGGGAGTCATTAAGCCTCCGGAAACTAAAACAGTGAAGCTGGCACCAAATGCCAAGCGCCAAGCCGTGGTCAACCGCGCCATGCTTAAGCTGTTGGGACTGTCAGAAAACGGAGCCGTCGGGAAAAAGTTTAACGCCTCGTTTGTGGTCGTCGGCGATCTTTTGGCGGACAATCAGGAAAATCTTGAATCGGCCGCAACTGAATACACCATCGTGGGAGTAACGCCAGAAGACAAAACACCCGTTTTTTATGTCCCATTCATGGATCTGCGCTCACTGGGGATAACCAACTTCTCGCAGGTAAAGCTGGTTGTAAAAGATCAAGCAGGATTAGATCGGGTAAGAAAACAGGTTGAAGCGATGGGGTATATTACAAGATCTGTTGCCGATACAGTCGCCCAGATAAACTCGCTTTTTGCCACAGCCAAGACTATCCTGGCCCTTTTGGGGATGGTGGCTCTCACCGTTGCGGCACTTGGGATGTTTAACACGCTTACCGTCTCGCTTTTGGAGCGAACGCGGGAAGTAGGCCTCATGAAAGCGATGGGAATGAAGTCGTCTGAAGTGCAAGAACTTTTCTTAACGGAGTCTATGATCATGGGATTTTTGGGCGGAATCTTGGGGATTATCGGCGGCTGGATTGCCGGAAAAGCCGTCGGAGTTGGTCTATCCTTCTTTACTATTTTTAGGGGAGTGGGATTTGTTGACGTTTCTTATCTTCCTTTTTCATTCGTGCTTATTGTGGTTCTTCTCTCTTTAATCGTTGGCGTGGCAACCGGCATTTATCCGGCTAAACGGGCAACGAAGATTTCAGCTTTGGATGCGTTACGATATGAGTAGTCCTACTCGGAGATAATAATTTTTTCTCCCATCAACACGGTAGAATTGTCTTTTTCAACCGCAAAATACATTACTTTATTTTTTGTAAATATACTCTTTAATGAGGCTAAATATATCTGGTTTTTCAAAGGATAAATGAGGTTTACAAGAGTTTGTGTTTTTATTTTCTTTCCTTCAACAATTAAGTAGCTTGCATTTGTATCCGTATTGATTTCCCCAATATATAACTTTTCTTTTACAAAGGAAACGGCAGTAATAAGATTATCCGCTTGGTATAGAATTCGTTGCAGTTTTGTTTTCGTATTGATAGACATGAGTTCATTTTCAAATGTGGCGCTATTTTTCTTGGCTACACAGAGGACTTCTTGGTCTGATTTAATAAATCCATTCTCGCAAAGAATACCCAGATTGATTTTATTGAAAAATGTTTGTTTTCCACTGTACAGAATATTATTTCCGTCATAATCCAAAAGAACCTTTTTAAATTCTTCCTTCTTCTCCTTTTTTGAAAGATCATAGATTGTGGTAAGAGTTTTCCCCGGCTGAATGATAAGTATATAAGGATAATGAACGCTTACTTTATTTGGATAATCAAAGTCATCGTAGGTTTGATCAAATACCTGAAGTTTTGAATCTTGAAGAATTACTGCCGAGGATGAGTTTTGTTGATTTTTTCGTAAAAGGAAAAAGAGAATAATAAAGAACAGTACCAGAAGAAAAACAATGGCAAACTGAAACAGTCTTCTCTGGTTTAAATTTAACGGATTCAGAATAATCGGTTTTGTCATACGTTAATGAATATATGATAAAGGATCAACGGCAATCCAACTTGCACCGTTTTTAACTTGCACCTCATAGTGTAGATGATTCCCTGTGGCAAAACCACTTTGGCCCATAACGCCAAGCGGTATTCCCGCTTTGATTTCTTGTCCGGTGGTAACATATATATCGCTAAAGTGAATATTGAGGACTCTAAGTGTTCCTTCATTGTTTGTCACCTCTACTGTGGCTCCGCCCTCCTTATCAATATAGAACCGCGCATGTCCTGACACCGTCGAGAAAATGACGACTTTTCCTCCTGACTTATATGTTTTGCTGTTTTGGTAATATGTGTCGTTTGGCACAAGATCAATACCCGTGTGGACTTTACCAAACGTAAGATAGTAGCCAGCGTCATGGAAATAGGCCGTAGTTGTCGTATAGGAAAGACCGGTTCCACCAAAAGGATTCTTTTGCGGAGTTGAGGTATCGGCAAATTCCTCATCTGCTGCTGTTGTATTGTTTGATGCAAAAATATTTTGTAAATAACCGGAGGTAAAAAGAAGCGGCGAGGCAAAAACTACGCCAATCGAGAGAAAGATAAATAGAGTAAAAATGGCAACAAATCCAAGACATCCAAGCGCAAATCCGCGAAATTCAAGGCCAATATTTCCGACAAGAGGAATCGGAATAAGGAGATTGGCAACGATAAGAACCAGAAGGTCTAAAAGAAAACCAAGGGGATCGTCTTTGAGTCTGGTTGCAGCATGAGCATATTTACCTATCTTCTTCATTTGTGTCCTGACGTTTGGGAAATACTAATGGCTGCTCATGCGGAAGGACTATCATGTCAAGCCTGATGTGTTCCTCTTCTCGGAAAAGGAGCATTTCTCCGATTCCTAGATGCCCCAATTGGCCTTTTTCTTCATCCGTCATAGGATAGATTGTGCCAATGTCTCCAAGAGTGGCATAAGCCTGTTTTAGGAGGATTTTTGTTTCTGAATTTGTGATGATGGCTTTGCCGTATTCTTTTTTCAAGAAATCCTCTACGTCTTGAGTAATAGAAACCACACCAACATTTCTTTTTCTGGCCTGCTTTACCAGTTCTCGATAGAAAACGGCTACGTCATCATCAACAAGAAGTTTGTGAGCTTCATCTATAAAGAGCATTCGTTTCTTGTCAGTCCGCTTGTTAAACAGATTCCAGATGAGTGAAGTCAAAAGGTACATTGCCGGATCTCGTTTCTCGTCTTTTTTAAGGTCATAAAGGTCCAAGACGATAATATCGTTATTTAATTCAAGTTTTCGTGTCGAGGAAAATACTCCGCGCAAACTGCCGGTTGATAGAACGCTTAAATCCTGTTGCATGGGATTACCCTTGAGAAGATCAAGAAGATTGTCAAAGTTGGGTGTGCCAGAGTCATAAAGTTGGATTAGTTTTTCGTCTAATAGCGCGCCATCATAACGATGTTGGGGAATAAAGAACTTAAAGAAGGTTTTCAATGTCGAGATGTGATCCAAAATCTCATTTTCTTTCGAGCTTTGAACATAGAAAGGATTAATGCCGTTTTCCCGTGAGAATTGAATGACCTCTCCTCCTAGTTTTCTTGCCAGATCAACATATTCGCGCTCTGGATCAATAATCACACTTTGAATTCCTCGAAGATACATTCGGTAAAGTAATGCTTTGGCAGTAACACTTTTTCCCGAACCGGACACCCCAAAAATATTGATATTATTATTTCGAGAAGTGAACGGATTTACAAAGACTAAACTGTTATTATAGGAATTGACTCCCATAAAAATTCCTTCTGGATCAGAAAGTTGCTTTGAAACAAACGGCATAAGGTAGGATGCGGCGGTCGATTGAATGATTCGGTTTTCTTTGACATGATCTTCATTGAAGGGAAGCATTGACTTAAAAGCCTGTTTTTGGCCGAAGGTGTAAGTATTGAAAGTTAGATCCATGCCTCCGGCGATATTCTGTAATTTCTTATGAAGACTGTCGAGCTCTTTTTTGTCCTCTGCCTCAAGTTCAAGATAAAACGAATACACTACTCCTTTTTCAGATTCATGGACAAGTTCATCAATGAAACTTGCTACTTCCTCCATATTCTTGTCTACTTGTTGGTCACGGACTTTTCCATCCCGAAGCCTCTCGTTTTGTTGCATCTCTAAAACTGAGAGCCTCTGTTTGGCTTTTTTGAGAAGTTCAGCACTCGTTGCCGGTTCAACAAAAATGCTAATCGTAAAGGGTAAATCCGAAGTTAGGAGTTTAAAGAAAACATACGGGCTCAAGAAGGCGGGGATGTCAGCCAGATAATAGATTCTTTTCAGTTTGTCACCAATAGTAAGATGTGTATCTCCCACTTTAAGATGCTCGCTTTTATAGGCATTCGTACCTTCGATATCAATAGTCACTACGTTTTTGCTGGCTACTTCATTCTCAAATTCTTTAATATCTTTTTTAAACTTTAGATAACTTTTAATTTTATTGATGGGATATCTTGCAATGGCGGCTTTTGGTTTTCCCATCTCAGAAAGTTCACTGGTTGAGAAATGAGACTTATTTATTATTTCCTGCTGAATGGAAATTGTATCCATGAGGCGTTTTATTTCCTCTTTGAGGATTGAGGAAACAGCCTGATCTGCCTGTCCGTTGAGTTTTTTATCAAAGAGATTTTCTTCAAAAGATTTGAGAATGCCTAAGTTGGTTTGATACAAATCATGCTGTTTTTTCAGCCTCTTTGTCTCATGATTAAGCTGACCTTCTAAATCAGTCAGCTTATCTATTCTTGTTTGAAGCTTTTCTCCCAATTGAAACTGAAGGATATTCTTATGAATCCCTCGAATTGGCTTCAGAAACGACAGTCTTAATTTTTTTACTGTTTTCATCGCAGTGTTTGTTTCATAAATTCAATAAGTTCATTGTTTAATAATGGACTCACGGTCATATTTGAGGTACTTGCAGCACTGGCAAAACGTAACGTTGCATCATTAAGTTTGGCTATTCCGTTTAATTTCGAATTTGGTTTAGAAGTATCAGTTGAAATAGAAAAAACAATAAAGTAGCGAAGAGTGTTAAAGGAATTTGTGTTTACTAGATTTTCCAGATCCTTGACATAATTTGCAATGAGAGATTCAGTTTTCTTCGTTGAGTCGGCATACAAAGAAAACACGTGTTTGCTAAAGTTTCTACTGGTTGCTTGGCCTTTTTTGACAATGATCTGAACTTGAGACGGCAACACGTGGATCATTTGTTTCAACTTCACAAAGAAATGCTCTCTGTCTTGTTCATTGAGAAGTGAGATATCATACGGATCAATCTTAAAGACGCGAATAAGGTTTTTGGGCCGAATAATCATATTGTCTTGGATCACAAAATCGGTGAAATAGGAATCAATATTTGAACCTCTTAGTTTTTTAGGCCTTACGGAATGAGTTATGGCACGAGGAACGATGTGGCTTACGGGCTGATTGTCTACTTTTTGTGTCAAAGCGGCAATAAAGGCCAGTTCCGATAGAAATACCATTGAAAGATAATAGCCCACATGAAATAAATGAAAGACATATTGGAAAATGACATATAAAATGCCGGCAATAATTAAACCTCCGATTACGGCAAGTACGGTATCGGTGAAGAAAACGCTTCGCAATATATTGACCCTGATGTCATCTTTATAAATTCTGACTGTTCTCATATCTTTTTATCGGTATATAAACGGATAATCCGGTCTTTGCCACCCATTGCACCATAGCGTTTAATGACGACACCTGAAACGCCAAGGGATTTGTTTCTCTCTTTAGTAAGTTCTAAAAAGTTTTTAACCCGATCCGGTGAATTGGTGACGGAGAGATAGCTGCTAGCAGGATTTCTATTGGTCTTTTTGGCTTCCTGCTCAACGACCCGATTATGAGGATTTACTCTTTCATTTGGGAAAAGTGACGGATCAATAAATTGTTCGTTATTTAGTTGGATTGTTCTAATGTCCTTTTGGACACCTCCATCTTGAACGGCATCATTTCGTGAGGTGTAAATCGAGGTTAAACCGGTTTTAGCATTATCAAACGCATAAGCAGTACCACTAACTGAGATAATGCCTTGTGATTTGTTTTCTGCCTCAACTTTCAATCCCTTTTTAGTAAGTTCAGAGGAGATTGATCGCAGAGGCAGTGATGGTCCTTGTTTGCCCTCTCCCTTTTCCCAATTCTTGGGATAGTAGTTGTATCCCTTTTTCTCTACCGATCCTCCAGAAGCTAAATCATTTCCGTTTTGAGAAGCATTGGTGTTTGCTCTATAGGCGCTAATCATACCTGATCCTTTGGTTAACAGTTGCCTAAACCCTCCGGCTGTGGAAGAAATGGTTGAAGTTGTTGCTCTTGTGGCGATAAGTGCCTGCATATTATTAGAAAATGTCCCCCAGAAGTCACCAAACATTCGTCCCACAAGCACGTTCACTCCTCCTAAGAAGAATAAGAAACCGGTATAAAAGAAGAGTAATCCTACGCTTGGTCCTTTGGCTTTAAGGAGGCTATCAAAAATATCAGTTGCGATGGCAAAACCCAGCACAAATGCCGGCTGGGCAATAAGAAAGGTGAACCACGATTTAAAGAACATCAAAACGATACCTTCCGTCTTTTCAGACAACGCAAAGGGTAATATTACTGGATATAAAACACCCAAGAAAAGCATTGCCGCAAAGCGAACAACAAACTGAAAACCAATATAGATAAGACCCCCTAAAAGAAATAGAAATGTTATGGCAAAAAGAAGTATTTGGACAATAAATTTTCCTAAAGATCGGAAAATGCCGGATTGAAGTGATATATCAAAGTTAGGAATTCCATACTGTTCGCTATCTTTATTTTGAGCAATTTCATCCTGAGTCTTATCAAGATAACTGTCTAAAAATGATGTTACCGATTGAGTTTCGGTGATCTTGCTGACGAGTAAATTATTAAACTGGACGCTATAGGAAAGAACGTAAGGTGTCGTCAAAAAGAGTATAACGACAATGAAAAAACGCAATGCAAAGCTTTTTAAGGAATAGAGATTTTCCGATCCAAGTCTTCCTATCGCATAAGTGGCTGTGATGATGGCAACTAAAGGAATAGCCACTTGATAAAACATATCCCGATACTTTCCCATTCCGGGAATTTCCGAGTCGTCTTTAAGTTTAATGGGATTGTTCAAAGGATCAGGCGTATAGAAAATGAAGCCACCCAAGAAGGAGTCGAACCCCGCTATGAAATTTTTAAGAAGAGTAACAATGATAGACGGTTGATTCTCAACCGTAAATTGGTTTACCCATTGGACTTGAGGTTGAGGTGTTGGTGTTGGTTCTTCTGCAAAAACAGGAGAATTAGAGAAGACAAAAAGGAATATTAGAAGATATAAAATCCATCTCATACATATGACTTTTTATTCTCGATTATTGACCACCAACAAATGTTTTGATAATCTCTGCAATGCTCGCCGAGCCAAAAATCAAGAGCCCACCGATTAAAATATTCACAATCCATCCCTTTAATCTTGATTTTCTATCAGTATCATCCCCGCTCATAACCAAGAAAACTCCCAGAGTCGCGATGGCGATAGCCATAATAGGAAGTGAATAATATTGAAGCGTTTTAACAATTCCCCAAAGAAGTTGGTCAAGATTTGTAATCTGAAGTGGTTGCGCGCTGTCGTATCCGTTCATAAAAATAAACGATAAATGAAATAATAGCCTATATTATATACCTATATAAATATAAAATCAAGTTTAATGATAACGATAACACTATTGTGATAGGAAATTAGTCTAAGTACGTAATTTCAGAGAAATCAAGAGATGAGGCTTATAATATAATTACTGGGGAAAGTTTATCAACTTGTAGCTTCTTGGAGAAACTATTTTCTTGATCTTTCTTCCAAAATTGCTTTGGCGAGAGTCTGTATTTCGTCCACTACCGTCTGAAGATTTTCTGCAGTTAATTGTTTAGATTGGGTCTTTTCAATGGCATCTTGAACATAGCTACTGGCGATTTCATGGTTGCGGGACATAATAGTGAGAGTATCGCCGCTCAGCTTTGATAGTTCTTTTCTGATGGCCTGCTCATCTTCCAGAATTTTTTTTACCGTCTCATCAGCTTGCATGCTATAATTATAAAGCAAAAACCACTTAAATTTCAGAATTTAAGAAAGGAGTGACCCAGCTTCTATTCGTTTTTGAGTGTAAGCTCACCGGTTTCTGATAGGTAAAATTGCATCAAATCATAAAAGTGAGCTAAAAGTGGTGCGAATAGAGACGCATCGGGTCCGCAGATCGTGAAGCGAAAGAGGTGCGCTCGCCGCGAGGGCGGGCGCGGCGAGCGCAAGAAAGCCATCTGACGGAAAAAACTCGAGGCGGCGGCCGCTTAAGAAGTAGTTCGAACCGACTTTTTTGGCGAAGAAAGATAATTCTTCGCCATTATTTTTTGCGCGCGCGATTTTGTGCGCTTCCAGCGCACTATTTATAAAATCTTTAACTAGTTCGACCCAAACAAACTGGTTTTTCTCAAGTCCTGAGATTTGCTCTTCAAAATTTGTTTTTTCTTCTATCAATTTTTTCTTTACGACTTGGTATTCGTTGGTTTCAATAACTTGATCGAGATATCCCGTCAGTAATCTGTCGAGCTTTTGCTCGACATTTGAAAGTTTAGGTTTTAGAAGAGAAATTTTGTTTTCTGCTGTTTGCCGTTCATTTATCTCGTCTGCATTTAGCCAATTTAACATACACTTGGCATTCAACTCGTGGAGCGAATGTTTCCACAAAATTACTCTTATTTGTTTCTCAAACTCTTGGCCAGAAACATATTTTTGTGAACAATATCCGTGCTTTTTGCCGCAACGATAATAATCATATCTGACTTTGCCTCTGGTTTTTGGGTAAAACTTGAAATGTTTTTCGGCGGTGACCGCTGAATTACATTCTTTGCATTTGGCCAATCCCAAAAACCAGAATTCATCTTTGTGGTTGATATAGGTTTTTGATTTTTGCTTAATAACTTCTTGGCATTTATCAAACAGGGTTTTCG
>Ga0209343_10008762_pt1 | contig 11697 bp, 11 predicted proteins | sample RifCSPlowO2_02_FD_184026 | JGI IMG/M metagenome (GOLD analysis project Ga0209343, IMG submission 184026) | Groundwater microbial communities from Rifle, Colorado - Rifle CSP2_plank lowO2_0.2 (SPAdes) (version 2) | ecosystem: Environmental > Aquatic > Deep subsurface > Groundwater | place... | reverse complement strand
CACCTGACGCTGTTCACCAGCCTCAGCCCCACAACCCTGGACGTGACCATCGCCACCCTGGATCACCCGGAACAGGCGCCGGCGGACCGCCATATCTGGGTGCAGAGCCGCCTGCCCTGGCTGCATTTGGACGAGCAGTTGCCGCAGGAGCAGCAGGAGTTCATTCCTGACTCCGAGCGGCCCGGGTAGGGTGCGCTGCGCGCACCGAATGCTCGCGGCCGAAGCACCCTACACCTCGGGTTTCGCCAACCTCAAGGCAATACCAGCCCGCCACTGGCCTTGTGCAGTGCGCGCAGATGCCCGCGCAGCTCGACCAGGTTGGCTTCGTTGGCCTCCAGCTCGGTCAGGCGCGCCGGCTCCAGCAGGCGGCGCACCTCCTGGTCGAGGTCGTCGCTGAGTTGGCGCAGTTGCTGCTGGCGGCTGCGGCTCTCGGCTTCCAGGCGTCGCCACTCGGCGCGTTGCGGCAGGCCGTAGCCGCCGTCCAGCAACTCCGCCGGACGGCTGAGAAAGCCGCTGCCCGCGAGGATCTTCTGCAGCGCGCCGCCGGCCTTGTTCAGGCTCGGGCCCTGGGCGACGTGGCCGCTCAGGTAGCGCTGCTTGAGTTCCTCCTGGGCCAGCAGCAACTGGCGGCGTAGCGCCGCCTGTTCGAGCAGCAGCAGCGCCGCGCTGGCACGCAGGTCGGCCTGGGCGAACCAGGGCCGACGCGCCGCGGCGGGCTGTCCCAACCAGTCTTCGACCCGTGTCTGCTCGATCGGCAAGCGCTGCCGCAGCACCGCGAACATCGCCTGGTAGCGCTCGCGGAAGGAGTCGAAGCGATAGCCCAGGCGCAACGCCTCGCGCGGGTCGTCCAGCACGCCGCGCTCGGCCAGGTCGCGCGCCACCAGGCTGTCGAGCAGGCCGTTGGGCATGCTGCTGTCGAGCGCCTGCAGACCGGGATGCTGGCTGCCGCTGCGCAGCAGCTTGAGGGTTTCCACCGCGCAGTTGTTGGAGAGGAAGTAGTAGTGGCCGTCGTAGCTCCAGTGCTGCTCGGCGGCGCGGGTGACCAGCTGCTCCAGCTGCGCGCGGCTAAGCTTGAGCGGCAGCGAGGCCAGGCTGCGCAGCTCGACCTTGGTGTACTCGTCTATCACCTGCTGCAGCGGCAGGACGAATAGCCGCGAGGGATAGGCCCCGGTCAGACCGTCCCAGCTGGACAGCTGCAGGTCGCCGACGAAGGCGCGGTAGGACAGCACCAGATGCTGATCCAGATCCAGCCGGCACGCCGGCCCGCGCGGCCGACCGGGGGCGCAGATGACCAGGCGCAGCATGCTGTGGCCCCAACGGCTGGCCCAGGCCTGGTTGGCTTCGGCCAGCAGGTAATCGACCTGGTAGACCCGCGCAGGATTGAGCCTGCCCAGGGGCTGGCGGGCGAAGTCGCGCCCGGCATTCAGGTAGGCCAGCCCCTGGGCGCAGCTCTGCTGTTGAGGCGGCGTCCAGGCGAAAAGCTGGCTCAGGTAGCGCGCCAGCGAGGGGCGGCGACAGGCATAGCTGGGGTCGAGGAGGAAATACTCCATATTCACCGCGACGAATTCCCGCGGGTTGCTCAGCTCGTAGCTATCCGGGCTGCGCGCCAGCTGGCGGTTATGCCCTTCGCGCGCACCCCGGCGGCCGACCTGCTGCGGCCAGCCGGCCAGATCGAGCAACTGCGGGTCGTCACTCAGGGTAAAACGCCGCGCGGTCTGGCCACGGCAGGCGTCCGGCAGACCAACCGAGCCGAGGCTGCTCTGGCGCTGGCGGCACTGTTGCAGCAGGCGCTTATCATCCGGCGACCAGAGCCGGGCGCGGTCGTAGAGATGGGTCAGTTCATGCAGCAGGGTGGCCAGCAGTTCACGGCGCTGCGTGCCATGGGGGCGCTGGGTCGGCGTCGTCGCCGCGCTACCATCGCTTAGCGCCGGCAGCAGCCGGGCATTCAGTTCGATACCGCTAAAACGCCCGGCGCGGCCATACACCTCAGGCGGCAGTTGCCGCCAGCGCACGGGCACGCGCCGTTGCAGCCGTTGTTTGAACGGCGGAGGCAGCGCGTCCAGGGCGTCCTGCAACAGCGCCTGGCTGGCCTGTTGCTCGGCATTGCTCAACGCGCCGCTATCCAGCGCCAGGCGCAGCTCAGCCTGGCTGCTGAGGCTGAGCAGCAGCGGCAGTAGCAGCCACCAGGTACGCGGCAAACTCACAGTGCCAGAATGGCTTCGGCCAAGACCAGATCAGAGGCGTCTTGGGCTTCCGGCACGCGGCTGCGAATGCGGGTGAGCGCCGCTTCCAGCTGTGCGCCGCGAATGGCGCCTTGGCTGGCGACGAAACTGGCGGCATCGTCACGGGCCGCCAGCACTATCTTCGAGTCGCGGATCGAGGTGGTGGTGTCCGAGGTGAAGTCGAAGCTGCGCTCTACCGCGTGGATGATCACATAGCTGCTGGCGACCAGGGTCTGCGCCTGCACGCCGCCGGCGAGCAGGGCAAGGGCGGCGAGAGCACCGAGTGCGTAACGGGACATGGCAATCTCCGAGAGAACCCAAACAGTGGGTGGGCATGGTATTGGACGAGCACGGCGCCCTGCGGTTCCGGGCATATCTCTGGCTGGGCCGCCAGATAAAGCCAAACCTCGCCCCGCGCAGCGGCGCCTGCCGCTTAGAGGCTGAGAATCGCGGCGGCCAACTGCAAGTCATCGGCCTGCAACGCCGGGGCTTGCTGGCGGATATGCTGCAGCGCGGCTTCCAGGCGCGCGCCGCGAATGGCGCCTTGGCTGGCGACGAAACTGGCGGCATCGTCCCGGGCGGCAAGGACTATCTTGTCGTCATTCAGGGAAGAGGAAATATCCGAGCTCGCCTCGGCGCTGGCGGCAAGGCCGGCAACCAGAGAGTCGGTGGTGACCACAAAGCTGCTGGCCGAGGCGTTGCTGGCTAGGGCCAGCCAGGCGGCCATCCCGATAATGCGCACAGGGTTCATGCATAAGCTCCTAAAAATGCCCGTCAAACAGACGCGGCAATTGTAGACCTCGGGCATGCCAATAGGTTGCGCCAAACCGCTAGCGCCAGAACGGCTTATCCAGCTCCGCCTGGCGCTGCGCCTCGCTGATCCCGCTGTCACTCAGTTGGCGGGCATCCAGACGGGCCAGTTGCGCGCGCGTGCGCAGGTTGCGACGCCAGTACAGCAGGCGGGCATGCAGCCTGAACCAGAGTGACGGGTGAGGTTGCGGCGGCAGGGGCTGGGTGTGATCGAGGGTGCGTTCCATGGCGCTGTCCTTGTCTGAAACCAGGAATGGCAGCCTATGGTGCGCGGATAGGGGACAAAGGTGCAGACACAGCGCCATACAATTGTTACGGCGCAGTTGAGTGTCTGTTGAAACTGTACCGTTCGCCAGCCCGGCAGACTGTTGCGGATAAAAAATTACCGGGAGTAATTTTTGACGTCGCGCAGCGACGGCCCGAAGGGTGCCTGCCAAGGATGGCGGGGTACAAAAAATTGCCGGGAGTAATTTTTGACGTCGCGCAGCGACGGCCAGAAGGCGGTCCGCCAAGGATGGCAGGGCATAAAAAATTACCGGGAGTAATTTTTAACGTCGCGCAGCGATGGCCCGCAGGGTGCCTGCCAAGGATGGCAGGGCATAAAAAGAAGGCCCCATCGCGCAAGGGCGATGGAGCCTTCAAAAGTCCCAAAAAGGGCGGAGCAGAAATCGGTGTCTGGCGGCAATTAACGCCAGAAAGGCTTGTTCAGTTCGGCGTGGCGCTGCGCTTCGCTGATACCGGCATCGGCCAGCAGGCGGGCATCCAGGCGGGCAAGCTGGCGGCGGCTGATAATGCGGCGCTGCCATTGCAGGGCGGTGCTGAACAGGCGCAGCGGCAGGGCGCTGACGCTAGAGGCTTGGCTGTGATCAAAAAACAGGTCGGAACTGAGGGTACGTTCCATGGTGGTCATCCTTCCGCTTGTGGCGGTTCTGAGTGGCTGCTGTAACTTGATGGCTATATTGCCCTTCCCGCCCAGCACTCAGTAGCCACAGCTGAGTTAAATTGCAGACCTAATAGATAGGTTGCTTTGCAACTGTTTCGCCGGTTTCCAGCACAACTGTACCGGCTATAAGTGAAATAACTTGTATAAGTCATCAGCACAGCGATTTATCTCGTGTATGCGATAATTTTCAGTTAACAACCATAGGTACAGTTGCAAATTGATTGGCCGCTTGCCCTGACCTGTTATTCAACTTTTCTCGCCTTGGCCCTTGCGCCCGATCCAGTTGTACCCCTCTTAGGCAGGCCTGAGCGTCCGGGCGCTCATAACCTGCAGGCATAAAAAATTGTCTGGAGCAATTTTTAACCTCGGGTAGCGACGGCCCGGAGGGTGGCCGCCAGGGATGGCAGGCATAAAAAAACCCGGCTAAATAAGCCGGGCTTTTTTATGCAGCGCAGCAGTCGGCGCTTAATCGACCGCTTTGACCATATCTTCGATGACCTTTTTCGCGTCGCCGAAGACCATCATGGTCTTGTCCAGATAGAACAGTTCGTTATCCAGGCCGGCGTAGCCGCTGGCCATGGAGCGCTTGTTGACTATCACGGTCTTGGCTTTGTAGGCCTCGAGGATCGGCATGCCGGCGATCGGCGACTGCGGATCGTTCTTCGCCGCCGGGTTGACCACGTCGTTGGCGCCGAGCACCAGCACCACGTCGGCCTGGCCGAACTCGGAGTTGATGTCGTCCATCTCGAACACCTGCTCGTAAGGCACTTCGGCCTCGGCCAGCAGCACGTTCATATGGCCCGGCATACGCCCGGCCACCGGGTGGATCGCGTACTTCACGGTGACGCCGCGGTGGGTCAGCTTCTCCGCCAGTTCCATCAGCGCGTGCTGGGCGCGGGCCACGGCCAGGCCGTAGCCGGGCACTATGATCACGCTGTCGGCGTTGGTCAGCAGGAAGGCCGCGTCGTCGCTCGAGCCGGACTTCACCGGGCGCGCTTCCTGGGCACCAGTCGGGCCAGCGGCTACCGCGCCGCCGAAGCCGCCGAGGAGGACGTTGAAGAACGAGCGGTTCATCGCCTTGCACATGATGTAGGAGAGGATCGCACCGCTCGAACCCACCAGCGAACCGGCGATGATCAGCATCGAGTTGTTCAGCGAGAAGCCGATACCGGCCGCTGCCCAGCCCGAGTAGCTGTTGAGCATCGACACCACCACCGGCATGTCGGCGCCGCCGATCGGGATGATGATCAGCACGCCGATGACGAAGGCCAGCGCCAGCATCAGGGCGAAGGCCTGCAGGTTGCCGGTGAACATGTACACCAGGCCCAGGCCGAGGATGGCCAGGCCGAGCACCAGGTTGACCCAGTGCTGGCCCTTGAACTGCACTGGCGCGCCCTGGAACAGGCGGAACTTGTACTTGCCCGAGAGCTTGCCGAAGGCGATCACCGAACCGGAGAAGGTGATGGCACCGATGGCCGCGCCGAGGAACAGTTCCAGGCGGTTGCCGGCGGGGATGGCGTCACCGAGGTTGGCGACTATGCCCAGGGACTGCGGCTCGACCACCGCGGCGATGGCGATAAATACCGCGGCCAGACCTATCATGCTGTGCATGAAGGCTACCAGCTCGGGCATCTTGGTCATCTCGACGCGCTTGGCCATGATGGCGCCGGCGCTGCCGCCGACCAGCAGGCCGACCAGGACGAAGCCCAGGCCCTTGGCGGTGCCGCCCTCGGCCATTTGCGCACCCAGCTTGAACACCAGGAACACTGTGGTGACCACGGCGATGCCCATGCCGAGCATGCCGAACAGGTTGCCGCGGCGCGAGCTGGTCGGGTGCGACAGGCCTTTGAGCGCCTGGATAAAGCAGATCGAGGCGATCAGGTAGAGAAGGGTGATCAGATTCATGCTCATGTCAGTGCTTCTCCACCTGGGCCTTGGGGGCCTTCTTCTTGAACATTTCCAGCATGCGCCGGGTCACCAGGAAGCCACCGAACACGTTGACCGCGGCCAGGGCCACGGCCAGGGTGCCCATCGACTTGCCCAGCGGGGTCACGGTGAGGGCGGCGGCCAGCATGGCGCCGACTATGACGATGGCCGAGATGGCGTTGGTTACGGCCATCAGCGGAGTGTGCAGGGCCGGGGTGACGTTCCACACCACGTGGTAGCCCACGTAGATGGCCAGCGCAAAGATGATCAGGTTGTAGATGCTGGGGGAAATCAGTTCCATGTCTCTACTCCTTAGCCGTTGCTGCGTACGACGTTGCCATCGCGGCACATCAGGCACGCGGCGACTATGTCGTCTTCAAGGTTGAGGTGGAACTTGCCTTCGCCGTCTATGACCAGCTTGAGGAAGTCCAGCAGGTTGCGCGCATAGAGGGCCGAAGCATCGGCCGGCACCAGGGCCGCCAGGTTGCTGTGGCCGACTATGGTCACGCCGTGCTTGATCACCACCTGTTCGGCCTCGGTAAGCGGGCAGTTGCCGCCTTGCGCCGCGGCCAGGTCGATGATCACCGAGCCCGGTTTCATCTCGGCTACCGTGCTCTCATGAAGAAGCGTCGGTGCCTTACGACCAGGAATGAGAGCCGTTGTAATGACGATATCGGCCTGCTTGGCGCGCTCGTGCACCGCCTTGGCCTGGCGCTCCATCCACGAAGCCGGCATCGGCCGCGCGTAGCCGCCCACGCCTTGGGCGCACTCGCGTTCTTCATCGGTCTCGAACGGCACATCGACGAACTTGGCGCCCAGCGACTCGATCTGCTCCTTAACCGCCGGACGCACGTCCGAGGCCTCGATCACCGCACCCAGGCGCTTGGCCGTGGCGATGGCCTGCAGGCCGGCCACACCGGCACCGAGAATCAGGATGCGCGCGGCCTTAACGGTACCGGCGGCGGTCATCAACATCGGCATAAAGCGCGGATAGTGGTGCGCGGCCAGCAGCACGGCCTTGTAGCCGGCGATGTTGGCTTGCGACGACAGCACGTCCAGGCTCTGCGCGCGGGACGTACGCGGGGCGGCTTCCAGGGCGAAGGCAGTGATGCCGCGGGCACTCATGCGCGCGATGGTCTCGTTGCTGAACGGGTTGAGCATGCCCACCAGCACGCCGCCGGACTTCATATGGGCCAGTTCGGCGTCGGTCGGAGCCACCACTTTCAGCACCAGGTCGGCACCGAAGGCCGCGGCATCGTTGCCGATAGCGGCACCGACGGCCTCATAGGCGCTGTCCGGAATGCTCGCGCTGACGCCGGCACCGGTCTGTACAGTCACCTGATGGCCTTGGCCGATCAGCTTCTTGATGGTTTCGGGAGTCGCAGCAACGCGGGTCTCACCTGCATGGGTTTCGAGAGGAACACCGATGTGCACTTCAATTCTCCTGCGTGATCTTTTTGGTGAACCGGCGCACTGCGGATGGCACGCGGGCGTTGGGGAGGATCAGCACAAACCCGCGCGAGCAGCAGTTGCACTATGGCGGGGCGCGGCATTTTGCAGGCGAAGGCCGGCACCTTCAAGGCGTTATGAAGTAAAACCTGGCGATAACTACAAGTCACCGGCTGACCATCAAGCCACCTATACCGCGCAAAGCCTTGTGCTGACTGGGCTGCAGCCAGCACAAGCGACAAATTGTCCGACCCGCTCATTCCCGCCGTCGATACTGCCCCATCAGAGTGACGGGCCACGCCGGAAAAACCGGTGCAGGCCACTGAATCAGGGCATTTGGCCGTATCAGGTGTGCAATAAATAGAACATTTGCAACCTAAGCTTTTTTGCCGGACTGTAGCAGCCAACATAGCTGACTACGGGGTCAACTTAACCGGAAGCTCCCACACAGCTGGCGCCTGCACTATTGCCGAACGGACCTCGGGACCGCCAACGACGCCCTGTTGACGCCTATTGGCGCCAGGGCCTTGGCGACTGTTGTCTATTTCAAACCACTGGCCTCGACATAGGCGCTGGCTTCCTGCACCAGCCAGTCGCGCAGGGCCAACAGCGCCGCCGATTCCAGCTTGCGCTCGGGAATGATCAGGTAATAGGCCTTGTCGCTCGGCTGGTTATAGCTGGAGGCTATAACCAGCCGGCCTTCATCCAGTTCGCGGCGGATCAGGAAAGGTGGGATCAGGGCTATACCCATCTCGTGCATGGCGGCCTGGGCCAGCATGGAAAACAGCTCGTAACGCGGCCCGCTCATATCCCGCGGGCTGTTCACCCCCTGGGCGTTGAACCACTGGCGCCAGGCATAGGGCCGGGTGCTCTGTTGCAGCAAGGGCAGCGCGGCTATCTGCTCGGCACCCAACTGCGTCTGCCCAGCAAGCAATGTCGGGCTGCACACCGGCATGGGGTTCTCGCGCATCAGCAGGTGCGAGCGGGTACCCGACCAGTCGCCATCGCCGAAATACACTGCGGCGTCGAAGTCGGTGTCGGCGAATAGAAAGGGCCGGGTGCGGTTGGTCAGGTTGACCGTGACCTGGGGATGCAGGCGCTGGAAATCCTTCAAGCGCGGCAACAGCCACTGGGTACCGAAGGTCGGCACCACCGCCAGCTCGATGCTCATCGCCCCCTGCTGGCCCATCACCGCCAATGTGTCGCGCTCCACCGCATCCAGTTGCCCGGCCACCCGCCGCGCGTAGGACAACCCCGCCTCGGTCAGCTTCACCCCGCGGCGCGAGCGGCGGAACAGCTCGATATTGAGAAAGGCCTCCAACCCGGCGATCTGCCGGCAGATGGCGCTCTGGGTCAGCGCCAGCTCTTCGGCCGCCTTGGTAAAGCTCTGGTGGCGCGCCGCCGACTCGAAGGCGATCAGGGCGGCGGTACTGGGGATCTTGCGGCGCATCTATGCGACAGCCTCACTGATAAGTCGGGTAACTAGCCATTCAAGCTCTCTTGAAGTGCAGTTTATGCACAATAGCGTGCAAAATCCTCGTTTGCCTAAATCAAATGTGCGGCGTAGGTTGGGCTGAATTCGACGAAGCCCAATATCAGGTTGGCTGTACCTATGTTGGGCTTCGCTATGCTCAGCCCAACCTACCTCTGAGGATTCCGCCCATGGCCGGCAAGGCAAGTTTTAACTGGATCGACCCGCTGCTGCTCGACCAGCAACTGACCGAAGAAGAGCGCATGGTGCGCGACAGTGCCCAGCAGTTCGCCGCCGACAAGCTGGCCCCGCGCGTGCTGGAAGCCTTCCGCCATGAGCAGACCGACCCGAAGATTTTCCGCGAGATGGGCGACACCGGCCTGCTCGGCGCTACCATCCCCGAAGCCTACGGCGGCAGCGGCCTCAACTACGTGTGCTACGGCCTGATCGCCCGTGAAGTGGAGCGCGTCGACTCCGGCTACCGTTCGATGATGAGCGTGCAGTCGTCCCTGGTGATGGTGCCGATCTTCGAGTTCGGCAACGAAGCGACCAAGCAGAAGTACCTGCCTAAGCTCGCCAGCGGCGAATATATCGGCTGCTTCGGCCTGACCGAGCCGAACCACGGCTCCGACCCGGGCTCGATGATCACCCGGGCCAAGAAGGTCGACGGCGGCTACCGCCTCAGCGGCGCCAAGATGTGGATCACCAACAGCCCGATCGCCGATGTGTTTGTGGTCTGGGCCAAGGACGACGCCGGCGAGATTCGCGGCTTCGTCCTGGAAAAAGGCTGGCAGGGCCTGAGCACCCCGACCATCCATGGCAAGGTCGGCCTGCGCGCCTCGATCACCGGCGAGATCGTGATGGACAACGTGTTCTGCCCGGAAGAGAACGCCTTCCCCGAGGTGCGTGGCCTCAAGGGCCCGTTCACCTGCCTCAACTCCGCCCGTTACGGCATCAGCTGGGGCGCCCTGGGCGCCGCCGAGTTCTGCTGGCACACCGCGCGCCAATACTGCCTGGACCGCCAGCAGTTCGGCCGCCCGCTGGCCGCCAACCAGCTGATCCAGAAGAAGCTGGCCGATATGCAGACCGAAATCTGCCTGGCCCTGCAAGGCTGCCTGCGCCTGGGGCGGATGAAGGACGAAGGCACCGCCGCGGTGGAAATCACCTCGATCATGAAGCGCAACAGCTGCGGCAAGTCCCTGGATATCGCGCGCCTGGCCCGCGACATGCTCGGCGGCAACGGCATCAGCGACGAGTTCGGCGTGGCCCGCCACCTGGTCAACCTGGAAGTGGTCAACACCTATGAAGGCACCCACGACGTCCACGCGCTGATCCTCGGGCGCGCTCAGACCGGCATCCAGGCGTTTTTCTAAAGGTAGGGTGCGCCGTGCGCACCGCGCTTTGATGGCGGTGCACACAGCCCACCATCGCATCCCCGATGGGTTAGGTCGCCTTGCGGCTAACCCGTCCGCCCTGTTTGCTGTCGGTGCGCACGGCGCACCCTACGGAGTTTCCATGCCCGGCGCCCTATCCCATATCCGCGTTCTCGACCTGTCCCGCGTGCTCGCCGGGCCCTGGGCCGGGCAGATTCTCGGTGACCTGGGCGCCGAGGTGATCAAGGTCGAGCGTCCCGGCACGGGCGACGACACCCGCCACTGGGGCCCGCCCTACGTCAAGGATGCCGAGGGCAACGACAGCCGCGAGGCGGCCTATTTCCAGAGCGCCAACCGCAACAAGCAATCGGTGACCCTGGATTTCACCCAGGCCGAAGGCCAGCGCCTGGTGCGCGAGCTGGTGCAGAACTGCGACGTGCTGCTGGAGAACTTCAAGGTTGGCGGCCTGGCGGCCTACGGCCTCGACTATGCATCCCTGAAGGCGCTTAACCCGCGCCTGATCTACTGCTCCATCACCGGCTTCGGGCAAAATGGGCCCTACGCCAAGCGGGCAGGTTATGACTTTATGATCCAGGGCCTGGGCGGGCTGATGAGCCTGACCGGCAAGCCCGAAGGCGAGGAGGGCGCCGGCCCCATAAAGGTCGGCGTGGCCCTCACCGATATCCTCACCGGCCTGTACGCCACGGTCGGCGTGCTGGCCGCGCTCAACCAGCGCGAACAGTCCGGCAGCGGCCAGCATATAGATGTGGCCCTGCTCGACGTGCAGGTGGCCTGCCTGGCCAACCAGGCGATGAACTACCTGACCACTGGCGTGCCGCCCAAGCGCCTGGGCAACGCCCACCCCAACATAGTGCCCTACCAGGATTTCCCCTCGGCCGATGGCGACTTCATTATCGCCGTGGGCAACGACGGGCAATTCCGCAAGCTTTGCGAGGTCGCCGGCCTTCCGGCTTTGGCCGACGACCCGCGTTTTTCTTCCAACCAGGCCCGCGTCGCCCACCGCGCCGAGCTGATCCCGCTGCTGCGCCAGGCCACGGTGTTCAAGAGCACCGCCGAATGGATCGCCCTGCTGGAGCAGGCCGGCGTGCCGTGCGGGCCGATCAACGACCTGGCCCAGGTATTCGAAGACCCCCAGGTCAAGGCCCGCGGCCTGCGCATCGAGCTGCCCAATGGCCTGGGCAGCAGCACCCCGCTGGTGGCCAGCCCGCTGCGCCTGTCCGCCACCCCGGTGCAATACCGCAACGCGCCGCCGCTGCTCGGCGAACACACCGAGCAGGTGCTGACCCGCCATCTGGGCCTAAGTGCGGAACAAATCGCCGCCTTGCGCATGGCCGGGGTGCTCTAAGCATTTGGCTATGTCCCAATAGCGCGTTGCACGCAGCTTTCGTAGACATCATGGATTGACCTGCCCCACCTCGAAAACGCGGGTTATGTTTTAGGGGTAGGAACACCTTCAACACAGAGCCGCATCGAGGGGGACAG
>Ga0209343_10008761_pt1 | contig 11699 bp, 12 predicted proteins | sample RifCSPlowO2_02_FD_184026 | JGI IMG/M metagenome (GOLD analysis project Ga0209343, IMG submission 184026) | Groundwater microbial communities from Rifle, Colorado - Rifle CSP2_plank lowO2_0.2 (SPAdes) (version 2) | ecosystem: Environmental > Aquatic > Deep subsurface > Groundwater | place... | reverse complement strand
CTTTACCCTCCATCCTGTCGATCGGGAGGGATATTTCGATCAGATTTCTTAGATGAGGCAACGAATCGATTTCAGTCAGGTTTTTGATGAGGCAATTCGAGATCTTGACGTCAGCCCTGAATGTAGCTACAGTAATTACATTCATTGCCTGATGAGGCTGGCGTCCATGGGAAAAACATCCCGCACGATCGAGCTCAAGGTAGTGCCCATCGGCAATTCGCGCGGCGTGCGGCTGCCGAAAGCGGTGCTCGACAAATACGCCATCAAGGGCGAGTTGGTGCTCGAAGAGCGCCAGGAAGGTCTCCTGCTGCGTAACAAAGGCGACAAACGCCTGTCCTGGGAGGACACCTTCAAGCAGATGGCGAAAGAGCGCGAGGACTGGAGCGATCTCGACGCGACCATGGCTGACGGCCTCGATCAAGAGAGCAAGTGGTGAGCCGCGAGATCGAACGCTACGGCATTTACTTCGCAAACCTCGATCCAGCCCGCGGTAGCGAGATTGCCAAGACCCGGCCGGTCATCATCGTCAGCCGGGACGAGATGAACCGTTTTCTTGATACCGTGGTCGCCTGCCCGTTGACGACCAAGCTTCATCCACGCTGGCGCAGCCGCATCCAGTGTACGTGCGCCGGCCGCAAAGCTGAAATCGCAATTGATCAGATCCGCACCGTCAGCAAAGAGCGGCTTGGCAAGAAACTGGCGCAGCTCGACCCGCCGGTTGCCGCGCGACTGCGGCGCCTGATCACCGAGATGTACGGTGAATAACATAGCGCTATGGCGAAGAACGCCGCTGTGGCAATGGAAAGACTGAAATTCGATGTTGGAATCGTAGTTCCTCTGAAGGAGGAGTTCCGCTACGTCGTCGAGGTCGCTCCGCAGATTGAGGCCATCCCATACGAAGGAACGTACTTTTATCGTCTCGACTTCGGAGCGATTTCAACGGTGTGCTGTTTGGTCGGGCAAATGGGATCTTTACCGGCCCTGCAGGCCGCCACGCGTCTTCTGGGTTTTGCCAACGTTAAACTCCTTGTGGTTCTCGGCCTTGGCGGAGCACTGGACGACGACATTGTTGTCGGGGAGACGCGCTATGCGCACTTGTTCCAAGTTCTGCCGGTGGAATTGCAGGATCCCGCATTCCTCGACCGCATCCATGCGTATCTGCCCGGTTGGGAGATGCCGAAGATTCGGCCTGAAAACTATTCCATCGGTTACGGGCTGCTGACCGACTATATGGCGGAAATCTTCGCAGAGTTGCGACGGCGAAATTTCCAGACCCACGTTAATGCCTGGGTCGAACTGGGCAACATGACGGGCCGTAACCAGGACGCCATCAAGAAGACCACGGCCGGCCTTCTGAAGTTGTTGCACCCGCACCGCAGTCCGGATTCGATAAGCCGTGGAGAGCTTGTGCCGATGCTCGAAACCGCGATCGAGATGCGGAAGCGCGTAACCGACCAACTGGCGAAAATGTTGCCCGCGGAGTTTGCGCAAGTTGAATACGGATTCAAGGTACGGGAGCGATGATTGAATGCAGGCCGTAGAGCGAACGGGATTACAAGCTTTGAAAAACCTCCTCATCGTATTCCACTCAAAGACCGGCGGCGCGCGCCAGATGGCGGAGGCGGCAACGCGGGGCGCGTCGACGGAACGCGAGGTGCGCGTGCGCCTGCTGCACGCCGCGGAAGCCGGGGCGGATGATGTGTTGGGGGCGGACGGTTACGTCTTCGTGACGCCTGAGAACCTCGCCGCGATCTCCGGAATCATGAAGGACTTTTTCGACCGCACCTATTATGCGGTGTTGGAGCGCATCGCCGGCCGGCCTTATGCGACGCTGGTGTGCGCTGGCAGCGACGGCAGCAACGCCGTGCGCCAGATCGAGCGCATTTGCACCGGATGGCGCTTGAAAGCAGTGTGCGAATCGCTCATCGTGTGCACGCACGCGCAGACGCCCGAAGCGATTCTTGCGCCGAAGACCATCGGGGCTGACGACCTGCGCCGCTGCGAGGAGATCGGCGCAGCGATCGCGGCGGGACTCGCGCTCGGGATTTTCTAAGAGAGATTCCTTCAACATCGATGCAACCGCCGATGAATTCTTCTCAATACCCTTCTTCTCAATACCCGCTTGACGGGTGCCTTGAGGGGTACGCCGATGGACGCAGATGTCGGGCCTGTTGAGTGTAAAGATGGCTGGCACGATGCTGGTGCGTGCCGGTGCGGCGCTGCTCATCCTGGCCGTTGTCGCCTGTGCGCCCCTGCCGCAGCGCGCCAACGTCCCTGTCGAACAGCGGCCATCGCCCAACTTCGATGAGCGGCGGCCGAACTTCGTGATTCTTCACCACACGAGCGGCGATAGCGCAGAACGGGCGCTGCGCACGCTTACCGATCTGCTACGCAAGGTAAGCGCGCATTACCTGATCGCGCGCGACGGCACGATCTATTATCTGGTGGATGAACTGGCTCGCGCGTGGCACGCCGGCGAGTCGTACTGGGGTGGTGACCGCGACCTGAATTCCGCATCGATTGGCATCGAACTCGACAACGATGGCGAGGAGCCGTTTGCCGATGCCCAGATCGAGTCACTGCTCGCGTTGCTGACCGACCTCAAGGAGCGCTACGGCATTCCAGCCGCCAATTTTCTCGGCCACGGTGATGTCGCGCCGCGGCGGAAAACCGATCCGAGCCGCCAATTCCCTTGGCAGAGGCTCGCTGGGCGCGGCTTTGGCCTGTGGTGCGAGGCGCCCTATTCCCCGGCGCCGCCGGGCTTCGACAGCGCCACGCTGCTGAACGCTTTCGGCTACGACGTTTCAGATCCCGGTGCGGCGATCACCGCGTTCAAGCGCCACTTCGTGCCGAACGATGCGTCACAAGAGATGACGGAACACGACCGTGCGCTGTTATATTGCCTGTTCTTGCTAAAATTACAAACCTGACGCGGAGAATTTCCCAGCATGAGCAACATCGATCTGCACAGCCATGTTATCCCGCCCACGATTGTCGAGGCCGTGCGGCGCGATCCGCAGCGCTTCGGCATGAAGGTCGCCGAGCGCGACGGCAAGCTCTATTTCGAGCGCCGCGGACAGTTGAGCGAGATGGACCGCGAGTTCTACGACGTCGAGGCCAAGATCGCCGCGATGGACCGCATGCACATCGATATCTCTGCGCTGTCGGTCGCGCCCCCGACCTACTTTTACGCGCTGAGCCCCGACGCGGGGCTGGCCGCTTCGAAGCTCAGCAACGACGGGATCGCGGAGATGGTCGCGAAATATCCCGCCCGCCTGCGCGGAATGGCCGCCCTCCCGATGCAGGACCCCGATGCGGCGATCACCGAGCTCGAGCGCGTGGTGAAGGAGCACGGGTTCAAGGCCGTAGAGATGGGCACCTCGATCGAAGGCGAGCAGCTTGCGCACGCAAAATTCCGCCCGCTGCTGAAAACGATCGAGCAGCTCGGCTGCTTCATCTTCACCCATCCTTATTCGTGTGCGGCCAAGGGCGGGATGGACGGGTACGAGCTCTTCAATACGGTCGGCTATCCGCTCGATTCCACGCTCATGGTCGCGCACCTGATGTTCAGCGGCGCGCTCGATGAGCTCAAGCGGCTGCGCATTCTGATTCCGCACGGCGGCGGCTACGTGCCGTACCAGATCGGGCGCTTCGCGCGCGCGCACGCGCATCGCCCGGCGGCGAGCGTGCATACCAGGAGCTCGCCATACGAGATGCTCAAGCGCTTTTACTTCGACGCGCTGACGCACGACCCGCGCTCGACGCGGCATCTGATCAATATGGTCGGCGCCGACCACGTGGCGATCGGAACGGATAATCCGTTCAACATGGGCTACGACGATCCGCTCGCCGCGCTCGACGCGGTCCCGGGTCTCAGCCCGGGGGAGCGGGACGCCATTTGCGGCCGGACCGCGCGCCGCCTGCTGGGAGAAAACTGAGCCGGCAAGCGAAACCGTTTATGAAGAAGAGCAGGGGTGAATTCGCATATCCGTCATCCTCTTTTGCAATTGTCCTGGCGCCGGTTTTGCATTAGGAGTTTGTCCGACCTAAGTCCGACAAACTCCTAGGGTGAGGCATCAGTCGCGATCGGCGACAGCGCCGTTCAGCGGGCGAAGCCGCGCCCCGCGAATCGACCCATCGGCCCCCTTGCGAGCAACTGGTCGGCAATGGTCTTCTGCTCCGGAGTGAGCGCGGCGTACAGGTCTTTCACTGCGGCGCTCATTGACTCCATGCCGGCGACGCCTTGCTTGGCAAGCTCGGTGCGCTGGGCAAGACGCTCGGGTGCCGACAGGGCGGTTCCGGACATTTGGGCGGACATCTGCGCGCGCCGTGCAAGCGTGGTTTCACCCTGCTGCCTGGCTTTGGCTGTGAAAGCCTGCCACGCTGAATCCTGATCGGGCGTGATCTTGAGCTCGACTTTCAGGGCCGCAAGATGACCCTCGATCGCGGCGGCGGGGTTGCGCCACATGCCGGGACCCATCTGGCCACGGCTTGCGCCCGAGCTATGGCCCATCGCACCGCGGTCCGCGCCCGGCCCATGGCCCATCATGCCGGGACCCATATTACCGCGGCCTGCGCCCGGGCCGTAGCCCATCGCGCCGGGACCCATATCACCGCGGCCCGCGCCCGGCCCATAGCCCATCATGCCGGGACCCATATCACCGCGGCCCGCGCCCGGGCCGTAGCCCATCGCGCCGCGTCCGCCGCCGTACTGGCAGCCGCCCCCCGGACCTATGGGATCTGCATAGACGAGCGCTGCGGATGCGGCAAGCGCTGCCGCGGCGACCAGCCCAACAAGAATCTTGCGGTTATTTCTCATGATCGATCTCCATGCCGTTAACTGGGGTGCCTTCGCGGAGCCGACGATGCCCACCAAGGGCGTTCGCAGGCTCTCTTGGCACGATCCATTTAACCACCGGCATGTAACGGCAGCATGTCACGAACCGCCTTTGTTGTATCGCAGCCTGTCAGCGCCGCGGGTTGTTACACTGCGATACAATTTTTTCCCCGTTCATGCCCTCGAGGCGGTATATAGCAGGTATGACCGATCAGGATCACGTTCTCGTCGTGGATGACGACCAGGAAATCCGCAGCCTGCTGCGCGACTACCTGCAGAAGAACGGCTACCGCGTCACCGCGGTGGGCGACGGCAAGCGCATGTGGGCGGCATTCGAGGAAGCACGGCCGGACATCGTCGTGCTCGATCTGATGCTGCCCGGCGACGACGGGCTCACGCTGTGCCGCGACCTGCGCGCACGCTCCAAGACCCCGATCATCATGCTCACGGCGCGCGGCGAGGAAACCGATCGCATCGTCGGCCTGGAGATGGGCGCCGACGACTATCTGCCCAAGCCCTTCAATCCGCGCGAGCTGCTGGCGCGCATCAAGAGCATCCTGCGGCGCACGCGCACGCTGCCGGAAAACCTGCGGCCCGAGGACGCGCGCGCCATCCGCTTTGCCGGCTGGACGCTCGATGTCGCCACCCGCAACCTGCGCTCGCCCGAAGGCGTGGTGGTGGCGCTGAGCGGCACGGAGTACAAGCTGCTCAGAATCTTTCTCGCGCATGCGAATCGCGTGCTCAACCGCGATCAGTTGATCGATCTCATGCTCTCGCGCGACGCCTCGCCGTTCGACCGCAGCATCGATGTGCAGGTGAGCCGCCTGCGCCATCGGCTGGGCGAGGGCGCGAAGGAGCCGGCGATCATCAAGACGGTGCGCGGCGAAGGCTACGTGCTGTCCGTGCCGGTGGAGGTGGGAAAGTAATGCGCCTGCTGCCGCGTTCGCTGTTCGCGCGCATGGTGCTCATCCTGTTGAGCGGCCTGGTGGTGGCGCAGTTGCTGAGCTTCGCAATCTACTGGCGGGAGCGCGGCGAGTTCATCATGCAGGCGACCGGCATGCGCTCGGCTCAGCGCATTGCCGACATCGTCAAGCTGCTCGATTCGATGGGGCGCGCGGAGCGCGCCAGGATCGTGACCGTGCTCAATTCACCGCCGCTGCGGATCTCGCTCGCCGAGCCGCCGCTTGCGCCCGCCTCGGGCGATGCCGGGAAAGAGGACCAGGCGGCGCAGTTTGCCGCCGTCCTGCGGCGCGTCGTCGGAGAGGAATTCCCGACGGTCGTGAAGGTCGCCGACGCGCCGCTGCGGGGTTCGCCCGGGCCGCGTTATGGCATGGGACCCGGGATGATGGGCGGGCCCGGCATGTGGGGACCGGGGGCGGAGGGCCCGGGGTCGTTCGGGCCGGGATCGTTCGGACCGGGAATGCATCGCCTCGCAGGGGTTTCGTTTGTCGTGCAGGTGCGCCTGAAGGACGGCACGCTCGTCACCTTTGATTCGCGGCAACCGTCCGAGGTCGTGAACTGGCCGTACCGGCTGCTGCTCAGCCTGACGGTGCTGCTCGTCGTGGTGCTCGCGGTAACCCTCGTCGCGGTGCGCTGGGTGACGCGGCCGCTCAAGACGCTCGCCGAGGCCGCGCAGAATCTGGGGGAGGACATCAATCGGCCGCCGCTTGATGAGAAGGGCCCGCTCGAGGTGCGGCGCGCGGCGCATGCGTTCAACACGATGCAGGAGAAGCTCGCCAGGTTCATCCGCGACCGCACCCGCATCTTCACCGCCATGTCGCATGATCTGAAGACGCCCATCACGCGGTTGCGGCTGCGCGCGGAGATGCTCGAGGATCCGGAGCTGCGGGCGAAATTCGTGAAGGACCTGGAGGAAACGGAGTCGATGGTGAGTGCGACGCTCGACTTTATGCGCGGCCTGGAATATCAGGAGCCCGCGCAGCCTCTCGACGTCATGGCGCTGCTCGAGAGCCTGCAGGAGGACACGCGCGAGGTGGGCGGCGAGGTTCGCATCGAGGGCGATGCGCGCACGCCTTATCACGGCCACCCGCAGACGCTCAAACGCTGCCTGGGCAATCTCATCGACAACGCGGTGACCTACGGCAAAGCCGCGACGATCAGCGTGGAAGATTCGGCCGGGCAGCTCCGGATCTGCGTGCGGGACGAGGGGCCGGGCATTCCCGAGGGCGAGCTCGAGCGGGTGTTCGAGCCGTTCCATCGCCTGGAAGGCTCGCGCAACCGCGGCACCGGCGGCACCGGCCTGGGCCTGACCATCGCGCGCAACATCGCGCGCGCGCACGGCGGCGAACTGGTGCTGCGTAACGTGCCCACCGGCGGGCTCGAAGCGGTGCTCACGTTGCCGCGCCGGATATCTCACCAGACCGGCTCGGAATGCAATGGCAGGCGCTGAAGATAGTTTCTCCGTCACTCGATCGCGAATCGTATTGTCGGGGGCTCTTAGTCTACTGTTCGTGCTGCTGGCGTCTGCGGTGTTTGCCGCGTGCCCCGGCGAGGAGCGGATTGGTGCGATTGTGCGGGCATGGCAGAAGGCGGAACCGATCCGCGGGCTGCCGGCCGATCTCGCGATGGCGGACGCGGTCTGCATCCGCGACGGCGTGGTCGAGCGGCTTCAGCCAGGCTTGGGGCGCATCGTCGGCTACAAGGCGGGCCTCACCAACAAGGCGATCCAGCAGCGCTTCGGCGTCTCGAGCCCGGTGCGCGGTGTGCTGCTCGAGAAGATGCTGCTGCCCGACGGGGCGGAGGTGCCGGCCCAGTTCGGCGCACGCCCGGTGTTCGAGGCCGATCTGCTGGTCGAAGTGAAGGACGCGGGCATCCACGAGGCCAAGACGCACCTCGAAGTGCTGCGTTCGCTGTCCCGCGTGATGCCGTTCATCGAACTTCCCGACCTCGTGCTGGCGGAAGGCGAAAAGGTCACCGCGCCGCTCATCGTCCTCACCAACGTTGGCGCGCGGTTCGGTGTCGTGGGGAAAGGCATTCCGGTCGAAGCGACGGAAAAATTCGCCGCATCGCTCGCTGCGATGCGCGTGGTTGTGACCGATCAGGACGGCATGGAAATTGCGAAGGGAACAGGCGCTGCGATCCTCGGCCATCCGCTCAACGCCGTGCTGTGGCTCGTTGAGGATCTGCGCAAGTCGGGCGTCCGCGTGAAAGCGGGAGACGTGCTAAGCTTGGGCTCGTTCATTCCGCCCCTGACGCCGAGTGCCGGGACGACGATCAAGGTGCGCTATTTCGGGCTGGCCGGCGATCCCGAAGTATCGGTGATTTTCAAATGAGAGATAAATCGCATGCGAGGCTGAGTGCCGGGTATTGCGGCTTGCTTCTGGCGTGGGCCTTGCAGGCGGCCGCGGCCGTAAGCTATCCGGCCAAACCGATACGCGTGATTGTTCCATCGCAGGCCGGAGGCGGCGCAGACATCGTGGCGCGATCGATCGGACAGAAACTCACCGAGACCTGGGGGCAGCAGGTCGTCGTGGACAACCGCATCGGCATCGTCGGCATCGAGATTGTCTCCAAGGCAACGCCGGACGGCTACACGGTGATGTTCACCACGTCCGCGTTGGCAGTGCGCGAGGCGGTCTATCGCAAGCTCCCGTATAACACGCTGCGGGATTTTTACCCGGTCACCCAGGCCGTGTCGCAGTCGAACGTGCTGGTGGTTCATCCATCGGTTGCGGCGAAGAACGTCCGCGAGCTGGTGGCGCTGGCAAAATCGAAGCCTGGCCAGATGAACTACGGTTCGGGGGGCAACGCGACTTCAAACCACCTGGCCGGCGAGCTTTTCAGGATACTCGCCGGCATCGATGTGGTGCATGTCCCGTACAAGGGCGTTCCGCAGGCGATCGCGGACCTCATGGCCGGTCGGATTCACTACCTGTTCGGCAGTCCGGTATCCACGCTCCCGCAGGTCAAGGAAGGCAAGCTGCGGCTGCTGGCGGTGACTACGCCGCGCCGCTCCCCGGCCCTGCCCGACGTGCCAACGATCGCGGAGGCGGGCGTGCCAGGTTACGAATTCACGGGCTGGATGGGTTTTCTGGTTCCAACGGGCACGCCCAGGCCCGTCGTGCAAAAGCTCCGTAACGAGGTCGCGAGAATCGTGCACCTGCCGGAGGTCAAGCAGCGCTTTTCGATCGACGCGGCGGATCCCGTGGGAAACAGCCCGGAGGAGTTCGCGGCCTACCTCAAGTCGGAGATCACCCGGTGGACGAAAGTGGTGAAGGATGCCGGTATCCGCGTGGACTGAGGAAGCCTCGCGCTCCAGCGCCGAAGGGGAGAGAATTGACGATGCATGCCACTAACGAGCGCCCCGCGCCCGACCGCGAAATCATGGACATCGCGGACTATGTGGTCCGCTACAGGGTCACCAGCAAACTCGCGCATTCCACGGCGCGTCATTGCCTGATGGACACGCTGGGCTGCGGACTGGAAGCCTTGTCGTATCCCGCCTGCACCAAGCTGCTCGGTCCCATCGTGGCGGGCACCGTGGTTCCCAACGGCTCGCGTGTCCCGGGCACGCGCTTCGAGCTGGATCCGGTCACCGCCGCCTTCAACATCGGTTGCATCATCCGCTGGCTGGATTTCAACGATGCCTTCTTCGGTGCCAACGGCGCCCATCCTTCCGATAACCTCGGTGCGATACTGGCGTGCGCCGACTACATCTCACGCCGCAATGTCGCTCAAGGCAAGCCTCCGCTGGTCGTCCACGACGTGCTGACCGCGATGATCAAGGCGCACGAGATTCAGGGCGTGATGGCGCTGGAAAACAATTTCAACGGGCTCGGCATCGATCATGTGATCCTCGTCAAAATCGCGTCCACCGCGGTGGTCACTCATCTGCTTGGCGGCTCCCATCAGGAGATCGTCAATGCAATATCCAACGCCTGGATCGACGGGCACGCCATTCGCGCTTATCGCAACGCGCCGAACATGGGCTCCCGCAAGTCATGGGCGGCGGGAGACGCCGCAAGCCGCGCGGTCGGGCTCGCGCTGATGGCGCTCAAAGGGGAGATGGGCTACCCCTCGGCGCTGACGGCGAAAAAATGGGGCTTCTACGACGTGCTCTTTCGCGGGAAGCCGTTTCGCTTTCAGCGTCCCTACGGCTCCTATGTCATGGAAAACGTGATATTCAAGATCGCCTTCCCCGCCGGCTTTCACGGACAGAGCGCGGCCGAATGCGCGATCCGGCTCCATCCGCAGGTGAAGGATCGGCTGGAGGACATCGAGAGCGTCCGCATGTGGACCCACCGGTCGGCACGTCACCTGATCAAGACCGGGGCCCTGCACAATCCGGCGGACCGCGACCATTGCCTGCAGTACATCGTCGCCTTCAGCCTCATTTTCGGCAGGCTTACCGCACCTGACTACGAGGACGGCCCGGCAGCGGATCCGCGCATCGACAGGCTGCGGGAGAAAATGACGGTGAGGATAGACGATCGTTATACCCGCGACCTGCACGATCCTGCAAAACGCTCGAATGCTCACGCCATCCAGATCCGCTTCAAGGACGGCACCCGCACCGACAAGATGGAAATCGAGTACCCCCTCGGGCATCCGCGGCGGCGCAAGGAAGGAATCCCGCTGCTGATGGCGAAGTTCCGCACCAATCTCGCGCGCCGTTTTCCGGCAAAGCAGCAGCAGGCGATTCTGGATTTGTGCGCAGAGGAAAGCCGTCTGGGATCCACTCCCGTAAACGAATTCGTCGATATGTTCGTGATCTGAGTTGCGCGCACGCGCGGCATTCTCTCTGCAAAGATCAAACGGCGCACAAGGTAAAGCATTCGAGGGCAGGCTTCGGGGGAAACCCAAATAGTCTGTCGTTCCCGAGAAGCTTGTCCCCGCGAAAGCGGGGAGCGGGAACCCATACGGCGGTTCCACATGTTCAATTCGTAAATTGGATTCCCGTTTTCACGGGAATGACAACCTAACCGCGTGCTCGGGAATGACAAGGGTTGTTGGGTCATCATCCCGCTTATTGATCTTTACGAAATCGGATGACAATCCGGATTCGCTCGACGCTCCCCTCTCCGCTCGGGAGGGGCGGGGGTGAGGGTCGAGCACTGTAACGCAGTTACGTAATGCTCGATAGTTCGTTCAAGCTTCCCTCCTCCGCGTGCGCTTGGTTGTAACGCGAGCCGTCTTCTTGCTGGAGATCCGCGCGTTGCTGGAGGGTCGCGCCCGTTTTGCCAGCAAGCGCGCGAGTTCGGTGGCATCCGCAAGCTTCTCCAGCCCCAGCATGGCATCGCGCAATTCCGCGACCTGCGACCGGGGCAGCGCTTTGACTGCCAGCTTCTCGAATTTCTCGACAACCTCGGATTCGGCTGCGAATTTCTTCTCGCTGCCGCGCGGCGCTTCCACGGTCCGTGCCATCACCGTACCGTCCTTGAGATGCGCTTCGACCCGTACCATGTGGCGGAACTTGGCGCCCTTCGCGGTGATGTCCTTATCGTGATGCACTTCAATCTTCTCCGCGAGCGCCATGCGCGCGGGATCGGCGACCTTGTCCTCGGTGAACTGATCGACGAAGCAGTCGCCTTCGATGAGATAGGTCGCCACGCAGTAGGGGAGGTTGAGCTGTGCTGACGTCAGCCCCTGCGGCACGTACTTCCAGCCGACATGATCCATGGTGACCTGGGAACCCCGCACCACGATTCTTGCCACATCGCTCGCGCCGAAACGCCGCTCCTGCTGCATGTCGCGCAGCGCGTCGAGCGTGGTGTGGTTGCTGCCGACACAGGAATAGAACTTCAGCGCAACGCCCATCGTCTGCCACGTTTCGCCGAAACCCGCGGTGAGTTCCTTCAGGTTGAAACGGTCGGTCGAGCGCGAGAACGTCGTGCAGAAGCCG
>Ga0209343_10008760_pt1 | contig 11699 bp, 10 predicted proteins | sample RifCSPlowO2_02_FD_184026 | JGI IMG/M metagenome (GOLD analysis project Ga0209343, IMG submission 184026) | Groundwater microbial communities from Rifle, Colorado - Rifle CSP2_plank lowO2_0.2 (SPAdes) (version 2) | ecosystem: Environmental > Aquatic > Deep subsurface > Groundwater | place... | reverse complement strand
GGGGGAGGTGTTGAATCAGGTGGTCATTCCGGCTTGATGCCGAGCTTCCTGATGAACGGCCCCCATGTCCTGATCTCGCGCTCGATCTTCTGGGCGAGCTGCTCGGGGCTGGTGGTCACCGTCTCCATGGCCATGCCCTCGTAGGTCTTGACCGCGGCAGGCGAGCGTGTGGCGGCGATCATCTCGCGGTTCAGGCGGTTGATGAACTCGCGCGGCGTGCCCGCCGGCGCCACCACGCCGATCCAGTTCGGCATCTCCATGCCGGGCACTCCCATCTCGTCAAACGTGGGCACCTCGGGAAGCTTCGGCAGCCGCTTGTCGGTGCCACCCACCAGCGGAAGGACCTTTCCTGCCCTGTACTGGTTCATCACCGGCGTCTGCGCAACGACGAACAGCAGCTGGATGCGCCCGGCAAAGAACTCCTGCATGGCCGGCCCGACGCCCTTGTACGGGACGTGCACGACCTGGATGCCGGTGCGCTCGGACAGCATCTCGGTGGCGAGGTGGAACAGGTGCCCCACGCCCGCCGAGCCGTAGTTGAGCTTGTTCGGGTTTGCTTTCGCGTAGGTGATCAGCTCCCTGAAGGTCTTCACGGGGACCGAGGTATGCACCCACAGAGCGATCGGCAGATCGGCCAGCAGGGCGATGGGCGCGTAGTCTTTCAGCGGGTCGTAAGGCATCTTGGCGTGGAAGAACTGGTTGAAGATCAGCTGGCTCGTGCCCGCGGTGAGGATGGTGTAGCCGTCCGGCGCGGCACGGGCGCCCTGCTCCATGCCCAGCAGGCCCGCGGCGCCGCCGCGGTTGTCGACCACAAAGGGCTGCCCGGTCTGTTCGGAAAGCTGCGGCGCGAGCGCGCGGGTGAGCACGTCGAACGCGCCTCCGGCGGCGGAGGGTACGAGCCAGCGCACCGGCTTGGCGGGATAGGTCTGGGCCTGCGCGGCGATGCACACGGCAAGCACGCACGCGCTCAGACCGAGCTGCGCGACGGTGATGATGCGTTTGGGCATGTCCGTTCCCCTTATCGAGTTGGAATGAGCCTGTACGCGCGGCGCGTCCCGGCCACGGCGTCGGCGGCACCATAGTGTGATTAAATAAGCATTCGCTTTCAAGGAGGAGGCGTCATGGATCAAGCGAATGTTTCTGCAACGAGGCCGGACTTACGGGTCCGGCGCGCCAGGCGGGCGGAGCTCACCTGCCTGAAGTTTCTTTCCCACGGCACGCTCGAGTCACGCGACCTGGATAAGACCCGGGCGTTCTACGAGGAGTGCCTGGGACTCGATACGGTGCGCACCAGCCCGGTGTCGATGATGATCCGCCTCGGCGGCGACAACACCATCGCCGTGGTTCAGAGCCGCAAGAAGCACGACATGCCGTTGCTGAACCACAACGGCCTGGACGTGGCCACGCGCGAAGACGTCGGCGAGTGCCACCGCGTGCTGAAGGCCGGCAAGGAGAAATGGGGCATCAAGAAGATCACCACGCCGCAGGACCAGCACGGCACCTATTCGTTCTATTTCAGCGATCTCGACGACAACTGGTGGGAGATCCTCGCCAATCCCGCCGGCGGCTACAGCTGGATGTTCAGCCAGGGCCGCGACCTCGAATCGTGGGGAGCCGGCAAGACCGACGAGATCAATCCGAACGCGTACCAGCAGCGCGGCAGTAGAGCCTCGCGCAACAGTTAGCAGGCGCGGCCGCACCGCGGCGGCCACGCCGTCGGGATCACTTGCCGGCTTTTGCGTCCGCCAGAAGCTTCGCGTAGGTGTCGATGATCTTCTGGGCCGACTGCTCGCCGCTCGGGCGGGACTTCTTCCATTCGTCGATCACCGGCGCCGCTGCGGTGCGCCAGGCGTCGCGCTGTTGCGGGTTGAGCTGCACGATGGTGTGATTGGCCATTTTCGCCACCGCGGAACGCTGGGTGGCAAACTCGCCGTCGAGATACTTGCCCCAGGCGCGCGTTTGCGCTTCGCCGCCGTTCGCCTCGAGCGCCTTCTTAGCCGCTGCCGGCAGCGCGTTCCACTTGGCGCGCGACATGAAGAACATGTGCGTCCAGGCGCCGATCGGCCCTTCGACGTGGTAGGCGGTCACCTCCGCGAGCTTGTAGGGTGCGAACGCCGCCCAGGAGAGCATCGCGCCGTCCACCGTTCCGCGCTGCAGCGCCTCGTACACGTCGCCGGTCTGCAGCGAGATCGGCGCGCCGTTGAGCTTCGCCGTCAACTGCCCCTGGATGCGGCTCGAAGAGCTGACCTTGAGCCCGCGCAGATCATTGAAGGATTTGACCGGCCTGCGGAAATGCACCTGGTTCTGCGGGAACATGCCCAGCCAGATCGGGATGACTTCGCCGTACTCCGCGTCCAGCGCGCCGCTCTTGTAGAGCCGCCACAGCGCCACACCCGCCTTTTCCGAGTCGTCGGCCATGAACGGCAGGCCGGCGACTTCGCTCAGCGGAAACTTGCCCCCGATCAGCGGGTGCGGCGCCCAGCCGATCTGCACCACGTCGTCGAGGACCCGGTTGTAGGCATTGCCGAAATTGGCGAGCGGGCCGATCTCCTTCACTTCGATCTTGAGCGTGCCGGCGCTTTGCGCATTGACGCGTTGCGCCCATGCAGTGAACCACGCGACGTTGCGGCTGCCCGCGGGGCTTTGCGAGGTGAACAGCAGCCTCGTCTCCTGCGCGGTGGCTGCGGCGGTTGAAGCCACGATTGCTGCGGCGGCCAGGGCCGCTTTCCAGCCAGGTTTCATGCTGCTCTCCTTTTCCGATGGTTCGGTTCCTCTGTGCCTTTTTACGCAGCCGCAACTTGCCGAACCTTGATCTGGATCAAGGATGACCAGCCCGGTCGATCAACCTAATGGCGGCGTGCGTATGAACGGAGGCAGCGGAGGAATGAACCCAGCAAGCACCTCACCCGGCGCGCTGTACGAGGAACGCCACCGGCGCCTGCTCGACCAGGTGGCGCTCAAGGAGACCGACCGGGTCCCGTTCGTTTTCAACACCCGCTTCTGGGTCGCCACCTTCGCCGGCATCACCTTCGAAGAGCAGATGTACGACGCCGACAAGGCGGCCGACGCCTGGGAGAAGACGCTCGCGTGGCTCCAGCCCGACGGCTATGCGCCCACGCTCAACACGTACGGGCCGACGCTGGAGGCGCTCGACTATCGCCTGTTCAAGTGGCCCGGGCACGGCACCGATAAGAACGCCACCTTCCAGTACCTGGACAAAGAGTACATGCCCGCGGCGGAATACGACGAGTATCTGCTCGATCCCACGGGTTACTACTTGCGGAAATATTTGCCCCGCGTGGGCGGCGCCTTCGAAGGCCTGGCGCATATGCCCGATTTTCCATCGCTCTCGGAATGGCGGTTCGTCTGGAACATGCGTGCGTTCGCCCATCCGGCGCTGCGCGAGAGCCTGGCGCGGCTCATCGAGGCGGGCGAGCGGGCCGAAGAGCACGCCCAGAAGGCGATCGCCTTTGCGAAAAAGATGGCCGGGCTGGGGTTCCCTTCGGTGGGCGGCGGATTCTGCAAGGCGCCCTACGACCACATCCAGGATTTTCTGCGCGGCTCCAAGGGTGGCATGCTGGACATGTTCCGCCACCGCGACAAGCTCCTCGAGACGATCGACAAGGTGGGCGAGCTCCTGCTCCACGACGTCGTGAAGGAAACCCGGGCCGCGGGCACGCCTTACGTGTTCATCCCGCTGCACTGGGGGCTGGACGGCTTCATGTCGCCGGACAACTTCAATACCTTCTACTGGCCGGCCCTGCGCAAGATCATTCTGCGGCTCGTCGCCGAGGACCTGGTCCCGGTCGTGTTCTGGGAAGGCAATTGCACTTCGCGCCTGGAGCACATCGGTGACATTCCGCGCGGCAAGGTGGTGTACTGGTTCGAGCAGACCGACCTGGTGAGGGCCAAGGAGGTGCTGGGCGACACGGTGTGCCTGCGCGGCAACGTGCCGACCTCGCTCCTCGTGACGGGAACGGCCGACGAGGTGGACCAGTACTGCAAGCGGCTGATCACCAAGGTCGGCAAGGGTGGCGGCTTCATCCTGGACGGTGCGGCGAGCATTCCCGACGAGGCGAAGGCCGAGAACGTGATGGCGATGGCGCAGTCGGTGCACAAGTACGCGGCGGGATGATTTTCTTAGCTTGAGAGCTGACGATGTGGGCACGTTAATCAGGTCTGCCCGATTTACGCCTCCTCGATCAGCCGCGGCCCGGCACAAGGCCCGTATCCGAGAAGCAACGTGCTCTCGCCCGCATTGTTCGCGCCGGCGACGACGACCTTGATGGATTCCGGCACGGCCGCGGCCGGGACGAACGCGTCGTCGGAAAGACCTTTGATTTCGTCGAGCTCGCCACCGCAGCGTCGCAACTCGCCAGCGCTGCTGCCCCAATGCTCGAACAGGAACCGGATCACCTCCTGCTTGCTCCATCCGCCCTTCGAGATGTGGCGCGCGTGCTCCGGGCCGAGGACCACGATGCAGCCCAGGTTCTTGTGGAACACGCCCGAGGTTTGAAGGATCCTTCCGCCCGCGGAGGCCGAGGCCGTCTGGTGGCCGGCATATGACATCGACCGGGCGATGGTGTAGAGAATCTCCTCCGGCACCTGTGTGGTTCGATGGTCGATGTGGAGAGTGCTGCGCGCCTGCTGGATCGTGACCGTGCTCGCCTCCCTGGGCGAGCCCAGCTCCACGTGGAGCGGCTCCCAGGGGCTCTCTTCCTCGTTCTCGCCGAAGCACAGGCAGTACTTGCTGGGCGTGCCGTGCGTGCTTTGGTCGAGTGCGTGCGGCCGGATGTCGAAGACATTCAGGAGGACCAAGCGCAAAGCCCGCCCGATGGTCGAATTGGCCCGGTCGCCGGGCCCGAGGATGTTATGCGTGCAATTGATCCCGATCCGTCCGCGCACCGGCCCGTTGATCACGATGGCGAATGCCCGGCCGGTCGTGCTCTGGGACATCACGGGACCGATCTTCGAAAACGCCTCGACCACGGCTATGAATGTCTGGAAGTACTCCGGCTTGCACCCAGCCATCACGGCGTTGGCGGCCGCGTCTCGCACGGTGCACTCGCGCTGGAGATGAGGCGCGGTGCAGAGAACCTGCCCGGGGGCACGCCGGGTATGGGCCAGGAACTCGTCGACAAACTCCGGGATGGGCGGGACCACGGGCAGCCCGTCGGTCCACCCGCTTTCGAAGCAGTGTTCGATGGCCCTGCGGGCCTTGCGAAGATCGTCTTCCGTAAACTCGGTTTCAGTCTGGCTCGCCATGCTTCACTCGCCGGGCACGTCGCGGATGTCAGTGATGCCCAGGATCTCCAGCACCTGTGGCAGGGCTTCCCTCGCGCGCTGCCTCACGCCATCCATATCCAAACTGCCGATGGGATTGGTCACGGCTGCAACACGGTAGTCGGGGAAGCCGCGCACCCGGGCCATTGCCCGGGCCGTGGCATGGAAGGAATCGGTGATGACGGCCGCCGCCTGGAGGCCCCGTTCCTCGAAGATCGTGCCGTCAGCCAAACTGGCCGCGCTGCACGAACCTCAGTCGCCGACTCCAGCGATGACGACGTCTGCCTGCGAGACTACCTTGTCAACGACCTCGTCCGGCGCGGGCAGGGAGAAGTTCTGCTTCACTTCGTGGACGATCGACTTGAGCGCATAGCGCTCCGCCAGCAGGTCGCCGATGGCAAGGAGAACATTGTCCGCGTTGATCTTCGAGTTGCTGACGAGGCCAAGGCGTATGCCATCCAAGGTCCTGAACCTTCGCGGGGCGAGCTGCTTTTCCCGCTTCCCGGCCCTGCTGGCGGGACCCTTGGTCGGATCGAAAAAGACCATGAACCAGTGCCTCCTCTTGATCTTGCGGCGACTTTGGCAAGCCGCGGCAGCAACATCGACAAAAACATTCGAGCGCGGCCAAATTATGACGGATACGTAAGTCCAGTTGCAAGCCGGGTAAAGCTCAGTTCCCCTTGATGCCGAACTTGCGTACCGTGGCGTGCAGGATCTCGCTTTGCGAGGCCAGGTACCGGCGCAGCTCATCCGGGGTGCCGGCGCGTATCAGAAAGCCCTCGCCGTTCAGCCGTTTCACCACCTCCGGCGAGCGCGCCGCTCGCACGAACTCCTGGTTGAGCCTCGAGACGATCGCATCGGGCGTTTTCGCCGGGACGTACAGACCCGACCAGATGTCGTACTCGACACCGCGGATGCCAAGCTCCGCCAGCGTCGGCACGCTGGGCTCCTCGCTGCGGCGCGCCTCTGTGGTCACCGCCAGGAACCTCAGCTTGCCGGAGCGCACGTATTCCTTCGTCGCCGACCAGGTGTTGAAGCCGATGTCCACGCGCTGCGCCACCATATCCAGGATCATGGCGATGCCGCCCTTGTAAGGCACGTGCAGCATCTGTGCGCCGACGGCCGCCTCAAACATAGTGCCCTGGAAATGGCCGGGCGAGGCGATGCCCTGGGAGCCGTAGGTCACCTTGCCCGGGTTCTGCTTGGCGTAGGCGACCAGCTCCGCGATGGAACGGAAGGGGTTGCCCGTGTGCGTGGTGATATAGCTGGGCACCGAAAAAAGCTGTGTCACCGGCCGGAAGTCCCGCTCCGGGTCGAAGGGCACGTCAGGACGCACCGCCTTGAGGACCACCATGGTTGCGGAGGTCCCCATGAAGATCGTATAGCCGTCGGGCGCGGACTGTTTTACCTGGAGAGCCGCCTGCACGCCGCCCCCGCCGCCGATATTGGTCACGACGATTCTCTGGCCGATGGCCGGGCTGACCGCCTCGGCATACACGCGCGCCGCCATGTCTATGGATCCCGGCGGAACCGTCAGCACGAAATTGATCGGCTTGGCAGGATAGGCCTGCGCCAGGGCGCTGCCGTTCCACAGGCACAGCGCGAACAGCGCCAGGCCGCGAATGATCATCGAGAACCAATAGGAATGTCTATGTGCGCCACGTAGCATTCTTACCGCCCGCATTGGCTTCGTTGTGGGTAATCTACGCCCACTGCCAGAGTCCATGCAATACCCTGGACGTCGGGATCGGTCAGAAGCAAATTGAGCGGATCGGGCCGCTTCTCTTCGATCCTGCCAAGGTGACCGTTCAGCCGGACTAAACGCGAGCGGATGACCTCTTTATCAACGGTCATCGGAACATTCTCGGTTGTGCCATGCTGAAAGAACGCCTCGCAAAGGCGAGATCCTCTTCAACCAAGCTCACCCTGCGGAACAGCGCTTCTCCTTTTGCGCGCAAACTATCGCAGAAAAGCTCCTCGCCTTGCATTGCTTTCGCATATACAACCCCGCGGGCAGTCCTGAGATCGATGAGGTCGACGGGTCTTCTCGTCACGGCAGCGAGCTTCGAAATGAGCTCGTACCGGGTTTGCGGCGAAAGGGGGCGATCGCCTGCGACAGCGATGTCGACATCACTGTCGAAGCGCAGTTTTCCTTGAGCGCCGGACCCGAAGAGCAGCGCATAGACAACGCCCTCGCATCGCAGGACGCGGACCGTTTGCTGCCGTTGATCGGTCGAAAGACGCTCGCTCATGATGTAACGAATTCTATACAATTGCCGCTGCAAGGTGGTGATCGTGAGCCTCCCGTGAGGTCCACTTTGTATTACGGATGTATCACATGAAGAAAAACAGCACTGGATTACCGCGCAGGGCGTGGGGTGCGGGGTCGTGCCGCACGCGCCGCGTCGGCGATTGTTCTGGCTGCCTCTTCGGCGTAGGAGGCGTGATTTGCAATGAGCTTCACAATTCGCTCGAGGACGATGCTTTCGTCCTGTGTTGGCTGAGGCGCCAATTCCGCAAGGACCGCACGCGCTTCGTTCATGATGCCCTTGGACATGCGATTCAGCGCCGTTTGTATATAGCGGTAGCTGACATCAAGCTCCTTTGAGAACCCATGCCAGCTTGATCCGGTAATCCAACCATACCGGGTATCCCCGCCGATGGTGAAGGCGAAGTCGTGCAGTTTCTCCTCATCGTCGGAGTAGGCGGCGACGCTCACGAGATCGTATGCGGGCGAGAGAGTCCAGCGACGGTTGCGCCAGAGCAGCGACACGTTCTTGGAGTGGGAATCGCTGTTTCCGATGAGGTAGTTGAATATCACCCAGTCGATCATCGTTCGCTTGACGGCGAGCGCCTCCCCGGTCGCTTCGCACAGCGCGTTCACAACGGTCGCGAAATTCGCGCCGCTTGGGGTCTGGAACTCCGGCTCCTCGTACTTCTGGGTCGGCGGCAGCCCGAGCAGCTGGCACACGTCGATCTGGTGCAGCCGGTGAACGGGCTCTCCCTGGAGCTCGCAGAGGGGCTCACCGATTTTCATCTCGAGGGGAGTCTTGAAGACCCGGTCAAACCGCTCGACGACGTACAGACGCTCAGGGACCGACATCAGAAAGGTTTTGGGAACGTGTAAGCCCATGCGCCGAGCGAGCGACATGCAGAAGTGCTCGTTGATGGCCGTCTGCGGGAAGAGCTTCCACCGGCGGTTGTTCGACTTCACGACATGCGTGGTGGCTGATCCGAGCTCCGGCAGGAAAACCCGGCCTTTGCTGTCCACCAGTGCCGGTAACTTGTCCTGAACCCCCGCGAGGGACATCCTGAATTTGCCGCCCACGCCGGCAAGCAGCCCGCCTGACTCGACGGGCGCGCGCGCGGACAGCTCCTCGGTTGATACGGCGTTGTAGGACTTACCGTCGGGTGAGGCCGCCTCGGCTTCCAGGATCTTGAGCGCGCCAGCGCACTCGGCGCCGATTTTTTTCAGCAACCCGAAAGGCTCGTATTGGGAGACGCCCTGGGCTCGGGAAACGATCTCCAGCATCTCTCCCTCCGGGAGCAGATTGGAGAAAAAGAACTGCACGTCCGTCCCGGAGTGGTGCCGGACGTTCCTGGGGAGCAAAGGCGCGATGTCGAAGGCGGCCGGGTCGTTCTGCCACTGCTCGTCGTACTGGAAGGAGTAGAGCCGTTCCTTCGCTTCGTACCCCAACGTGCCCACCCGGCGCTCGCCGTAAAAGACATTGAGACTATCCGCAGCCATGGTCAGCGCGGTCGCGCGCGCGCCGGCGGCTCGGGCGTTTCCTGGGGCGCCGCGACATCAAAACGAAGGCCCAATTTGCGGGCGTACTCGAGCGCGCGTCCCATCTGGATCGACGGCTTGCCAGACTCCAGGTCGTGCAGGAACTGGACGCTGCAGCCGGCCAAGGCCGCTGCGTTGTGAATGGTCAGCTTCTGCGCTTTGCGCCGCGCCCGGAGAATCCGGCCCAAGTCCTCGACGGAACGGATTGTTTGCTGCTCTTCCATAACTGATATTCTACGATCGTAGAATATCAGGGTCAATCACCGTCACTAAGAAAAATATTCTACGATCGCAGTATATGTAACTGCTCCTGCCCGCCGGGGGGCGGCTCATCATACGGCTCCGTGCCGCGCGGCTCTGGACAAGGCAGCGGGGGTCTCCAGCTCGCAATGCTGCAGATCCGCGACAATCCGCGACGCCAACCCGCGCGACTTGTCGGACCAGACCCGCGCTGCCTCAACGTCGCCGGCAGCCATGCACGCACGCGCGAGACCGACGGAACAATCCAGCGCGAGCTTGATCCGGCCGATGTCCTGGGCGGACTGCGCGGCGTGCGAAAACTCGTCCTTCGCTCCAAGGGCGTCGCCGCTCGCGAGCAGCGCCTCGGCGCGCCAGCGCTTCGCCTGCGCACCGATCTCCCTGAGGCCGCATTGCTGGGCGAGCGACAGCAGCTCGTCGGCGGCCGCCAGGCATTGTCCGGGCTCCCGGCGGGCCAGTGCGAGCTCCGCAAGGCCCTCCAGGCAGCGGGTCACCAGGTAGCGCTCGCTGTTCTGGCGCGCGTTGCGAAGCGCCGCTTCGAGCGCCGGGCCGACGTCGAGACCGCCGAGATGAATCCGGGCGATCGCCAGTCCCGCTTCGAGGCGCGAGCGCCAGAAGAGCACGTTTGCGTTTCGGGCGATGACGATTGCACGCTCCAGGAAATCGACCGCCCGCGCGTCGAGGCCGAGGTCGATGAGCAGGTGCGTGATCAAGTCATGCGCGATGAGCTGATAGCGGGGCTGCTTCACGCCCTCCAGCCAGGCGAGCGTCTTGCGCATGCCGCTCCACGCCTCCGCGTATCGGCCGGTGCACGCCCGCACGTGGTCCAGGCCGAGGAGCGTCGGACCCAAATGCCACTGCAGGTCGGCCGCACGGGCAATGGCGAGCGCGGCCTCGAAGCTCGCGCCCGCGCCCGGATAATCGGCGAGCCCCATGTAGCCGGTGCGCGCGTAGCCGATCATCATCAGGTTTTCGGATTCATAGCTCTTGTCGCCGATGCTGCGCGCAAGCTCCAGCGAGCGGGTGTAGCAGGCGATCGCCTGCGCGGGCTCCGAGTTCGCGAAGTAGGCTTCGCCGCGGCCGTGAAAAGCCTGCACGGCAACGACATCCCTCAGCTGCAGGCGCTCGCAGATGTCAACGGCTTCCTGGTGGAAGGCAATGGCCTCGGCGTTGCGGCCATTGCTCCACGCGACCGTGCCCAGGTGATAGAGGGTATCGGCCGCGCGCGGCTCGTCTCCGAGGGCGCGAAACTGCGCGAGCGGCTCGGTAAGGCAGGCCGTGGCGTCCGCGTAGGCGTCGGCGCGCCGGTAGGCCATGCCCAGCTGAATCAGCCCTTCGCGCGCTTTCGCCTCGTCTCCCCGGCTGCGCGCCGCGTCTATCACCCGGCGTATGTCCGCGACGGCCCCGTCGATCTGGCCCGCCTGCGCACGGGCGGCGCCGCGCCGCTCGTACAGCGCCGCCCGCGCCAGGTCCTCGGCCGCGTCGGGATGCGTTTCGGCCAGCTGCACCGCGCGGTCGAGCCACTGCAGCGCATCGCGCATCGCGAACAGCTTCTGCGACCGATTGGCCGCAAGCACCAGGTATTGAAGCGCCTTGGCCCACACATGGGCCCGCTCGTAATGCTCCGCCAGCCGGGCATCGCGCTCGTGCGGAGCCCCCTCGCCGTGCTGCTCCAGGGTCTGGGCTACCGCGCGGTGCAGCCGCAAACGCCGCGCGGCCCCGATATCGCGATAAACGACTTCACGCACTTTGTCGTGGCTGAAATCGTAGACCCCTTCATCGGATTCCTCGCGCAGCAGGCGCCGCCTCACGAGCGTCTCCAGATCCGCCACCAGCCGATGCTCGGGTTCCCCGGACACCGAAGCGAGCGTTTCGAAATCGAAGCGGCGTCCGAGCACGGCCGCCACGTCGAGCGTCGAGCGCGTTTGGTCGGGCACGTGGGCGAGGCGTGCTCTCACCGAGGCTCGCAGAGCTTCCGGAAGCGGAAGCTGGCCCGCTTGATCGGGAGAAGTCTCACCCGCGGCCAGCGAGTGCAGCATCGAGGTGAGAAAGAACGGATTGCCGTCCGTCTCGCGGTGCAGCCGCTCGGCAAGCCCCGGGACATTGAGCCTGGGATCGGCCAGGCTGCCCAGAAGCGCTGCGGCGTCCTGCATTTGCAGGCGCGCGAGCGGCAACGAGACGGCGTGCGCTTCACGCCGCAGGCTCTCGATGCCGCCGGCCAGCCATTCATCGGCTTCCAGTTCCTCTTCGCGATAGGCGCACAGGGCGAGCATGGGCCGCCGGGCCGCCTGCCGGGCGCAGTAATGGACGAACTGCGCGCTCGCGTTGTCGGCCCACTGCAGGTCGTCCACCATGATGAGCAGCGGCCGGC